>JGI24721J26819_10007248_pt1 | contig 10560 bp, 9 predicted proteins | sample YelNatPaOPGAMG01_FD_26819 | JGI IMG/M metagenome (IMG submission 26819)
GGAGCGTTGGCTGCATACAAGAAAGGTATATTCGACAGAGTCCTTTACCCGTTCTTCCTTTTTGTTTCGCAATCTCCTCAATACTGGCTTGCTTTAATTTTAATATATATTCTTGGTTTTTATTTAAAAATATTTCCGTTAGGACGTGCATATACCATGACGCTTACTCCTTCATTTTCATTAGAGTTTATAATGGATGTGTTGCTTCATTCTTTCCTACCGTTTCTTTCTGTCGTTATGCCTTATATTGGTGGAGAAGCAATAGGTATGAGATCACTTATGCTTTATGAAATTAACTCAGACTATGCAAACTACGTTGAAACCCTTGGTTTTAAAGATTGGAAAATCTTAATATACTCAATTAAGAATGCATTTTTACCACAAGTAACAGGCTTGCCATTGTACTTTGCATCAGCGTTTGGTGGTCAACTTGTCGTAGAAGCTGTTTTTGGTTATCCGGGTATAGGCAGTATACTTTACGATGCTGTAATTGGTCAAGATTATCCATTAACGATGGGGTGCTTTTTAGCCATCATAACCGTAACATTAGTAGGAAACCTCTTTATGGATATACTCTACGTGTATTTAGATCCTCGTATTCGTACTGGTTACTTAAGCGAGGGATAAAAACTTATGGCTTCTGGTCAATCATTTTTAAATACCATTAAAAATATGCTAAAAACGTCTATTAAACTTTTTTTAGGAGTGAGTATACTCTCTATATTTATATTTTTTACCGTCTTTGGATTATTATTCTATAAAGTTGATCCAAAAGAACCAAAGTTTGCATCTTTACATCCACCTTCTCTTGAAAATCCTTTAGGTACTGATATTCTAGGTCGTGATATACTTGCTCAACTTATATACGGTACTGCTTACTCTTTAAAAATAGGTGTTTTGGCTGCATTAATTGCCAGTGCTATTGGAATAATAGTAGGGGGTGTTGGAGGTTATTTAGGAGGAATAGTTGATGACATACTAACATTAATCACAAATACGCTTCTTACTATACCCAGTATTGCACTTCTGGTTGTCATTGCAGCGTACTTCAGAGTAAGATCTGAGTGGATCATCATTTTAATAATAGGAATTACATCTTGGCCGTCAATGGCCCGTAGCATACGTTCTCAGGTTCTTAGTTTAAAGTCAAGAGATTTTATAGAATTAGCAAAACTTTTAGGATTATCTAAGAGTAGAATCTTATTTGTCGAAGTTCTACCAAACATGCTTTCCTATATAGTCATGTATTTCTTTCTGAATATCGCCGGTGCAATAGTATCCGAAGCTGCTTTAAGTGTTATTGGCCTTGGGCCTACTGCTACAATTTCGCTAGGCATTTTACTTCGCTGGGCAATAGCTTGGGACTCTATTCGTTGTGGAGCATGGTGGTGGTTTCTTTTCCCAGGCCTAGCTATAACAATCATTTCAGTTTCGTTGTTTCTCATAAATGATGGTTTAGATCAACTTTATAATCCGAGAGCCAGAGGTTGAGAAATGTGAACATCAAAAATAGTATTGAAGGTAATAACGCTATCCTTAAAGCTATTGACGTAAGAGGTTACTATAAAACAATTCGAGGATATGTAAAGGCAGTTGATGGCTGTTCTTTAACAGTTCATGAGGGAGCTATTATTGGACTTGCAGGCGAATCTGGTAGTGGTAAGTCTACGTTAGGAAAATTAATAATTGGATACAGTAAGCCCCCGTTACGTTTCATAAGTGGACGTGTAGAAGTAGGTGGCATAAGTATTTATAATCTTTCTTGGAGTGAAAGGCGAAAAGTATGGGGCTCTTTGGCAACAATGATTCCACAATACTCAATGAACTCCTTAAACCCAGTAATAAAAATTAGTGACTTTATTGTAGATACATTAAAGCAGCACTTAAAAGATATTTCAAGAAAAGATATTCTTGAAAAAGCGATCCAAAGGTTCAATGAGCTTCAGCTCTCTCCATCAGTACTAAATATGTATCCATTTGAGTTAAGTGGAGGAATGAAGCAACGTGTAGTTATAGTCGCTTCTACTCTTTTAAATCCGAGTGTCATTGTAGCTGATGAACCTACTTCAGCATTAGATGTTTCAACTCAAAGAGCTTTATTAGAACTCTTGTACAAAATAGTGAAGCAAAGAATAGTTAAATCTATGATAATTATAAGTCACGATATTGCAACTCTTTATCAGATAAGTAACTACTTCCATATAATGTATGCGGGTAAGATCGTAGAGTCATCGAGCACTGAGGAACTTATTAATGAACCCCTTCATCCATACACGAAGATTCTCATAGGCGCGATAACAACTCCAGAACCTATAACTAGAAAGAAGAAGTTGGTAAGTGTGGCTGGAGCGCCTCCAAATCTATTAAATCCCCCTACTGGTTGCAGATTTTACCATAGATGTCCATATGCTACAGAAAAATGTAAGAGAGACGAACCTCCTCTTTTAGAAGTAAAACCTGGAAGATTTGTAGCATGTTGGCTTTATAAAAATGGTGTTTAGTTATGGCTGAGTATCTCTTAAGTGTGGAGCATCTAAGCAAAATATTTATTACAGGGGGTATTCGTCGGTATGAAAAAATCGTTGCTGTAGATGACATAAGCTTTGGTTGCAATCGGGGGGAAATAGTTGGACTCATAGGTGAAAGTGGTAGTGGGAAAACTACTACTGCCAGACTTCTTTTAAAATTACTAAAGCCTACTAGCGGTAAAATAGTCTACGGGGGTAAAGATGTATGGACAATTCCTGACATCGAATACCATCGTTATGTACAAGGAATTTTCCAAGATCCTTATGCTTCGCTAAATCCTGTATATAAGATAAGCCATTTATTCAGCAACACTTTCGTTGGATTACTTAAAACTACGCCTAAAAGTGAACGCGAAGAAATGATAAAAAATTCACTTAAGTTAGTTCATCTAAATCCAGAAGAAGTTCTTCAGAAACATATATATGAGCTTAGCGGGGGTGAATTACAAAGGGTACTTTTAGCCAATTCTTTGCTGGTAAATCCTGAAGTTATTGTAGCTGACGAACCAACTAGTATGATAGATGCTTCAATGAGAGTTGAAATTCTTAATATATTTAAAGATTTAAGCAGAAAAGACAGAAAGCTTATTATTTTCATAACGCATGATATTGGGCAAGCATTTTATATATGCGACAGGATAATTGTAATGTACAAAGGTAAAATAGTTGAACAAGGTCCAGCTGAACAAATAGTACTTGACCCACAACACTCTTATACAAAAAGACTTATATCCGATGTACCAAAGCTTCATGAAAAATTTGTTATAAAAGTATAAGATTGTTTTTCTAAATTATCGCTTAAGTTATTAGCGTTACTCTAGTCTGTATTATTTTTTAAGTAATACTCCTAATAATAAATTCTATGGAAAGCCTTAAACTCATTTTCTATTCTTAGAACATTGAATTTAAATATTTCATAAGAAACGTTTAAAATCTCTTATAAGAAATGGTAGGCAAATGAAGTACGTTAACTTAGGGAATAGTGGTCTAAAGGTTTCTCAAGTTTGCCTAGGAAGTTGGCATCTTCCAAGGTTAAAAGAAAGAGACGAGTACGGAGTGCTAAAGGTTGATGTAGAAGAAACGAAAAAAGTGGTAAAAATAGCTTTCGACCAAGGTATAAACTTCATAGATACCGCGAATAGGTATCATGGAGCAATGACTCCAGTTGACTTTAACCACTTAGGTAACGCTGAGAAGATTCTTGGCGAAGTGCTAAAAGACTATGAAAGAGAAAGTTTTGTAATAGCAACAAAAGTTGGTGGCCAAATGGCTCAATGGGTAAATGGGCAAGGATTATCGCGGAAACACATCTTTTGGCAAATAAGAGAGAGCCTAAGAAGGTTGAGGCTTGAGTATGTAGACGTTTACCTAATTCATGTTCCCGATAAAGAAACTCCACCTCTAGAAACTTTAATGGCTCTTAACGACTTAGTTAAAATGGGAAAGGTTCATTACGTTGGCTCTTCCAACTTAAGTCCTGAAGAAATAATAAGCTTCATGGAGCTTTCAAAAGAATACAAGCTAAGTGGCTTTGTTACAATTCAAGAAGTTTACAACTTAATCAACAGAACAATAGAACTTACTAAGATTCCTCTAGCGAGGAAGTACAACTTTACGGTAATGGCTTATTCTCCTTTGGCTCAAGGAATACTTTCTGAAAAGTATCTGAAGGGAATTCCAGAAGGTTCGAGAGCAACTTACTCTAGTGGACTTAGAGAAACTCTAACTAAGAGAGACCTAAAAGCCATAGAAGAACTTTCTGAAATTGCTAAAGAAAAAGGGATTTCTTTGTCTCAACTTGCAATTGCTTGGATTTTAAGCAAGCAAAAGAGCTTAGGTATAAACATAGTTCCAATAATAGGAGTATCCAGCAGTCAGCAGTTAGTTGAAAACATTCAGGCTCTCGATGTTAGCCTTTCAGACGACGAAATTAAGAGAACTGAAGAAGTTGCGTCCAAGATAAAACTTTAAGTCATTAAGTTGTGCTAGGAACAACCACTCAATTATCTGTTACTCTCTGTTGAGACGTAGTACTAGAAGTTGTTCAGCAGTAAATGTTTAAATACTTTGAAAAGTAAACATATACGCAAACCAAAATTGAGTAAAAAACTTTTCTCCGCGGTTGTAATTTTGCTTATCCTTTCATTCTTAGTAGTAGTTTACGTATTCTTTCCAACTATTTTTTCCTTTTTCAATAAAAACAATGTTGCTGAAACTTCAACCAATAGGGTAACCGTAACTAAGTACTCTATTACTCCAAAAGAAATGAAATATACAGACAACGCAACGATAGAAATTTCTCTAGAGAGCAACAAAAGAAGTCATGAAGTTCAAGTTATCTTCTACACTAATAGCTGGGTTAAGATCTACTTGCCTGATTGGAGACCGTTGAATGCAACGAAGGTCGATGGGGTAAACAAGTTTTCATACACTTTTTATCTTGACCCTGCATTTCAGGAAGTCTCACTCAATTTTATGCTAATAGGAAACCTTAGCAACTTAGTTAATTCTGCAGAGTATACTGTTGCACTAGACTTATTGGTTGATGGTTCTCCAGTCAACAGAACATGGAACAATGCAACGATTACGGTAAGAAAGTGATCAAAAGAATTTTTTGTTTAAAATAGTACCGATAGCATTTTGCTTAAGTTAAACAAAAACTTTTATTTAATAGGCTCAAAGCAGAACACTTACTAAGCTTTTCTCGAGTACTAATTCTTCACTCTTCTTCTATATAACTTAGACTGAGTTGTTAGACAAGAGTAAAAGACTACTGGAGGATTGGTTCTTTACTATTTGCGCTGTAGTTCAAACTTAAGGGGGTTAAGTAAAATGCTGTTTGATCTGCATCCTAAAGAGTTGCCGGATGAACTCTGTGGCCGAAAGATTTAAGTTACATCGATATCGATAACACGGTATGGAAAAGACAGATCAGGGCTTTCACGAAGACTCAAAGAAACCTGGTCTTAGAAACGTTTATGCGATGGGGCTCGTAAGTTTCTTTACTGATGTTTCAACGGAAATGGTCACAGGCTACTTGCCTGTCTTTATAGTTAAGGATTTAGGTGGAACGAAAGCAATTCTTGGACTAATTGAAGGAGCTGGAGAACTTGCTAACAATTTCTTCAGGATGATAAGCGGTTTTCTTTCAGATAGGCTTGGAAAGAGAAAACCTTTAGTGTTCGCAGGTTATGCTTTTTCTACGATTTCAAAACCTCTTTTTGCAGTTTCAACAACGCCAGCAGAAGCTCTTTCGGTTAGAGTTATGGATAGAACAGGCAAGGGAATAAGAACTTCTCCACGTGACGCTCTTCTTAGCCAATCTGTAGATGAAAAAGTAACTGGAAAAGCTTTTGGTCTTCATAGAACCCTTGACCAGCTGGGTGCTATTCTTGGACCTCTACTTGCAACAATTCTTTTGCCTTTAATTGGACCAAGACCTCTTTTTGTAGCTTCATTCATACCTGGCATAATTGCTTTGCTTATTCTGTGGTTTCTTGTAGTAGACGTGAAAACTGCTCCTAGAAAATCACAACTTCTTAAAGGCGCTTCTAAAATCGTGAAGGGTGAGTTTCTTCTCCTCCTAGCAATACTAGCTATATTTGGGATTGGCTACTATGACTTTTCGTTCATACTTGTTCGCTCAGCTGAGCTGGGAATTACTCCTGATCTAGTACCACTAGTTTACATGGCAATTAACTTATTTCATACTGCTGTAGGCTATCCTGCTGGAGTTCTTTCTGATAAGATCGGAAGAGAACCTCTCCTCGCAACATCTTTTTTACTCTTCTCATTAACTTCTTTGATCTTTGCTTATTCCAGTGGACTTCTTGCAATAATTTTGCTTGTTGTTTTTTATGGTCTGTATTTTGGAATATATGAAACAGTTTCAAGAGCATTAGTTCCAAGGTATGCCCCCTCAGAACTCAGAGGAACAGCTTATGGGTTGTTCTATATTGTGGTAGGGCTGTCAAATTTGGTAGGTATGTCTTTAGTAGGATTTATTTGGGATAACGTTGGTAGAACACAAGCCTTTACTTATAGTACTCTTACTGGAATCATTGCAACAGTTTTAGCTAGCCTCCTCGTCATCAGAGCAAGGAGAAAACTTAACAAAGAAAAGCAATCTTCGTCACTTTAAGGTAAAATAGAAAGTCAGCTAAACTATTCGCAATTTGTCAATTGTTCTTAAGCGAGTTTCTGCTCTAAGGATATATTCAATCAATACAGAAGGATTATAGCAATCATTCAGGCGTTAATAAATTTAGCATATGCATTGATATGCTATAAAAGGGCGAATAAAAGGAGAGTTTAAACCTGTTCCAAGTCTTTTCATAGCAATCTCTTATCTCAGACAACAACTTTCTTCTTAACTCTTTCTTCCCTAAACCGCTCCATATTTCCTGTTGTCTCCAAGTAAAGTCTAAGTCAACGCTGTATTGTTGAGATTATTTTCTCTTCTGGTAAACTACGGTATCTAAAAACGTAAGCAAAATCTAGGAGAGTCTTCTCCGCATCAGAGAACCTAATTCCATTCTTATCTACCACTCCTAAGCTAAGAAGCCTACTCTTAAGCTTAAGAAACTTCACTTTCTCTTCGGCGATCTCTATTTCTTTAGGCCGGTAAATCTTATCGTCCACCACGAAGATTGTCCTAAAAAACTCATGAGTAAGACCATTAAACCTTAGTGCGGTATAGAGCCCAAAGTACCAGTTTACCCCGAGCTTGTCTAATCCTGAAGAAATAACCCAGTAAGGGTCTATAAACCTCTTAAGCTTGAACTCTTCAATAGTCTTCACATAGTATACCCCTTAAGATCCTGATGAAATATCCATAAGATATCATGAAATTAATCGTATTAACATGATTCACCCGGAACCTTTTACAGATTCTTTTCACCTCTTCTCTAGTGATAACACTACCCCAAACTTCGATAACAAGAACTTTGTCGCAATTCTCATAGTATTTATTTATGTAACAACCTTTAAAAATCTTTTTGATTGTTACATAAGCCATTTTTAAAGTTTAACGAAGCAAAGTTAAAAGAGGAAATAAACTTTTTAGTGAACAACCTAAACAGTACAAAAGGCTGAGCTTGACAACGCCACATTTCCTATAAATAAATTAGTACCATCAAGTTTCATTAGCCACGCAGTATAAAAGAATAGCGTTCTACTTTTCTAGAACAAAGCGTACTAAGAATTAGAATAAAATATCCCATGTGCGTAGCAAATATTGTGGGAAATGGAGCACAAAAAAAGCCTTCTCATTGCAATAGTACTTTCTGTATTGTTCACTGTTGCTTTAGTTTATGCAACCTTCGAAATTCCAAAATTGATTAACAGTCTTCTAGTTCACGTATTTCCAGACTATGCTTTAATTGGAGAGTGGGACAAAGTTCAAGAGGTAACCGCGGCTATGAGACCTTTTGGCTATGTTGCATTTTTATGTGTGTTAGGCTTAATGTTAGTTGGATTTATAATTAACAGGTGGAAACTATCAGTTCTGAGTTCGTTCTCTTTGTTTCTGCCAGTATTCAGTAGGTTTGCTTTTACAATGTTCTTTCTTGCTGGAGTTGGCTTTTTGAGAATTTTGTGGTTTCCGTTGATTGACGCTTCACCAACGATCCTTAAGCTTGGAAATGTTGTTTATATGCCCTACTTAATATTAGAGTTCTTATTTCATTTCATAAACATTGACATAGGAATTCCGTTTAGTATTCTTTCCATGAGCATTGGAATTTTCATCTTCTTCTTAGGAGTTATAACTTGGCTATATGGAAAGTTAATGGTATTGAACTAATAGATTTTTGGATATATAGGTACTCAAGACATCCTCAATATTTAGGCTTCTTAATATGGAGCTACGGACTCTTGTTGTTAACTTCTTTATTAAGTGTACCTCGTGGAGGTTACGTTCCGCCTCCAAGTCTTATATGGTTGTTCTTAGCTTTAGTGACGATTGGCTCCGCTATACAGGAAGAAAATGCAATGACTAAGAAGTATGGAGAAAAATACTCAGAGTATCGTAACAGTACTGCATTTATGATTCCACTTCCTAAAGGCGCTTCTACCTTGATTATGATTCCTGTCAAGGGTTTATTAAGAAAAGAATGGCCAGAAAGTAAAAAAGAAGTAGTTTATGTTATCGTAATCTACGGAACAATGTTTATATTTTTGTCGCTTCCGTTGCTTGCCTTCTTCTAACTCATCGTTGTTTTTATAAATAACTGAAACATGTTTTTCGTGCAAGACACGAGAAGTACAGGCATAAACTTACGTGCCTTAACAACTAATGTATTCTCTTTTTAACAATACCCTTTCAACTTCGTTGTCAACTTATTTAGCAAAGTATGGCCATGTTTATTGCTTATATTAATAGAAAGGTATATTCTCAACTCCCAAAAGATTATTATAACTTTAGTAAAACGTAAAGATTTTTATTTAAAGTTACATTTAAGTATTTTTATTCAAATGCAGGAAGCTTACTAGTATCTATAAGCTAAAACTTATCAGCCATTTCCATAAAGGTAAACACTTAATCTTTCTATTTTCAACTTCTAATTCACCTTCATAGTCCCATGTGATTATTAGTAAATCTTTGCACTTTAATTCTTCAGAAGCTTTAATTAAATTTTCAACTTCTCTTTTTTCAATCTCATCTTTACTGTTGGCATAGGTAACTTGAATTAATTTCTTGATGTTCGTACCTTCTCGGATAACAAAATCCACTTCATTTCCATTTCTCTTTCCGTACTCCTTCCAGTAAAAAATTTCAAACTTTGAACTCTCCTTTCTCCTTAGCAGTTCTACTGCAACTGAATTTTCCATCAATCTACCAAAACTTTTTTCAGCATTTGAATAAATTGCTCTGACTATACCATTATCTACAACGTATAGCTTTTTTGGATATTGTTTCCTTTCTTTTATTGAGTAAGAAAAGATTTCAATAGGAAACAAGAAGAAAACCTCCTCTGAGTATTTTAGGAATTTAATCAAGGTAGACTTACTGCACTTCAATCCCAATGTCTTCAAATAATTGTAAATTTTGGAAATGCTCACTTGTTTAGAAAAACAAGTCACAGCATATCTTAGAAAAGCATCTAATAAAATAGGGTCAACTTTATACCTCTCTACAAGATCTTTGTAAAAAATTGTTTCATAATAAGTCCTTAGAATCTTTTCTTTTGCATCAACGTCCTCTGTTAAAACAACTTTCGGATATCCTCCAAATTTAACGAACTCTTCTGTTAACCTAAGTATTTTTCCTCTTTCCTCCAAATAGCTTAATACTTCGACATTTTTCAATTCAATTTTTTTTGCTTTTAAAAATTCTCTAAAACTAAAGGGAAATACTATAAAATCTATACTTCTTCCTCTCAAGGCTGTCGCAATCTCTTTGCTAGAAAGTTTTGAAGAAGATCCAGAAATAAAAATCTTAAATTTTCCACTTTCATAAACTCTTCTTACCCATTTGTCCCAATCTCTAACGTTTTGAATCTCATCAAGAAAAAGGTATATCTGAGTCTTCTCTTCAGGAAGAAACAACTGATAGAAAACCTTTATCATATCTTCTAAATTGTTTGCATCTAAATTTCTTAATCTCTCATGCTCAAAATTTACATAAAGCATGTTTTCTCTAGAAACCATACTAGAAAGCTCTCTAATTAGCTGAAACACTCTGAAAGTTTTTCCTGCTTGTCTTGGACCTATTATTGTAATTATCGTAGTTGGTTCTAATGGTATTTTGATTTCTCTCTCAACAAGTTCAGGTAGCTTTCTTACTCTCCATTCAGAAAGAACAACTCTAAAGTCCTCTTCTCTCATAAATTGTACTGTATTAGAACAATTTTATAAACATTTTGTTCTTTTAAGGAACAACTTTCATTAACTCTTGAACAATTTATAAAACAAGACATAGCAGTAGACGGTAGTCTTAGAGCTTGAAGCATAAGCGTAGCTAAGAATAGCTTGAGCTAAAGAAATAGAGAAAATGCGAACAAGATTAAGACTTTTAATCTCTTCAAGTCTT
>JGI24721J26819_10007257_pt1 | contig 10555 bp, 8 predicted proteins | sample YelNatPaOPGAMG01_FD_26819 | JGI IMG/M metagenome (IMG submission 26819)
CTCGGTCGGGTAGAAGCTGACCCGTGTAAATTGATGGATTAGTTTGCATATTCTTTTTAAAGCCAAACCATTACAGCCTGGAAATATTTTTCAACAAAACCTCAATCGTAATGATTAGATTTTTTCCTGAGGTTTCATAGCAAAACAATTGTCAAATTTACCCAGTCGCTATAAAATCGAATGCTATGAGCGATTTTTACCAAACCGGCGCAGTAACAACTCTTCATAAATTAGGCAAGAGAGACATAAAAGACCTGGAGGCAGAATTATTAGAATTTTCAAAACAATGTCCTATAGCACTCATCCTGCCATGTCATGCTCGTGAGCTAGGTACAAAAGCTTTGANATTAATAGTCAAGGAATTGAAAAATGTACCATATCTATCAGAAATAATTGTAGGTTTAGACGGCGCCTCCCAGAGCGAATGGCGGCGCGCAAGAAATTTTTTTAAACAATTACCACAGTCACCAATTATTATATGGACGAATGGNGCACGGGTTCAAAAATTATTGAATAAACTTGAAGATTCGGGTTTGAGTATTGGGTCTCAAGGCAAAGGCCGAAATGTGTGGTTATGTTTTGGTTATGTTTTAGCAAGTGAAAAATCAAAAATGGTAGCCATTCACGATTGTGACATATTAACATACANTCGTGAGCTTTTGTCCAGACTTTGTTACCCTGTAGCACATCCAAGCCTGGGNTTTGACTTCTGCAAAGGTTACTACGCCAGATTTACCAATAAACTAAATGGAAGGGTGATGCGGCTGCTTGTTACTCCATTACTGCGTTCATTAAAAATAATAATTGGACACCACCCATTTCTAACATATTTGGATAACTTCAGGTATCTACTTTCAGGCGAAATCTCTATGGACACTGATTTAATACGACGCGTCAGGATTCCACCTGACTGGGGACTAGAGATCGGAATGCTGGCTGAAATATTTAAAAACTCATCAATTAAGAGCATATGTCAAGCTGATNTTTGTGACAACTATGATCACAAACACCAGGAAATTTCAGTGCGTGATCCTGACAAAGGCTTAAATAAAATGGCTATTGACATTTCAAAATCGCTATTCAGGACCATGGCAGCAGAAGGAATAATATTGGATACCGGAGTATTTGATACACTTTTGAGCTCTTATCAACGGCAAGCCGAGGATGCCGTCAGACACTATGCTGCAGATGCAGCAATCAACGGGCTTGCCTTCGATCGGCATGAAGAAGAATCCATGGTTAGTGTTTTTGCTAACAGCATACGGATAGCGGCAAAAGCATTTCTGGCAGATCCTCTTGGAGCTACATTTATATCAAACTGGAACAGGGTCCAATCTGCGTTACCCGAGATCCTCAGGGAGCTACTTGTTACAATTCAGCAAGATAACCAATCTTAAGAACCTTTCTCGGTTACCAGATCTAGCAAACGAAGCTGAATTTCTTTTATCCCCCGATATTCATTCAGCTGAGGTTCAAAAACTATTGATAAATTACCTCCATGAGGGACAGGCTTTTCTCCCCAATTCCAGCTTATAACCTTAAGATCTTTTGAAAGGCCATTATTTATCCAGAAGCAAAGATGTTTGCCGTTTTGACCAAGTTTTCTGTATTTGACAATTTTAGATAAATTCCTAATCAAAAAAACTGGNGCTGGATTTCCAATACCAAAAGGTTTAAATCTTTCTATCTGGTCTGAAAAATTCAGATCTAGATCAGCCAAGTCTATCTGGGCATCAATTTTAAGCTGTGGTATTAATTTATCTTTGGTTATTGTCATCTGTGCATACTTGTTGATTGCGCTTCTGAATGTATCGATATTTTTTACGTGGATAGCCAGGCCTGCTGCTTGAGAATGGCCACCGTGTTTGATCAAGAGGTCTTTACAATTTTCAAGTGCAGCTGCTAAATCAAAACCTTCTATGCTTCTGCCAGAGCCATGGTAAACTTCTCCGTCACCACTTAGAATAATTGTAGGCCGATAAAAATCTCTCACTATTTTAGATGCGACTATTCCAACTACTCCCACGTGCCATCCNTTTTTATGAAGAACCAGCACCAGGTCATTATCTTTACTAAAAGATTTTTCNGCCATTTCATAGGCCTGCTTGTAAATGTCTTCTTCTATCTGTTGTCTTGATCGATTTAAAACATCAAGTTCATTAGCCAACTTCGCGGAGATTTCCGGGGAGTTTGTCAACAGCAGCTCAATGGCCGTGTACGCAGTCTTTAATCGGCCAGCGGCATTAAGTCGTGGTGCCAGATGAAATGCTATTTCGTATGTACTTACCGGTGCGTTTGTCCTGGAAACCTGAATTAAACTACNTAATCCAGGTCTTGGCTTTTTATTGATCCTTTGCATTCCATAATTAACCAAAATCCTATTATCATTTTTTAATTCGACCAAATCTGCGACAGTTCCTAACGCCACAAGATCCNTTATCTCTCTTATATCGAAATCATCGAAGCCTGGTAACTTAGCCTGCCGCCCCTTTTTCACAAGTGCATGTACAAGTTTAAAAGCCAGGCCTGCCGAACACAACTCAACCCCGTGGGCAAAAATGGCGTTATTATCGGATTTGTTTAAGATTTTAGGATTTACAAAGGCATCAGGCACTNGGCGTTTATCTGAAACCTGATGATGGTCAAGGATAACCACGCTAATGCCACTGGCTTTTAAAAAACTTACCGAGTCAACAGAGCNAGACCCGCAATCCACAGCCAGGAGTACTTTACAGGGTTTGGACTTAAGACAATTAGCAATGGCTTTCATTGAAAGCCCATACCCTTCGTCAAACCTATCTGGGATATAAAANTCAACATTCCACTTCAACAGCCTGAGTGTNTCGAAAATAATGGCTGTGGCTGTCAGACCATCGACATCGTAATCTCCAAAAATTAGCACTGGTTCCCCTGCTTTGCGAGCTTGCAAAATTCTATCCACTGCTCGCTCTATGTCGTGGATTAAAAAAGGATCTGATAAGTTCGATAATCTTGGATTTAAAAATTGTTCAGCTGTTGTCTTGCTTTTAATCCCGCGGTTTACTAAGCATTTAGCAATTGGTTCGGGGATTGTTAAAGCATTTTTTAGGTAACTTACTAAGGTGAGATCCGGATTCTGGATTAACCAGCTGTAATTATTCATGGCAATAAAAAAAGTAAACGATCTAAGAAATCCAAATGCTTCCTAATAAAGACAAAAATAACGTCACCTATTGCAATAAAATAAATAATCGTGAAAAAGCCCAATATATGTCCTAAAAACAAAAACAAAGTGTCATCTTCCATGATAGAAATAGAAATGATAATAATAGTNTATGCGGGTAAAAAATTAGTAAGTGGGACAGGAACAGGCAGTGCAAGGAGGATCCCCTGAATTATAATTGCCCAACAATTCAAGACACGGAATATTGACCATTTTAAATTAGTTTCCATTTGCCTGGGATGAATCCATTTCTCAATAAAACTGAAAACCTTGACCCCGACACTTAAAATCTTTTTCCATCTCGGTGGTGAAATTTCTTTATCCAGAATAAAACCTGGAATCACTGGCTTCAAACCGAAAGAAATTTTCCAGCTTATCCAGGCGATTGCGATTCCACATAATGTACTGAGACCGGGCACGGAAATTGGTGCAATAAATGGCAAACATAATATAATCATCATTAAATAATAACTCCGGCCTTCAGTTCTTATTAAAATCGACTTAAGTGTTATGTTCCTGTTAGGATCTTCATTCTCGAGAATATCCTGTAAGATTTTTGATAACGGTAGGTGTTTAGGTGTTAAATCAGGCATACATGCCCTGACATGATGATATTTATTTTATTTCATTATCAAAAACAACATTTTTTCTTTTACGAATAACTGAAACAATAATAGATACTAAAAGAATTGACAAAATTATCAATAGAGAAGCTTGTGTAGATATATGATATTTTTCGGCAAGCAGCATCTTGAAACCCACAAAAATTAACACTAAAGAAAGGCCGTATTTTAGATATTGGAAATATTCAATAGCATTGGCCAGAAGAAAATATAANGATCTAAGTCCAAGTATTGCAAAAACATTTGATGTAAATACAATAAATGGATCTGTAGTAACTGCAAAAATCGCAGGTATCGAGTCCAGCGCAAAAACCAGATCAGCAGTCTCGATCACCAAAAGAACTAAAAATAATGGAGTAACAGCAAAACCATCTACNACCCTGCAAAAAAACTCCTGCCCTACATAATCCTTAGTTACAGGAAATATTTTCCTGGCTAATCTGATCAANAAATTTTTCTCCGGATGGACTCCTTCACTCCTGGAAATTAACAATTTAATCCCACTAATAATTAAAAAAATTCCAAAAATAATGAAAACCCATTCAAAGGCCCGGACCAAAGCAGTTCCCAAACAAATCATAAATCCCCGCATAATAATTGCACCTAAAATTCCCCAAAAAAGAACCCTGTGTTGAAGATTAATCGGCGTTTTAAAATATGAAAATATTACCGCAATAACAAAGACATTATCCATGGACAAGGATAACTCGATCACATAACCAGTAACAAATTCAAATGCCTTTTGAGTATCTGCNCTATATTTAATCCAAAAAGCAAACAATCCAGCCATTGAGACCCAGCATATAATCCAACACAATGCCTCCCGGAACTTTATGACATGTGCTTTTTTGTGGAAAACACCCAGATCAAGCGCCAGGAACACACTAATAACACATAAAAATGTGCCCCATTCTAATATAGAAAAAGGAACATTTTGATGCATCAACTTCTAAGCCTGGNACGAAACCGGTTGTTCTATGGTTGCTTGAACAGCGAGTTTAGGTTTTTCACCTTTATGCCACCACAGTACTATCGCACTAGCAATATAAATACTTGAATATGTACCAGTAATAATACCGACCAAGAAAGCAAATGCAAAATCATTAATCACACCCCCACCGAATAAATANAGTGCCATCGTAGATAAAAACACTGTACCTGAAGTAATTACTGTTCTACTTAAAGTCTGATTTACCGCTTTATTAATAATATCCATGAATGATCCCTTTAATCCTAATCTGAGGTCTTCACGTATTCTATCGAATATAACTATTGTATCGTTAATGGAAAAGCCAATAATTGTCAGTATGGCAGCCACCATTGGAGCACTTAGCTGACGTCCACTAATAAAAAATATGCCTAATGTCATTAAAACATCATGCAAAAGCGCTATGATAGCGCCAACGGCAAATGAAAATTCATACCGCATAGCTACGTAAATTAGTATACCCAAAAACGATAATAACATTGCCACCACAGCTGATTTCTGAATTTCTNTGCCAACCGTAGGGCCAACAGTGTCCAATGATAGCCTCATAAACCCAGCATCAGAAAAATCTTTTTTCAATGACTGTTCGGCCAGATCCCCGGTACCAAATGGCAAGGTTAATTTCAAAGTCTCATGCCCGGTGGCTAAATCTTTTTGAAATTGTATCAAAGACTCAGANATACCGGCATTTTTAAGAGTCCCCCGTATTTTCTCTGTATCAATNTTNTTCGAAAAACCTAATGTTAAATTATCACCACCAGCAAAATCGACCCCGAACACATTGTTACCCCTATAGAATCCCCAACCCCAACCAATGAGAATAATCGTCCAGGATAAAATAAACAATGGCTTAGCATAATGAACAAAGTCGATTTTTGTTTGTTTAAAAAGCTGTAACATTGGCAAAGATTTCAACCATCCCTTTTCGATAAGCCAATCAAAGATTAAGCGGGTAACAAATAAAGCTGTAAACATACTGGCAGCAATACCAATTGTAAGCGTGACACCGAACCCTTTGACTGAGCCCGTGCCAAAAAAGTACAGAATGATNGATGAAATGACTGTTGTAATATTAGAATCAANTATAGTTCCAAAAGCCTTATCATAGCCAGCTGCTATTGCCCCTTTTAAAGACTTGCCAGATTGCAATTCTTCTCTGATACGTTCGAAAATGAGCACGTTAGCATCTACTGCCATACCCACAGTCAACACGATACCAGCGATACCCGGAATAGTTAGAGTCGATTCAATTGAACACATTACACCAAGCAAAATGATGATATTTAGCATCACTGCGAAATCAGCAATCAGCCCACNTATTAAATAGTATACCAACATGAACAATACCACAGCTATTGTTCCAATAATGCAGGCCGTGATGCCGCTCCTAATCGAGTCAGCACCCAGTGATGGATCAANCCTGCGTTCTTCCAGAATCTTAACAGGAGTCTCCAGCGGGTTTTCCAATACATTGGCTAATTCAAAAGCATCTTTTATATCAAAAGATCCCTCAATTACACCCACGCCACCTGGTATTTCACTCCGTATTACCGGCGCGGAATACAATTCGCCATCCAGCACAATGGCTAATTCTCTGTTAATGTTTTCTCTGGTTACGTCTGCAAAAATCCGGGCTCCCTCGCTATTTAATTGGAACTGAATCTGTGGTTCACCCGTGACCGGGTTTCGTATAACCATTGCTTGTCGTATATATTTACCGGTTAGTTCAGGCTTTTTCTTTACCAAATACAATTTACGTTGCGGAGGACGATTCTTGTCAGAACTCCGTACCTTTAAAGATAGGACTTCGTATCCTGGTTCGTTNATACCCTGAGAAATCAGTTCATCACTGTTAGGATGAACAAGACGTAGTTCCAGATATGCTGCCTTCTGAATTTGGCGTTTTGCACTCTCGTTTTCGGCATCAGTCAAACCNGGAAGTGAAATTAAAATTTTGTCCGAACCAGCCGGCTGAATTAATGGTTCGGCAACTCCTAATTTATCAACCCTTTTTCGCAATACTTCGACCGCTTGAGCTAGAGCATGTTCNCGTTTATCTGAGACATNTACTGTATTTGTGTCCCCAGCAAGTTTTGAGGTATCCAACCCAACCAAAAATGAAGTGCCTCCTTTTAAATCCAGTCCCAGTTTAATTTTTCCAGATGCTTCTTTTTGTAGTTTATTTAATATAAAACGTGTTGGGTTATCTTCTCCTTCTACACTAATATAACTAAAATAACGACTGATATCATTCGTCCCAATGGCTAACAGTAAATTGCCAAAAGTACGCTCAGGGAACTCTTTTTGAAGGCTTCTGGCCTTCTCTATGATACTAACAAAATTTGAATCAGTATTAGATGCACGTTGCTCAAATACATCTATTAAATTTTTACTCCGTGGCGGATACAGTTCCTTTAATGACCATAAAATTACAAATACCACGATTAACGTTCTAAATAAGAAATTATGCTTCATGTCTCAATCAATTTTGTTAACTTAAAACAACAATTCCATAAAAGTTCCACAATCAATACCAAACAACAAATTTCCAATCAATTAACTTTTTAACCATTCTCTTCGATATTTCCCCGCTCTATTATTTCAGAAACAGCACTTTTCAGAATCTCAAGCTTAGAATCTTGTGATCTAATTGATACTGTTTTGTCTTTAACAGCGACAACTACACCAACAAGCCCCCCAGAAGTAGTCACCTTGTCCCCGGGCCTAAGTGTTTTTAGCATTTCACTGTGTTCTTTTAATTTCTTTTGTTGAGGCCTTATTAAAACAAAATAAAAAACCACTATTAATAAAATTAATGGGACTAAATTGGCCCAGAATGGAACTTGTTGAGCATTCTGCCCAGGTGTAGGGGCCATAGCCAAAATAAAATATTTAATCGTATTCATATCCTAAATTGCCAACTCTATTCAGGTTATAGTTTTTGGCAAGATAAACTATTCGAGAAGTTTAAATTTAATTCCAAAGATCTGCTAAAATTATTAACAAAAATACCCTTACTGAAAACATTTCAGGCTATAAGATCTTATAATCCTGACTATCGGATTTGTGGACGAATCAGCCAAATTCAGCTTAATTTAATGAAACTACAAATGTTCCGACGTAATAATTAAAAGCCGAGCATAATTCCAATTCTATAAGTCAGAAAAGCTACAAGCCATGCCACACCGGTCATTGTAAACCATTGCATAATCGGCCAGATCCATGAGCCTGTCTCACTCCAAACCACCACCAATGTTCCAGCACATTGCATCGCAAAAACATAAAATAACATCAACACAATTCCAACCAGAGGTGTAAAAAATACAGTCCCATCGGGCCTTCTCTGAGTTTGTAATAATTTAGCAGGCTGAATTTTGGCTAAGTCAGCTGACCCCAGCTCAGAGCTATAGATAGTGGTCATCGTACTTATGAAAGATTCTCTTGCAACAAATGAAGTCACTAAACCAACCCCAATACGCCAATCAAAACCTAACGGTGCAATGACTGGTTCAATTGCTCTACCCAAACGCGCTGCATAACTATTCTCTAATCTTGAGACATTAAATTTTTGCTCATTACTAAGCTGGTCTAAATTAGAAACATCCGAATTCTTAGGATAATTTATTAACGCCCACAAAATTATATTCACGGCAAGAATTAAGCCCCCTGCCCGTTTCAAAAATACAAAGGCCCTGTCCCAAACATAAATGAAAATACTGTACATCGACGGTTTACGGTACTGCGGTAATTCTAATATTAGCTCAGGTAACTCTCCCTTAAAAACTAGTTTCTTCAATATCCATGCGGCACATATTGTTGCTACTATTCCAGTAAAATACATCACTCCAAGAACCAGTCCCTGTAACTTAAAAATTCCGAAATATACTTTGTCAGGAATAGTCGCAGCAATCAATAATGTAAATACTGGCAAGCGAGCAGAACAACTTATAAATGGCAACGATAGAATAACAACCATGCGCTCCAACCTGCTTTCAATAGTCCTGCAAGCTAAAATTCCCGGAATCGCACAACCGAATGAAGTNAAAAATGGTATAAAACTCTTTCCATGAAGTCCGATCTTGCTCATAAATTTGTCCATAACTACAGCTACCCTTGCCAGGTAACCCGAGTCCTCCATTAACCCTAAAAANAAAAACAATAAACAAATCTGAGGTANATATACAATAACGGCGCCTATTCCTGTTACAAACCCATCCCTGACAAGACTTTGAATAGCACCAGCCGGCAACATCCCCCCCACAAAATTACCAAAATTAGAAATAAAACTAGTTAAAAAGTCTGACACTGGCCGGGCAAATACAAAAACTAGATTAAACATTAACGCCATGACAAAAAAGAAAATGATGATCCCCCAAAACTTGTGTAATAAAATCGAGTCAAGCCAATCAGTTGTGGATTCTTTCACGTGCTTTGGGATCGATACAGTACTTTTACATATTTCAGAAATTGCCTGATACCGCAACTTAACAGGTAGACCTGCATAATCAACTTTAGCAGACTCAAGCCTGCATTTGGCCTTTTTCAATGCATCAATAATGTTCGCCGATAGTTTTAAAATGGAATCATGCTCATCATACTCACGAACCAATAACAATAACGAAAGCGTCCGGGCCATCTGATGGGTTAGTGAATATTCGGTTTTCAATTTTTCACATAATCCATTGAGCTCATTCTCAAAAATTTCAGGCAGTTTAATGAAAGACCTTTGTTCAGGCACCCGTGGATGCCGAATCATTTCCACGATCTTTTCGCTAACTTTATCTATCCCTATTTTCCTGGAAGCAATTACTGGAATGATATCAACACCTAATATCTCCGAAAGCTTTTGAATGTTGATCTTGATCTCCTGTTCCTCTGCTAAATCAACCATTGTTAGAATTACAATAATTGGTAGGCCGGTTTCTATAACCTGAGTTAATAAATATAAATTCCTTTCAAGAATTGTTGCATCGACAATAACCAATACAAGATCAACCGCTGGTACTCCTTTTACACGGTTAAACAGTACGTCTACTGCAATCTTTTCATCTAATGTCTTTGGAGTTAAACTATATACGCCAGGAAGGTCCAAAATGGTTATATCTAAATCATCAGGTGAATTCAGCAACCGCCCTTCTTTTTTCTCAACTGTTACCCCTGGATAATTGGCTACTTTAGCACGTAACCCTGTTAATGCATTAAAGACTGTCGTCTTACCACAATTAGGATTACCAATTAAAACTACCGTGGCTTTCTTATTTACAGGATTGACCTGCCATTCCATGGCGTAACAATAATCCCGAGCATCTTAAAAATGTCTAGAAAATTATACTAATAAAAAAACAAAAAAATAATAACCTGGAAAAATGCAGTTATCTAATTAAGCATTATCCGATGTAATCATCATGCAGGCTCAACAAGTATTCGTGAAGCTATCCTGGAACTCAGCGCTAAGCGCGTCCCTCTAACAATACAAATCATATTGTGCCCGGACTTTACCACTCTGACCGGGCTATCCTCCAAAACCCCTAATTCTTGCAAACGCGAGCAAATCTTGCTTTTGCAATTAACCTGCCTAACCCTGCAACATCTTCCACTGTTAATTTCACTCAATGGTATTAATGTTGTTTGCCCCGCTAAGGCCCCGAGCTCAAGACTCCGCAAATGTTCCGTCATGAAAATAGATTAACTTACAAACCAAATGATTTCAAGTAAATAGTCAATGGGCCCGAAACATTTCAA
>JGI24721J26819_10007259_pt1 | contig 10551 bp, 8 predicted proteins | sample YelNatPaOPGAMG01_FD_26819 | JGI IMG/M metagenome (IMG submission 26819)
GTTTGTAATGAAAAGATAAAATTCGGTATAGGATTTGAAAAAGTAAAAAATATGTTTGGCGATGGGCTTTTTGCAACGGGGCATTATGCAAGAATTAAAGACATGCATCTTTTGAAGGGAGTTGACCCTATTAAAGACCAATCGTATATGCTCTGGCGGCTTAAAAAGGATGACCTGAAACACATCTTATTTCCCCTGGGCGCATATCGAAAAAGCGAAGTTAAGGAAATTGCAAAGTCATTAGACCTTCCTGAATCCAGGGAAAGCGAGGACCTCTGTTTTATAAAAGGCAATATAAAGGATACGATAAAAGAATTCCTGAAAGAAAAAGAAGGAGATATCATTGATAAGGATGGGCATATCTTAGGAAAGCATAAAGGCGTTCAATTCTATACAATTGGGCAAAGAAGCGGGCTTGGTGTGTCCTACAAAGAGCCTCTATATGTTATCGACACAGACCCTATTAAAAATGTTGTTGTCCTTGGCACCTATGAGGACTGCCTGTTTAAGGGAGCCGAATTAACGGAAGTTAATATTCTTGAGGAGATTTCAAACGAGAAAATATACACAGCAAAAGTAAGGTACCAGGCAAAGCCTGCCGAGTGCCTTGTAAGAAAAATTGATAATAATGTAATTATTGAATTCGTTGAGTTGCAATTTGCAGTAACAAAAGGGCAAAGCCTCGTTGTTTACGATGGAGATATGGTTGTCCTTGGTGGCGTAATAAAAAAGGCATTAAAGTAATATAATTAATTTAAGGAGGCACTTATGAAAATTGCACCAAGAGAACTTATATGGAAAGACTTTAGAAAGATGCAAAAGGAACACGATCTCTATACATCGCCTGAGGTTGAAGACTTATTATTTATGCAGACAATCGAAGGACACTCGCACAATGGAGATGGCGCATTTGAAGGAAAAAAATTTGTGGATACAACAATCGATGATATAGTTATAGCACTTGGAAGAGATTCATTTATCGTTCGCTCATCAAGGCAACTTCTTATAGATGAAATCTATGAGTATGCAAGAGCCGTAATGAATGGTGAGAGAAGGACCCATCTTGTTAACAAAAAAGGTGAGCCTCTAATGAGATGCCCGCTCTTTCTTGAGATAGAAGTCGACCCTGATTCTGTTTTGAGAGGTTTATACCTTGGTGGTTTTATGGATGACTTTGAGACAAGAAAACTTGCAAACAAGAAGTTTAACCTCAATATGGGCGGCGGAAAGCCGTATCTTGTGGACATGCATGTAATGGAAAAATTNGGGCTTGATGGCGAACAACTTGCACACGGCGACCACGANGATAAATTNGANGAGTATAGAAGGGTTGGGCTCATTATCGACCCAAGCAATGTTGACTTCCTTAAGCACTCGTATATTAGATTCCAGTACATAAGGCACAAAAAGGGGCTTGGTGTCTCTGATGACCTTGCAGTGCTTGTTGCAGGAAAACTCTACAACATAAGCGCTGGGCTTGGCGCATATCTTGCAGATGCAATCGATACGCTTGATAAATTCTCACTCCACTTTTACGAACAGGACGAGGCACTTGCAACTGAAATAGAAAAGAACTTTAAGAATCTTAACCTTACAAGGGATGATGTGCTGAACTTCATAAGGCTTATTGCAATTCCTGAGGGCATGGAAAGTGATATTCCCGACTCATCGCAGCGTTACTTCCTCGAGATAAATAAGGATGCAAATATGACCACACTTGAATCACACATTAGGTACCTTAAAGGCTTGCCTTATCCTCAATTTAAGATTGCATACGAAAGAATTTACAACACAGACCTTTATAGATACCTGGAGAAGATTTTGGGGTAGGAATTGGGGCTTAATAAAGTCTTAGGGCAGGAAAAAGCAGTTTCGTACCTTAGAAAATTATTAGAAAAAAGAAATATTCCTACAACCCTTCTTTTCGAAGGACCAAAGGGCGTTGGCAAAAGGCTTGCTGCAATCGAGTTTACAAAGGCACTCAACTGTCAAATTGACCCTTTGAACGGGTGCGATACCTGCAAATCCTGTATTGCAATTGAAAATAGGGTTCACCCTAATTTGAAAATTGTCGAAAGTGAAACAATCGGAATTGACGATGTGAGAAATGTTATCGACACCTCTTTTGTCCCTTATGAAGGCTTCAGGGTAAATATCTTCGTAGATGTAGAGAATGCAACAATTCAAGCCTTCAATAGTATGCTTAAACTTCTTGAAGAGCCGCCAAAAAATACGCTCAACATACTCACCGCTCAGAATATCGACAATATCCCCGAAACGATTGTATCAAGAGCGGTTATTGTTAAGTTTGGTAAACTTCCTTTAAATGTTGTAAAAGAAATCGTAAAAAGAGATGTAGAGGATGAAGAAAAAGCAAGCACAATTGCACATATTCTTAACGGCACCCTTGAAAATTTGCCAAATCTCATTAAGGAAGACAACTTCAAAAAGAGAAAGTTTATGCTTGCAACATTTATGGACCTCATAAAGAAAAAAGAGCCTGCAACTAAGTTTATTTTAAGATTCAAAGATTACTACGGTGAATTTAATTCAGTTACCGTTGGTAACTTTATAGATGAAGCGCTTGATTTATTGAAAGACATAATCCTCATAACAAAACAACAAGAAACTGAAAATATAAAGAATATTGACTTACTCGGGACTATTGCTGACGAATTCCTTACATTTAGCGGAAAGAGAATAAAAGAGGTTTACGACATTCTAACAAAAGCAAAAGAAGGGCTTTTGACAAATGCAAACGCAATGCATATAATATTAAGTGTGGTGTTTACAATTGAGAATTTATGAAAGGATGAATTATGGAAATAGTTGAGAATAATGTAATTTTAGCAGGAGTGCTTTTACGAAAAGATATGCATACATACTTTATTCCAAGGGAAGAAAACCAATTTAGAGTTGGTGACCTTGTTATTGTTGAGAGGAATAACTCTACAATGCTTGCAAAGGTTGTTCGTCCATATGTAAAAATGGATGTCAAGGCATACGACAAACTTAAAGAAAGATTTGGAATAATGAGAATTTTAAGGAAGGCAAACCTAGACGACTTGAAGTATTTTGAAAACCTTGCAAAGAAAGAAAATAGCGCTTTTAAGGTTTGCAAGGAGAAAATAAGAGAACACGGGCTTCCAATGCATCTTATTGAAACAATCTGGGATGAAAACGAAAAGGAATATGTCTTTTATTTTACGGCTGATTCAAGAGTTGATTTTAGAGCACTTGTGAAAGACCTTGTTTCTACTTTCAATGCAAAAATTAAACTCTGGCAAGTTGGTGCAAGGGATGCAATGAGATTTTTTGGTGGCATTGGACCTTGTGGGTATCCTGTTTGCTGCACGAATTTTCTAAAGGATATTGAAAGCGTAGAACTCACATACGCAAAGATGCAAAATCTCCCGATGAATGTATCAAAAATAACAGGCGCATGCGGAAGGCTTGTCTGTTGTTTGCGGTATGAATTGAAAGAAGGTGAGCCAATAAAAGTTGAAAACATAAAGATAGAGGATATTAATTTCGATGGAGAGGAATAAACTGCGAGTTGGACTCATAGGCACTTCTGAGCGTCCTAATGAACCTATAAGTGATGAGGTAAAGCGCATTGCATATAGGTTTGGGTATCTTGTTGGCATTGAGGGATTTATACTTTTTACAGGCGGCCGTGATGGTGTTATGGAAGCATGTTGCCATGGAAACTTTGATGCTCATGGCATAAATGTGGGTATTCTTCCTTCGAATAGCGTAAGTGAAGCAAATCCATATGTTACAATTCCAATAACGACAGGGCTTGGGATGGATTTTCGTTCGATCCTTATGATCCACACAACCGATGTAACTGTTATGATTGGCGGAAAAATAGGAACCCTTCTTGAACTTGTATCAACTTATCAAAATGGGAAACCTGCGATAATAATAAAAGGAACAGGAGATTTTGCAGATTCGATAGATAGGATTCTTATCGACGGGCGTTACTTTGATTCTCGCAAAAATGCAGAAATATACTTTGTCAATTCACCAGAAGAAGCAATAGAAAAGATAAAGGATATATTCAAAATTAAATGATCCCAGAAGTACTCAAGATAAAAGGATTTTTAAGTTACAGAAACGAGGCAGTCCTTGATTTTACACAGATAGGTGATGTAGTTCTCATAACAGGCGATAACGGTCACGGAAAGTCTTCAATTATAGATGCACTTGTATACGCATTTTTTGGCGTTGCAAGAGGGATAACAAGAAACAAGGGAGACATCGTAAATATCGACGAAAAAGAACTTTTGGTAGAACTGACATTCAGGGAAAAGGGCAAGAGATACAGGATTAAAAGGACATACAGAAAGGACAAAGAATCCTCAAGCCTCATACTGGAAGAGTTTGATTCAAATACCCTTATGTTTAAAAACATAAGCGAGGGGAAAATAGCCGATACTGAACAAAAAATTCAGAAGATCCTTGGATTTAACTATGACACCTTTATTGGGGCTTCATTTATCCTCCAGGGACAGGCAGACTTCTTTACAACAAAAACGCCAAGCGAGAAAGCAGAACTCTTACGAGAGATGCTTGGGCTTGAAATATTCGAATCTGCAAAGGAAATTGCAAAAGAAAGAAAAAAGGAACTTTTAAAAGAGATAGATTTAACAAGAAAAGAAATTGAGGAAAAGAAAGGAATTATTGAGAAAGATAGTGAGTATAATGAGCAATACAAGAATATAAACGACGAGATTTCAGCCTTAGAAAAAAGAATAAAGAATGTAAGCGACAATTTAGATAATATCCAAAAGTTGAAAGGTGAACTTATAAAGTTAAACGAGAGGTTCGAAAGCGTAAAAAGGGAAAAAGATACTTACGAGAAACGCCTAAAAGAAAACCTCTTGAACTTGGAAGACCTTAAGAAAACTCTAAACGAGTTTACCGAGATATTAAAAGAAAAAGATGAAATAATAAGTAACTATAACACATTGAAGGATGTCCGCCTTAAAAGAGAAAAGGAAAGCGAGAAAGAGTTAGTATTCATTAATCTTAAAAACGAAAAAGTCTCAAAAGAGAAGGAAATCAAGGCAAAAGAAGAAGCAAAACTAAAGGAAATTGCCTTACACAAAAAATCCCTCGAAGAAGTTCAAATTGAAATCGAGTATATTGGAAAGAAAATCGAAAAGTATATACAAGAAATAGAAAAACTTAGCGAAGAAAAAAACCAGATATTAGAAATAAAGGATAAACTTTCAAATGAAGTTTTGGAACTTGAAAAAAGACAAAGCGAACTTTTACTCAAAGAAGAGAGGCTTAAAAATATCCTTGAACAAAAAAATAGTATCGAAAAGAATATTGAAAATAACTTAAATAGGCTTAAAAAAGAATTGGGTGAACTCACAAAGAAGAAAGAGAACATAAAGAATTTAAAAAAGGATTTTGAAGAAGCGCTTAAAAGCAAGGAAGAAGAAAGAGTATTACTTAGTAAAGAGATTGAAAATCTTAAAGGCATTGCTTCGCAAAAAGATTTGGTTGCAAATGAAATCGAAAACATATTAAAAGAAATTTCGGCACTTGAAAAGGCATACGAGTTAGAGAAAGAGAAAGAAAACCTTATAACTACAACAGAAGAGCCAAAGTGTCCCTTGTGCGGAAGCCCCCTTACGGAAGAACACAGAGACAAACTTCTAAAGGACTTTAAAACTAATATAGAAAACTTTCTTAAATCAATAGAACAGTTAAAAGTTAAAAAAGAGGAATTATCGAAAAAACTAAACACAATCTTAGAAAGCGAAAAACACCTTCAAGAAAAACTAATTAAGCACGGCAAGTTAGAAGAAACCATTTCAAATATTTCTAACAAAATTTTGCAAGAAGAAGTTGAAATTAAAGATATTGAAAATAGAATTTTAGAGATTGAAAACGAAATTAAAAAAGAGGAAAATAACATAGACCTTGAAAAAATAAATAGCGACATAGAAACGCTTAAAAAAGAAATAGAAGAGAAAGCTATTTTAGAGAGCGAATTTACTAAAAAGAAAAAAGAACTCGAAGAAACCGAAACAAAACTAAAGAAAATTGAAGGCACACTCCTTGAACTGTTAACAAATAGAAAAAATGAAGAAACCAATCTCGAAAAGAGCCTTACAAAGCAAAGGGAAGAAAATTCAACATTAGAAACGCTCCAAAAGGAATTCGAAAGCAAAACATTTATTGAAAATGAGCTAAAGGAACTTAAAGAGATTGAAGACAAACTTTTTGCTCTTAATTTCGATGAAGCTAACTATAAAAAACTTAAAGAAGAGGAGTTTGCCTTAAGGATTTACGAAGAAAAATACCAGAAACTTACANTTGCAGATGTAAAGATAGAGAATATACAAGCACAAATTAAAAAGTTGGAAAGCGAAATTGAGGAGCTGAAAAAGGAAATTGCTTTAAAAGAAAACNACCTTGCAGAACTTNNGACAAAAATAAAAAATCTTTTGTATGTTGAAGACGAATTCAAGAAAACCTCTAAAGAACTTGATGATTTAAATAGCACTTTGAGAGAAAAATACATAACAAAGGCAAAATTAGAAGAAAATTTGAACCTTATAAGTAAGATAAAAGAAGAAATTAAAGAAAAAACTACGATTGTTATAGAACTTGAAGAAAGAGTTAATGCATTAAATGCACTTGAAGATATCCTCGGAAGAAACGGCGTGCAGTTAGCAATTATGAGTGAATATCTTCCACACCTTGAAAATGAAGTAAATAGCTTCTTGCAAAGGCTTACAGACGGTGGAATGTATCTAAAGTTTCAGACTGTAAAAAGTGATAAAAATTCTGAAAAGCCAACCCTCGACATACTGATTTACGATAGGGGAACTGAAAGAAGATATGAACTTTTCTCTGGTGGAGAGAAGTTTAGAATTGATTTTTCTCTTAGATTAGGTATTGCTAAATTCCTAGCACATATTAGAAATGCAACGCTTGAAATGCTTGTAATCGATGAAGGTTTTGGAAGCCAGGATGCAAGGGGAAGGACAAACATACTCGAAGAAATAAACGCAATTAAAAGCGACTTCAAAAAAATTCTTGTAATAAGCCACCTAAACGAGATAAAAGAGAACTTTACAAATCAAATAAGGGTCGTAAAGGACGAAAATGGCTCTCGAATAGAAGTCCCTTAAAAATCAATTACCCTTTAACAGCACCAAGTGTAAGCCCTGAAATAATGTATTTTTGTAACAAGAACCAAACAACCATTACAGGAAGCGAAATAATAATGGAGAATGCTGCAAACTGCGACCATGGTGTATTCCACTGCCCCTGCATATTGTAAAGGGTCATTGCAAGAGTAAAGTTTGTCGGTTTTGTTAAGAAAGTCCAGGCAAGCATCCACTCCATCCATCCGTTCATAAATCCGAAAAGGAATGTAACTGCAATTGCAGGAATAGACAGAGGAAGAATAATTTTAGTAAACGCCTGGTGCCTGTCGCATCCATCAACAAGGGCAGCCTCTTCAAGTTCCTTTGGCACGGTATCAAAATAACCTTTCAAATTCCATATTGCAAACGGAACTGAGCCTGATGCATATGCAACAATCAAACCATAGAGAGTATTTCGGATATGTAGAAGTGTGAGGATTACAAAGAGTGGCGCAAGGGTTGCAGTTGCAGGAAGCATCTGTGTTACAATAAATCCAAGTAAGCCTATCTCCCTTCCGGGGAATCTAAATCGTGAGAAAGCATATGCAGCAGTAGACGCAAGTGCAACTGAAAGAAGTGCTGTTCCACCTGCAACAAATAAACTATTAAAAAGAAGTTTTACAAAAGGAACAGGATATGCTTCATACGGACGGGTAAGCACCTTTTTATATGCTTCAAGAGTGGCATTTTTTGGAATTATTTGAAGTGTTGTTGGTCTAAGGACATTAACGGGGTTTAGAGACATCGAAACAATCCAGATTACAGGAAAAATCGCAATTAATATCCAGAAAATAATATATGCATGAAGGTATATATGCTTAAGTCTTTCTATGGTTTGCCTTTTCATATCTCGCTCTCCGTTGCTCTTGTAACTCTATTTGTAATTAAAGTAATCCCAAGAAGAATAAAGAAAACTATAAGTCCAAATGCACTTGCTATTCCGTATAGCCCACCAGGATTAACTATTTTATAAGCCTGCGTTACAAGAATTTCCGTAGTCCCCAAAGGACCTCCCCCCGAAACAAGATAAATAACATTAAACTGGTTAAAAGTCCAAACAATGCCAAGCATAATTGCAGGAAGCATAGCTGAGCGTATCAAAGGAAGTGTAATTTTAAAGAACTTTCCTCTCTCGTTTACTCCATCAATTTCTGCAGCCTCGTAAATTTCCTGAGGAATGCTCTGGAGTGCACCCGTTGCAACAACCATCATAAATGGGAAGCCAAGCCACACATTTGTAATGAGGTCTGCATAAAATGCATACGATAGGAATGGCAAAATTTTGATAGGCGCATTCGGATTTGTAAGCCATGGAATTTTAGCAGCATGCCCCAGAATTGAGCTCAGGATTTGGTTTACCGCCCCAAAATCCACATCAAACATATTTTTCCATATAAGGGCGCTAATGTAAGATGGAACTGCCCATGGGATAACAAGAAGTGTCCTATAAACTTTCTTCAAGGCAAGTCTTGGAGCATTTAAAGCAACTGCAAGGCTTATGCCAATTGCAACATGTAAAAAGACATTTGCAAAGGTCCATACGACATTAAATGCAAATGTTCTCCAGAAGTTGAAATTTTCAAGAGGGACTTGATTTGTAAAAATCTTTATGAAGTTTGCAAACCCGACGAATTGAGGATGGGGATTTCTTAAGTTAGAGATATTAAAATTCGTAAAAGCCATCCATACCTGATAGAGAATGGGGAAAGCAGTTATCAAAGCCATTACAATTGCGGAGGGCAAGATATAGTAATAGGCAAGTTTATGCCTTCTTATTTGCTCCCAGAGTTTAACATCTGATTTATCAGTCATATTTTTCACCCATAAACAAAAGGGGGCTTTGTTGCCCCCTTAATCAACTATTTTACTACTGACCTCTCATTGCGTTAATTTTGTCTTGAATTGTCTTTTGTGCGGTGTTTATTGCATCCTGTGGTGTTGCTTTTCCTGCAAGAACAGAATCAATTGCGGTTTGCATTGGATCCCAAACAGCACCCATCTCTGGTGCAATTGGCATTGGAACGCCAGTCTTCATTTGTTCAAGGAATCCTGCAATAATTGGATCTGAAGAAGTATCAACCTTTGTATTAGATGGGATATGTTTTGCTTTTTCGAAGAACTTCTGCTCAATGTCCTTGCTTACCATAAATTTAATGAAATCAACTGCTGCTTTCTTCTGAGTGTCGTTTATGTTTGCATTAACAAAGAAATCCTTTGTGTTTACGAATGGTGCAAATGGGTTCCCTGTGTCTGCAAAGGCTGGCATTGGTGCTACACCAACTTTATCCCCAAGTGCCTTTGTGTAATCACCGACAGCCCAGGGACCGTTGATAATCATTGCTGCTTTTCCTTCTTTAAACATTGAGTCTGCTTTTCCATAGTCGTTTGCAACTATGAAGTGTGGATCAGAAGCTAACTTCTTGAGGAATGTTAAAGCAAGGACGCCACCATTACCCTGATTAACAACTGCATTGTAGTTGTCATCAAAAAGCTTCATACCTGCTGCAAAGAAATAACCTGCAGTAAAGTAGAAACCTGAGTTATAAACCATTCCATATGTATCGCCCTTGCTAATTGAATCCACAAGGGTGATAAGTTCGTTTGTATCCTTTGGAAGATTTGGTACAAGAGATTTGTTGTAAATAAGTGCAACGCACTCGGTTGATTCTGGGAATGCCATCATCTTGCCCTGATACTTAACCTGATCAAGAGCACCTTTCACATAATCAGCAAGGAATGTTGAATCAAAATAGGAATCAAGAGGAGCAATAAGATTTGCTTTTGTAAAATCGCCAATCCAGTCTGCAGGTCCGACTAAGATATCTGGGCCGCCACCTGCTGCTGCTTCTGTCTGATACTTGTTCTTAAGTTGATCGAACGGAACCTGAAGTTGGTTGATTGTTACTTCGGGATGCTGTTTGTTGTACTCAGCAATTGCCTCATTCAAAACATCGAGTTCTGAGCCACTCCAGGAGTGCCAAATTGTAAGTGTTACAGGCTGTGCTTTTGGTTTGCAACCTGCAAAGAGGGTTGCAACCATCGCAACCATCAGTACTGCTACTAATACTTTTTTCATACCTACCTCCTTCTCTTCAATTTTTTACATTAAATAAAAAACTCTTAACATAATTATATGCAACTTAAAAAACAAGTCAATAATAAAATTAGGAAAATATTAAAAAAACTCAAAATGGATACAAATACCAAATTTCAATCCATTGTGTGGAGTTGGAGAAGGGGTTTTTCCCTCCTCGATTGTCTTGTCATGCCAAGCGTTGCGAGGCATCTCCCAATTAATCGAAGGGGTTAAAAGACCCCCTTCAACTAACCCCAAAAAGACTTTTTTTGTGTCATGTCGAACGAAGTGAGACATCTC
>JGI24721J26819_10007263_pt1 | contig 10548 bp, 10 predicted proteins | sample YelNatPaOPGAMG01_FD_26819 | JGI IMG/M metagenome (IMG submission 26819)
CGGCGCCGCCACTGGTGACTGCAACCCACGAAGGGCGCAGTTCACTCATGGGGCGCGTCTTGGCCCTCCTGTGTGCCGTTGCACTGATGCCCGCACGTTGCAGCGCAAGACTTGGCGAAGATGTATGACGAGCCGTGCATGACACCTGACGGCGAGCATAGCGCAGCGGTCAAGCGACTGCAGATTCCCGATACCAGAGCGCTCCGTCCAGGTCCCTGGTGTGTATCACAGCGACATGCTGCCCCCGAGGCTCTCGTAGACGCAGCGTGTGCGTGTCCGGTGCCTCTCGCATCCATGCGTATCACAGAGAAGCGCGAGTGATTGCCAGCGCACGCACATAGTACACGTGTCCAGTGCGTTGCTTCCGTATGCACGCATCCCGAAAGCACCCCGAAAGGAAATCCAATTGCACCACGTGAACCGGTCTCGTTCACCGATACGCTCTGTTCGATACGCGAATGTATGAGCAGTACAGCCAACAACCACGAAATCAATGTGCTGTTACCAGCGATGTGGCATAAAAGCATCAGCGAGCACATTGACCCCTGTGGAATCGCTCCGTGGGAATATTGCCCTGCACGGCTTGGCAGGATCGTCCACCACAGGAATCGCACCGTGCATGACGCTGGCGTTCCGTCGCCATCGAACGCACCTGGTGTACTACGAAACCACCTGCCCGGCATGTCTCTGTCGTATCAAGCAGCGCATCCATCAATGAGTGCGCAGCTATTCATCTGAAACTCGCTGCCAGCAGGCCGGCATTCACGCCGCGTGCCGATCCCGTGCCGATCCCGTGCCGATCCCGTGCCGATCCCGTGCCGATCCCGTGCCGATCCCGTGCCAGTCCAGTGGCGATTGGCGGCTGGCGTGCAGCATGCGCGTGCGCCATCAATATCGGAGGAAGCAGCACGAGCAGCAGCAGCAGTAGCGGTAGTCGTAGCGTCGTGGGAACCCGCCAACTTGTTCTCCCGCTCATTCTTGCCCCGTTGCAGAGGCACGTAGGCGTAGAGACTCACGTTTAGGTCGTTTTCTGCAAAAGAACGCACTCGGTGTTCTTAAAGTACTCTCACGGGCTTTTGCATACCATCCCCGACCGTGCTAGTCCTTGCTTTATCATGGTACAGCTCTTCTCACTGGCAGGCTTTATCATTACGTTTCGCGAGATCCTCGAGGCCTGCATCGTGGTCTCGATCTGTCTGGCATACCTGCGGCGCACCAAGAATGAGCGCTACCTCAGAGACGTCTGGCTGGGCGTTGCAGCCGGCGTCGGTGTGCTCATCGTCATTGGAATCGCATTCGGCATCGTTTTCTGGACGCGCGGCCAGAAGCTGTATACGGGTCTCACTGAGCTGCTCTTCGAGGCCATTGTCCGACTGGTGGCGGTAGTGCTCATCACGTGGATGATCTTCTGGATGCTCAGCACGGCCGCGCACATGCGCCGCGACCTCGAGGGCGGGATAGCGCGGGCGCTGTCGAGGCGCGGCCGATGGGGCGTTGCGCTGCTCGTCTTCACGTCCGTGCTGCGTGAGGGCGTCGAGCTCATCGTATTCCTGTTCGGAATCACGGGCGGTGTCTCGTGGAGCTCGATTCCCATCGCCGCAGCCGTCGGCGTGGCCGTTGCGCTGGTCGTTGCCTGGGCAATCTACCGCGGGGCGCTCGCCTTCGATCTGCGCCTCTTCTTCGCGCTCTCGTCGCTGCTGCTGATCGCATTCGCTGCGGGCTTCCTGTCGACGGCCTTCCTGGACCTCCAGAAAGCGAACCTGTTCGGGGCATTCACGCGCAACGGCAACGAGGACGAGTCGATTCCATCCACGAGCGGCCGTGGTGGAATGCCGCGCTCTGGTCCACCGAGGCCTGCTGCGCGGACGACGGGAACGAGTTCTTCAACCTGCTGCACGAGCTCTTCGGATACGTGGATGCGCCGACCTTCGTCTCCACTGTCGTCTACTTCGGTTACTGGACCCTGGCTGGCGTGCTCTGGATCATCGTTGAGCGACGAACCCTGGAGCGCAAACTCTGCCAAATGCACACCGGGTACCTCGTATCGACTGCGTTCCTGGCGGTAGCTGCCATGGTGGGGCTCGTCGTCGCCGCTCGCAGCCCGACATGGAACGGCATCCTGGTGACGTGCCTGACTCTGGTGCTGGCGATCATCGGTGTAGGTGCCGCCAGCGCACCCCATGCAGCGCTACCGCCGCGTGCGCGTTTCGCCCTCCAGGGCTCCTGCTGGATAGGCCTCGTGCTGGTAGCGTGCCTGGCGCTGGCGCTGCAGGTTGCACAGGCGATCTGCTCGCCGCAGATTGGCGCGTCGCAGTACTGCTCTATCTCCGATTTCTACTATTGGTTCGTCATCTTCTCCCCGGACTGGATCGCAAAGACACGGGACGATAACAGCTTCCACGCGCTCGCGGTGCTTACCGTGTCGATATGCTTCACGATGCTGTTCTGCCTCGGACAGGGCCTGGTCGGCTTCTACGAGTGGAAGCGTTCGGCGCTGGCGATGCAGCGTGCTGGACAAGCGCCAGCGGCTTTCGCCAAACAGGCGAATACATCCTCGGATCTGGAAGGCGGGAAATCCACGCCGCTCGATGACTCCTCGATCGATGAGCTTACCTGGGAAGCGCTCGATTCGACGCAGCCTCCGCAGCACGCGTCGCAGATCGAGATCTCGGCGAGACGGATGCTGGCGGATTGAATCAGGGCGCAGCGCGGCACCAGGTCACCGCCGACGACTAGGCGGTACTCATAACAGCGAGCGCAATCCATGTGCAACGCGACGTATCGCACTTGCCGATTCAAAGAGAATGACAGCGCCTGTGGTTACCCGTCGCGGAGCCGTTCGCATGGTGATAGCGTCGGCATCACCTGACACCCACTCCGTGGCGCTATGGTGCTTTGCCAAGAACGCGCCCCTGGTTGCCACAGCGTTGCGTACCAGCGAATGGATCATGCGTCGAGCGCTGCTNTGGTGCGATCATAGACAAGTTCACGTCGAATANTTTGCGNACCGCTGTACCGCATACCGATGACTCGTCTAGCATGCACTGCTACCGTACAGTAAAGAACGCTCGTGCAATGCGTATCCCGTTTCTCGCTATCCTGAAAGACAACGGCTCCTCGAGCACACAATATCTCAGCATGCAGGAGTCGAGACGCTCTCATCACGCAGCGCAGCGGCTCCAGCGCCCTGCACGATTGCCCGACGAAACGCCTGGGGCGCGCCCCGATCAATACCGGAGACACGCCATGCGCGGGAAAACTGGGGCGGTACTGTTTCGCCTGCAAGTAGGAGGGTGCACTCAAGTGATATCCAGAACTTCCCGCAGCCTGGACACGAGTGCCAACAGGTCGCTTCAAGTATGCCAGACGAGAGCGCTCAAGTTCGTTTTCTGATAGTCGGACGCACCGGTTGGATCGCCAACATGGTTGCAGAGCTACTTGAGCAGCGCGGTGAGCGGTACGCGTTTGCGAGCTTCCGTCTCGAGCAGCGCGAGGCCTGTGAGCGCGAACTGGACGCGCTGCGCCCACAGCGGGTCCTGAACTGTGCTGGGGTCACTGGGCGTCCGAACGTCGACTGGTGCGAGGACCACCGGCGCGAGACCGTCCGCAGTAACGTACTGGGCGTGCTGAACCTGGCGGACTGCTGCGCGTCGCGCGGGATCCACCTCACCAACTTTGCTACCGGCTGTCTATACCACTACGACGACGGCGAGCACCGGCCGACGGCTGAGGGCGGCAGGCCCTTCACGGAGGACGATCCGCCGAACTTTTTCGGTAGCTACTACAGTCGCACCAAGGCCATGGTGGAGGAGCTGCTGCGCAGCGCTTTTGACAATGTGCTCATCCTGCGACTGCGCATGCCCGTGAGCGACGACCTGTCGCCGCGCAGCTTTGTCACGAAAATCGCACGCTACGAAAAGGTTGTGAATATCCCCAACAGCATGACGGTTTTGACGGAGCTGCTGCCAGTGGCACTGGATATGAGCGAGCGCGGCCTTACGGGCGTGTACAACTTTACCAATCCGGGTAGCATCTCGCATAACGAGGTCCTGGAGCTTTACAGAAAATATATCGATCCAAAGTTCCAATGGAAGAACTTTACGCTCGAGGAGCAGGCAAAAATCCTCAAGGCCGGCCGCTCCAACTGCGAGCTCGACGTCCGCAAACTGCTGCGGGACAATCCCGGTGCCCAGATCCGCGAGGTCCACGCCGCCATGGAGGAGGTCTTTCGGCGCATGCAGGCGAAGGGTGTCAAGCCNCTGGNNGCGCCCTAGTATAGCACCGCAGGTGGCGTACTTTGCGNCAAAACGGTTACGCACCGAGTGACGGGTCGATGGCGTGCGCTCCCAGGGACGACTCGCTTTGCGNGCAGGGAAGCGACTGCGACTGCAGGCGCGCTAGCACGGTCCTGCACTGGGCGAAAGGAACGGAAGCGTCATTGGCACCAGGGCACTTACTGCCGTGTAAGGCACCTTTCGACGCGGACCTCAAGGCTGACTGCGAGGCGTTCTGGAAAGACTTGCTCCGATAGGCTAGCTCCGCTGTGGCAGCCGCTGCAGGCGAAATCGGATACCGGGATGATCCAACTGCAGAGCCCTTCTAATAGTGATCCGTGTAAATGACGCAAGCCTCTGAAGAGAGTGCATCAAAGTGGCGCAGGCATTTGTTCCTGGCGTTCATGTGTGCCTTCGAATGCAGCATCCAGGGGCCTGCAGGCATTGGCTGGACGACTGCCTGCTAGCAGCGGTCAGGATTACAGGGATCCAAGGGACTCGATACGTGCATACGTGCATTACTGCATTCGTGCATGCTTCCATACGTAAAAACGTGTGAATGCTGGTGAGCACTGCGCGAATATGTGCACGCGCGCACGCTGCAGCATGGGAACACAGCGTTCTCGCCACGCTCTGGCTGGGATGTCTGAGCGACGGGAACGTGCTGTCGATGCTGCCACATAAGCAGAGTCCGTCAAGGCCGACACGCTCGAGACAGCGCTCATGAATTGCATAGTGGAGCGGATTCACGTGCGCGAACACAGGAACGAACACACAAACAAGTCCTAGTGGCAAGGCGAGTTTCAACAGATCCCCGAAAGCGCCCACACTCCGTACCTGCCAGCAACATCACTGTCGGTCGCTATCGCGCTGCTGCCCACAGCGCGAATGATGCACACATATCTCCTTGGATTCATGCCGCCAGCCTCTGTGTTGATCCTTCTGCCCTACACCATGATGGAAGCGCGCGATCCACAGAGTGCGCGCGCAATCGCCGCCCGTCGCATCAGCGATGCGTGCGCGGTGGCGACGCTGCTGCCGCCATCATCGGTCGCATACCTGGGACACGTGTCTCGCTAGAGATGGATCCTGTTGAAACAGAAACGCGCGCTACGATCGTGGCGTTTACCGCCTGTGCAGGCAGAGCGCGGAAGTAGCCGGTGCGTGTGGTTGTGTGTGTCCGAGTCGAAAGGCGCACGCTGCCAAGATAAATGTCCTCGCAGAGCACGGCGCTTTCGAACGGTGCCAAGTCGGTAACCGGTGAACAGCCCGACGGGAACTCGGACGCGCGGGTCGTCTACGGCGACCGTCTGCGCTTCGTGCCGCGGAATATCCTTGTGACTGGCGGTGCCGGCTTTATTGCCTCGCACGTAGTCGAACGGCTCGTGAGTCGATATCCCCATTACCGCGTGACGGTACTGGACAAGCTCGACTACTGCTCGTCGCTGAGCAACCTCGCGCAGGTGGCAAACCGACCAAACTTCAAGTTTATTCGCGGCGATATCCGCTCGCATGACCTGGTGCTCTACGTGCTCCAGGAGGAGTGCATCGATACAGTGCTCCACTTTGCGGCGTGCACGCACGTCGACAACTCGTTCACGTCCTCGATCCTGTTTACGGAGAACAACGTGCTGGGAACGCACGTCCTCCTGGAGTGCGCACGCCAGTACGGCAAAGTGCGGCGCTTCATTCACGTCAGCACCGATGAGGTGTACGGCGGCGAGAGCAACATGGAGACAGAGTCATCGATCCTGGCACCCACGAACCCGTACGCATGTAGCAAGGCCGCCGCCGAATTCATTTGCCGCGGCTACGTCAAGTCGTTCGGATTGCCGGTGATCATCACACGCGGCAACAACGTGTACGGGCCGCACCAGTTCCCCGACAAGCTCATTCCCAAGAGTATCTGTCTGCTGGCGCAACGCCGGCCCTGCTTTGTACACGGCTCTGGTGAGCATGCACGCAACTTTTTGTACGTCGAGGACGCTGCGAGCGCCTTTGACACCATCCTGCATTGTGGCGAGACCGATGAGGTCTACAATGTAGGCTCTGAGATCGAGAAACGCAACATTGACGTTGTGCACGACATTATCGATCTCTTCGGCCTGTCTGCCGAGGCGAACCGCCACATCGAGTTTGTCAAAGATCGCACCCTCAACGATATGCGCTACAGGATCGACTCGTCGAAGCTGCATGCGCTGGGCTGGAGGCCGCAGGTGTCCTGGGAAGAGGGCCTGCGCCGAACCAAGACCTGGTACTGCGATCCGAATAACCTGAAGCGCTGGCCGAATTATCTCAGTGGCCTCGTACCGCATCCGAGTCTNACCGAGGAGAAGCACTAGGACGGGATTCATCGCGTACGCANTGNGCATGCAGCAGGCGAGANTTCGAGCGACACTGCCGCTGGTCTGTGCATCGCAGACGGCGATCCGCAGAGCNGCGNGGCATAGGATCGCCAGCGGATGTGCCTTTTGTACATGTATGACGGTTCCAAGCGTNTCTCAGGTGCGCCTCTCTCGACAAGTCTGTAATACGAGGCGCTTTCGTGTCGCCTGCAACACAGGACGCATCTGAAGCGATGCGCACCGACGAAAGCGCGCATACTCTATCGACCGAGGGTCGTGGGCTTGCGACCTCATGATCTTGTGCCGGTTGCAGAGCGTATGTTACAACACACGACAGCAGCAGGGCAGTTGACGCAGCACAGGTTCGCGCGCGGCAGGTACAGCGAGCTCTGGGCGGCCTCGGTTGCACCGATACGCTCTGCGCTCGACGCGCTTCTGTTGCATAAACGTGTACTGAGGCTGTGCTCCAATAACCTGCAAGACGCCCATGTCCCATGCCACGCGGTTTGCAGAGGTATGCTTTCGTCGAGTTTGCGTCTGGAAGCGCGTTGTTACGGGTGCGGCGGGTGAAGCATTCGGCGTCAAGAACTAGCCGCACACCGGCACGCTGTGCTGTGTCAGAGCCGTCGCCAGCGTCACCGTCCAGTGGCGACCAGCCGACCCAGACAGTGCGTGTACGACCTGATGAGCGGCCGCTGCGGCTGAATGCGCTACAGCGCTGGTTGCTCGGCCGACTGAGGCGAAGCCTCGAGCGTCTCTCCCCCGGCAACGTGCCCAACCTGCTTAGGAGCGCCGTCGCGCGGGCGCGTGGTGCCCCCGCGGACCCACCGCCCTTGGACGATGACTACCTCGACAGTGTGCTGCTCCCAGAGTCAGATGAGCGGCCCTTTATATCGCCGGCACTCCGACGCGTCCTGCGCGACGCGCCTGCGCAGCCTGCCAAGGGCGTTTACACAAGCGACCCGTCGCGGACGTTCTGGGAGCAACTGATCCTCTGGGCAGGCGTGGTGCTCGTCGCTCTCGCCGTCCTGCGCGTCCTTTGGCTCTTTATCAGTGCTATCCTGGGAATTTCGCTGAGTCTCATCGTCATCGCCGTCGTCACCGTGTTCGTTTTCGTGGCGTTCACAGTACTCGGCTAGAGAATGGGAACTATCAGGGAACCGTACCGCTCCCAAATACATCCACGGGCTCATCGCAGAGCTGCCGACGAAGCAGGTGCAGCTGCGTACGCAGCCGGTAACCCCGCGGCTCCGGCACCGTACGCGCAACCTGCGTCCAAGCAGCAAGCACCGTGCGAAGCTGTTGCAAGACATGCCGACGCATCGAATGTATCGCCGCGGCAATGTCGGGAACGACATTCCAATCCAGCAGGAGCAAGTGCATCGCATCCACCATCCACTCTAGATCACTCGCATCGGAAGCGCGTCCCGACGTGCGGCCGGCCTCATAGCGTGGCAGGCACAGCGCGCCAGCGACGCGTGCAAGCAGCATAACCGACGCGTGCCCTGCATCCGCCTCGGACGCACCATCATCGATGCGGGCAACTGCAGACTCCTGTGCCTCAACCTGCAATTCAGTACGACGCGATACCCAGCTCTCCAGGAGACGCGCACATAGACACTTTTGAAGCCAACGCGAGCGCCCTCGTGGTGGAATCACCCAAATCAAGGCAACGAGCGCCGGCAGCCAGCATCGTGTCAAGTGATCGTGCCCACAGAGNCGGCAANGCGGCACGTCGTCGCGCACGCATCGGCACCAGCACGCAATCGCCGCATCAGTGGACACGCGATCCGCTGCGATGCCGATGACCTCTGCCAGCTGCGTGCGCCAATGACGTGCCATCGCTGCTTGGCATGTGTAGATCACCAGCACGTCGTCGATAAACGCCAGGAGCTGCTCGTCATTCCATGCTGCGGCGCGCAGGTTGCGTTTCAGCAGGTGCCAGAACGGCTCGAGGGTGCTGCGTGTCTGCGTTAGCGCAGGCTCCGCAGCCGGGTTTTGTGTCGTCACCGCGGCTGCCGCTGTCTCCAGCAGCTGGTGCACGAACGCGCCCGGAAGCGTCAGAACGCGCTTCAAGCGGTGAGCGTGGCGATAGGCTGGGCATTGGGTCGGCACTCGTGAGCTCGAGGCGCGTTTCGAATGGACAGGCTCGTCCAGCGCGCACACATCGCACCAGCCCAGGAGGCCGAGAGGAGAACGCCCGAGGGCCATGCAACCCAAGCGTCGCAGTGTCACGTGCAGAGCGCCCATGGCTAGCATGTGTTGATCCCGGGGGGTATCACACATCTGCTGAGCGGCTATGTTGAGCACGCAAAGAGGACACGCGGTGGCAGTGACGACCTCAACGCCGCCGCTATCGCAGCGATCCTCGAGTCGAGCACACGGATCGAATCGCCGTGCGCGATCAGCGGTGATCGGCACGCACCGGCGCAGCGCCGCGGGAACGATGCGTGCATCCGCATGCGCGCTGCGCGCCACAAGAATCCTGAGACTAGACGCGAGCCCTGCACGACGGGCTCGAAAAGCGATAGAGACGTCGGTGGCCTTCGTTGATGTGTGCTGGCCTCGGGATCGTATGCTCACCGGGCTTACCCGTTCGTCGCTGTGCCTCTTGTCGCGCTGGATACGCGGCTCGCAGATCGCCGTGGGTGTTGCAGCAGTCCAGTGCGGCACGTCCGCCGACCAGACCTCTGAAGATGCTGGTGCGTGCTTTGTCTTGCAGCGCATGTCTGTGCCTGATAGCGCCACTCTCGAGACGTGTCTGTCAGAGGCAGTCGCCAAATCCGGTTGCATGGGCGATTCGACGCGTCGCTGCAGTTCAACGCACTGTTCGCGGAATGCATCTGTGCGTGTGCACGTCGCAAGCCCAGATCGCCCCCAGCTCGAGTCCAATAGCTTGACATCGCGATGCGGCAGCGCGCCGGGTGATTCAACGTCCTCAACTGGCGACTGGCAATGCACTCGTGGATTGCCCAGTTCACGAATCGTCGAGCTTACCCTGCGCTCCGACGTTCCATGATCCAGACGAGGGTACGGATCAGCCCAGGAGAGCTCGTGCTCGTTCGTCGTCTCCGCCATGGAGGACGACAAGTTATGCTGCAGACAGGATGTTTCGGCAGGTTCATCCACTGCTTGTCGGGTGCGGTGCTTGTCTCGACACTGAGTGTGCTCTGGTACCTGAACATCGCCTGCGTCACGAGTATGCTCCTCAGAGGACAGCGAGAGGGATTCCGCAGAGCTTGCATAACCATCGGATACGGCATATTGTCGGAAAAGTAAAGAGCCTGAGCATGAAGCGCAAAGCGACGCTGCATTGGTGTTCAATGCGCTTTTCACGTTTCCCGCATCTAAAGAATCATTGGCAGACGAAAAAGGCGTCGATGGTAGCGTCTGCGCTGCAGACTTCAAATACTCGTTGCGGCCAATGCCATTACGGTTATCGTCAGCGCACTGGTGTCGAGAAATGCGCCCTGAGTGTCCACACATCGGCTGCTTACGTGCTGGCTGCACGATCATCCCCGAACCAGCTTTCTCGATTATTGAGCATCGTTCATTGTTGGTGTCTTCAGGAATGTGACGAAGAAGCGACTCAGAGCGACACGTGTCGTTCTCTGTGGTCCCACTGCATGAGACACCGCAGTGGCTTTCCGAGGGTGCGCTCTTTTCAAAGCTGTTGCCGGTTTCGTTGTCGAAGCAGCGCAGCGCTTCGCTTTCAGTGCTCGTGTAGCCGCTATGCCGCTTCGCTTGCGAGTCGAGGGAGCCCGCAGCAACCAGTCGGTGGCGCTTATAGCTGCCCAGCCGTGTCGCCGTTCTAACTGTTCCTCGAGGCCGAGGTTGTGCTCCGTGCTGGCGCGTTTCGCCCACAGGCCCAGACTGCTCCGGCGAGCCGCTGACCTCGGCAGCGCTACGCAACCCCGAGGCCAGAACAA
>JGI24721J26819_10007265_pt1 | contig 10548 bp, 10 predicted proteins | sample YelNatPaOPGAMG01_FD_26819 | JGI IMG/M metagenome (IMG submission 26819)
TGCTAATTTTTTTAAAAAGACTTATGTTTTCACACATATGCCTAATTATTATGTCTTTGAAGAACTTTTAAACTGGAAAAATTTTTACGAGAAAGAGTTATTACAAAGAAAAGAATTTAAATTACCGCCTTATTATAGTATATGTAAAATTATATTAAGGGGTAAAACCGAGCATAAAGTTTTTGAGAAGATAAATAATCTATATAATAAATTTAAAGACACTTTAGAAATTTACGGTCCTTTTAAAGATAGTCCGTTTAAATTGCGCGGAAATTTTAGATATTTTTTGACTATAAAATCAAAAAATCCATATATGCTACATAAAATAATAAAGGAAGAAATTTTTAGTATAAGGTCTTCTAATTATAAAGTTGCTCTTGTTATTAGATAAATTAAACTTTTTAAGATATTAAAGTTATTATTTTTACATTTGGATTTACATATAAAACGTTATATAATAATAAATTGTATAAGTTTTTGCAACAACCTGACAGATAATGAATGTAAAATATATATTTTTTGGAAGTTCAGAGTTTTCAAGGATTATATTAGAGAGATTGATTATAAATAATATTTTTCCTGAATTAGTTATAACCCAACCAGATAGACCAAAAAAAAGAGGCTTAAAGATATTGCCAACTGAATTGGCTATATTTGCAGAGAAAAATAATTTATCTATTTTAAAACCAAATTCATTAAAAAAAGAGGATTTTTTAAAAAAGATAAAGGAATTGGATGTTGATTTTTTTATTGTTGTAGATTATGGAAAGATTTTATCAAAAGAATTGCTTTCTATACCTAAAAGAATGTCTATTGGAATACATCCGTCTTTACTTCCAAAATATAGAGGACCTGCTCCTATAAATTGGGTTTTAATAAATGGCGAAAAAGAGACGGGAACAACAGTTTTTAGGATGAATGAATTTTTGGATAGTGGTGATATAATTTTACAGAAAAAAATAGATATAAAAGATACAGATGATTTTTTTTCTTTGTATAATATATTGGCTTTAGAAAGTGCAGATTTATTAATAGAAAGCTTAAAACTTATTACAAAAGGCAAGGCAAGTTTTATAAAACAAGATGAAAAAGAGGCAACTTTTATGCCAAAATTAAAAAAAGAAGACGGAAGGATAAATTGGAATAAAACCGCTTTAGAAATTTTTAATTTAGTAAGAGGAGTGGTTAACTGGCCTACTGCCTTTACGTATTATAAAAATAAGTTCATAAAGATTTTAAAAGTGGAATTGACAGATTTAGTGTCAGAGGATATTCCATCAACAATAGTAAAGATAGATAAAAGTGGTATTTATGTTGCTACTTCTGATAAACTTTTAAAAATTTTAAAACTTAAACCAGAAGGCAAAAAAGATATGGATGCTTATTCGTTTACTTTGGGACATAATATTAATATTAAAGATAGGTTTGAGTAAATGAAGAAAAGATACCATATAATATTTTCCGGAACAGTTCAGGGAGTTGGTTTTAGATATACAGCAAGGGCTTTGGCTTTAAAATATAAGTTAACTGGTTGGGTTATGAATTTACCAACAAGAAATGTAGAATTAGAGTTAGAAGGCGAAGAGGAAGAATTGGATAGTTTTTTAGAAGATTTAAAAGATGAATTTAAAGGTTATATAAGGGATATTGATTTAAGAGAGTTAGATTATACAGGAGAATTTAAAAATTTTAATATAAGATTTTAAATGAGATATGCTATATTTTCAGATGTTCATAGTAATTTAAGCGCATTTAGTAATGTTTTGGATTATTTTAAAAAACAAAATATAGATAAATATGTTTTTGTTGGAGATATAGTTGGCTATTATACAGATATTAATGAGTGTATATATTCTTTAAGAAATTTAAATCCCAATCTGTGTTGCAGGAAATCACGATTGGGCTGTTATTGGAAAATTTAATATAGAATATTTTAATGATATAGCAAAAGAGGCTATTCTTTGGACAAAAAATAAAATTTCAATAGAGGATATTTATTATTTAAATAGTTTTGAGATTTTGTATGAAGAAGAAAATTTCTGTTGTGTCCATGGAAGTTTATATAATCCAGAAGATTTTAATTATATTTTTACCATAGAAGATGTAAGGCTTAATTTTTCCCTTTTAAAAAAACAGATTTTATTTGTAGGACATACGCATAAACCAATAGTTTATATAAAAGATGATGATAAAATTTTTTATTCATTAGATACTACGATAAAGATTTTAGAAGATAAAAAATATATTATAAATGTTGGTAGCATAGGGCAACCAAGAGACGGTGATAAAAGGTCTTGTGTATGTATATATGATACAGATAAAAATATAGTAATTTTAGAAAGATTAAGTTATAATATTAAGGATACTGTAAAAAAGGTTTTTAAAGCAGGATTACCAAAAGAATTGGGGGAGAGATTATATACAGGGGTGTAATAAAAGTGGATAAGTTTGAAAAAATTAAAAAAGAGATAGAAGAGTTAAGAGAAAAAATTCGTATCGCTGATTATAAATATTATGTTTTAAGCGAACCTGAAATTTCAGATAAAGAATATGATGATTTAGCAAAAAGATTAAAAGAGTTAGAAGAAAAATATCCGCAATTTATAACAGAAGATTCTCCAACACAAAGAGTTTCTGGCGGGCTTTTGGAAGGTTTCCCTACTGTAAAACATAAGATAAAAATGCTTTCTTTAGATAACACATATTCTACAGAAGAGATAAAAGATTGGCAAGAACGGATTAAAAAGATTTTAAAGGATGAAAATATAAATTATGTAGTGGAGTTAAAAATAGATGGAGTAAGTTTTTCTTTAACATACGAGAAAGGCATACTTAAAACAGCAGCAACAAGGGGAGATGGAGAAACAGGAGAGGATATCACCCCTAATGTAAAAGCAATAAGTTCTATTCCACTTAAGTTGATTGGAGATTTTCCTGAAGTTTTAGAGGTAAGGGGTGAGATTTATATAGACAAGAAAGATTTTGAAAATTTGAATAAAATTAGATTAAAAAACAACGAACCACCTTTTGCAAATCCAAGAAATGCCGCAAGTGGCTCTATTAAATTGCTTGACCCAAATATTGTAAAAGAAAGAAACTTAAAATATTTTATTCATTCATTTGGTTGGGCAGAAGGGTGGGATGTTTTATCGCATAAGGAGTTTTTAGAGAGAGTAAAAAAATTGGGTTTAAGGGTAAATAAAGATTATAGATACTGCAAAAACATAGAAGAGGTAATAGAATATTGTATGTATTGGCAAGATAAAAGAGATTCTTTGGAATATGAAATTGATGGTATGGTCATAAAAGTGGATAGTTATATTCAGAGAGAAAAATTAGGTTCTACTTTAAAATCTCCACGATGGGCAATAGCTTATAAATTTCCGGCACATCAGGCAACAACAATAGTTAAAAATATCGAATTTGGTGTTGGAAGGACTGGCATTATTACGCCNGTTGCTGTTTTAGAACCTGTTGAATGCGGTGGCGTTGTTATNAAACACGCTACACTTCATAATTTTGATGAGGTAGAAAGGCTTGATATTAGAGTTGGCGATACTGTTTTAATAGAAAGGGCCGGAGAAGTAATTCCAAAAGTTGTAAAGGTAATTACTTCAAAAAGAAAAGGAAATGAAAAAAAAGTTTCTGTTCCAAAAAAATGTCCTGTATGCAATGAACCTATAGTAAAGGAAAAGGAAGATGAGGTTTATTGGTATTGTATAAATATAGATTGTCCGGCAAAAATAAAATCTTCGCTTTTACATTTTGCTTCAAGAGGAGCCATGGATATAGAAGGTATGGGAGAAAGTGTTATTAATGAATTGGTAGATAAAGGTTATGTTAAAAGTATAGTTGATATTTATGATCTAAAAAAAGAGACTTTGCTTAAATTNCCGTTATTTGCAGAGAAAAAAGCAAATAATCTCTTGATGGCTATTGAAGCTTCAAAAAATAGGCCGCTTTCAAGATTTTTATATGGGCTTGGTATAAGACATATTGGAGAAAAGGCAGCTTTAGTTTTAGCAGAAAAATTTAAAGATATTGATGCTTTTTTTAATTTAACAGAAGAAAAAATTCTTGAGATTAAAGAATTCGGTCCTGTAATGGCATCCTCTTTAGTAAATTTCTTTTCATCAAAGCGGATAAAGGAAATGATAGAGGCTCTTAAAAAGAAAGGGTTAAAATTAAAGGAAGAAGAAAGGAAAGAAAAGAAAAGCAAAATCTCCGGAAAGGTTTTTGTTTTTACAGGAGAACTTGAAAGTTTTTCGAGAAATCAGGCTCAAAAAGTAGTAGAAGACTTAGGAGGAAAATGGACCACATCTGTAAGCAAAAATGTAGATTTTGTAGTAGTTGGTAAAAATCCGGGTTCTAAATACACAAAGGCGAAGGAATTAAAACTTACGATAATTAATGAGGAGGAGTTTAAAAATCTTATAAAATAAAGAAAGGAGAGATATGAATAACAATTTTTCAAAGAAGGATGTTTTAAAGATAGTAAAGGAGAGGGATATTAAATTTATAAACTTATGGTTTGCAGATATTACAGGGCAGATGAAAGGATTTACAATAACACAGGATGAACTTGAGGGTGCTTTGGAAGATGGTATGGGATTTGATGGTTCTTCTATAAAAGGTTTTGCAAGGATTGATGAATCTGATATGATAGCACTTCCGGATCCAAAGACTTTTATAATCTTACCTTATAAATCAAAAGATAAATTAGTTGCAGGAATGATTTGCGATATTCTAAATCCAGACAGAACCCCTTATTTGGGAGATAGTCGCTATATTTTAAGAAAAAATTTAGAAAAGGCAAAAGAAAAAGGTTATACCTTTAATGTAGGTCCTGAACTTGAATTTTTTATATTTAAGGATGATAAAACTACCCAGATTTTAGATGAAGGCGGTTATTTTGATCTAACTACATTAGATGCCGGAAACAAAATAAGACAAGAAATTATATCTGCATTGGAAGAGATAGGGATAAAGGCTGAATATTCTCATCATGAGGTTGCTCCGTCTCAACATGAGATTGATTTAAGATATACTGATGCCGGCACTATGGCTGATATAGTTATGGTTTATAGGATGCTTGCAAAAGAGATAGCGCAGGAAAATGGTTTATACATTACTTTTATGCCAAAGCCAATATATGGAGTAGCCGGAAGTGGCATGCATACACACCAATCTTTATTTGTTGGAGATAAAAATATATTTTTTGATAGAAATGATAAATATTATTTATCAAAAGAAGCAAAATGCTATACAGCAGGACTTCTTAAACACGCTCCTGAGATTACATTGGTTTGTAATCAATGGGTTAATTCTTATAAAAGATTAGTAGTAGGTTATGAAGCGCCTGTATATATCTGTTGGGCAAGAAGAAATAGAAGCGCATTAATAAGGGTTCCTATGTATAAACCAAATAAAGAAAAGGCAACAAGGATTGAATTTAGATCACCAGATCCGGCTTGTAATCCATATTTAGCATTTGCATGTATGCTTTCAGCCGGCCTTGTTGGTATAGAAAATAATTATAGTTTGCCCGAACCGCTTGAAAGAGATGTTTATAATTTAACCTTTGAAGAGATGCAAGAGTTAGAAATAAAATGTTTACCCGGAAGTTTAATAGAGGCAATAGAAATAGCAGAGAATAGCAAGTTAGTAAAAGAAACATTAGGTGAACATATATTTAAAAATCTTATTTTAAGTAAAAAAATAGAATGGGACGNGTATAGAAAACAGGTTCATGAATATGAGATAAAGACTTATTTACCAATTTTATGAAAAAAATTTCATATAAAAAATACCTTGATGCGCTTTCAAAGATTAGTAATGCCATAACAAGTGATTTATATCTCGGAGACATTCTTAAATTAATAGTTACTTTAACGGCGAATACAATGAATGCAAAGATATGCTCTTTGTGGTTATTAGATAGCGAAACAAATGAATTAAAAATAAGGGCAACACAGGCAATGAGTAAAGATTATTTAAAAGAACGCAGCCTAAAAGTTGGAGAAGGTATAGTTGGTTGGGTGGCTAAATATAAAAAGCCAAGAGTAGTTTTTGACGTTTTAAAAGAAGAAGAATATAAAGAAAAAGAATTAGCAAAAAAAGAGGGGTTAGTCTCTATGTTAAGTGTTCCTATGGTTGTAAAAAACAAATTAATAGGTGTAATAAATCTTTACACAACTTTTCCTTATCATTTTAAAGAGACAGAGGTAGAGCTTTTAAGCACAATTGCAAGTCAGGCTGCTGTTGCTATTGAAAATACAGAATTGCTGGTTAAGACAAAAATAATTCAGGAAGAATTAGAGACAAGAAAGAAAATAGAAAAAGCAAAAGGCATACTTATGAAAGAGAAAAATTTATCAGAAGAAGAAGCATACAATTTAATAAGAAAAGTTAGTATGAATAGACGCATGTCTATGAGAGAGATTGCCGAAAGCATAATTTTGTCAAAAGAAATTTTAAAATAATTTATAGGTCTAACTTTACTTTAAGAAATCCAAAAATAGAGAAGGCAAAGAAAATAGAGAGGCGTATGGTAAAATTTTCTTTAATTTTTTTATCCTTTTTATTTGCTTTTAATTCTTTTGCAGAAGATAATTTTTATAAAGAAAGAAAGGATATGGTCTATAATCAGATTATAAAAAGGGGAATAAAAGATAAAAAAGTTATAAATGCAATGCTTAAGGTTAAAAGACATCTTTTTGTTCCAAAAAATTTGCAAAAACTCGCATATAAAGACAGTCCTCTTCCAATAGGAGAGAATCAAACAATATCACAGCCTTATATTGTTGCTTTGATGACTGAACTTTTAGAATTAAAAGAGACTGATAAGTTTTAGAAATAGGAACAGGCAGTGGTTATCAGGCAGCAATATTAGCAGAGATAGCAGGAGAAGTTTACACTATTGAGATAATACCAAAATTAAAAGAAAAAGCTGAAAAATTATTAAATGAGTTAGGTTATAAAAATATAAAAGTAAAGCTTGGAGATGGTTATTTTGGTTGGCAGGAATATGCTCCTTTTGATTGTATAATCATTACTTGTGCTACAAAAGATATACCACCTCCTTTAGTAGCCCAACTTAAAGAAGGTGGAAGAATGGTTTTACCAATTGGTGAGGATTATCAGGAGTTGGTTTTAATTAAAAAGGTTAATGATAAATTAGAAAAAAGAAGTATAATACCTGTTATTTTTGTTCCTATGATAAGGGGAAGGTAATAATGAATAAATTTTTGAATTTTACAATTTTTGGGAATAGCGTTTTGCAATATGCTGTTTCTATTTTTATTTTTCTATTCTTTGTATTGGTTGTAAAAATATTTGCCCTTTATTTAATTAAGATTATAAAAAGATTTGCAGAAAAGACAAAGAATAAGTTTGATGATTTTTTGGTAAATTTATTAAATAAGATAGCAATTCCTGCATTATATTTAGTTGGACTTTATATTGCCACAAGAAGTTTAAATATTCCTTTGTTTTTAAAAAAATTTTTAAATTACACAATTTTAGCAGTAGTTATCTTTTTTGGGATAAAGATAATAACAGCATTTATTAATTTTTGTTTTAAGGTTTATTTAATAAAACAAAAGGAAGATCCTACATTAGAAAAAAGTCTTGCAGGGATTTTAATTATAATAAGAGTAGTTTTGTGGATAATAGCCTTGATGTTCTTTTTGGATAATTTAGGTTTTAAAATATCTACAATAATTGCTGGTTTAGGTATTGGTGGTGTTGCTATTGCTTTAGCAGCGCAGACTATTCTAAAAGATTTATTTAGTTATTTTTGCATTATTTTTGATAAACCATTTAGGGTTGGAGATTTTATTGTTATTGGAGATTTTTCTGGAAATGTTGAATACATAGGTATAAAGACTACAAGATTAAGAAGTATAAATGGAGAAGTTTTAATTATCTCCAATTCTGATTTAACTGACTCCCGGATTAGAAATTATAAATTAATGGAAAAACGCAGGGTAATATTTAAAATAGGTGTTGTTTATAATACTGATTTGGANAAGATAAAAGAGATTCCAAAGATAATAGAAAAAATTATAAGCAATATTAATGATGCTATTTTTGACAGAGCACATTTTAGTTCTTTTGGAGATTTTAGCCTTTTATTTGAAGTTAGTTATTTTGTTTTAGGCAGTGATTATAAAAAATATATGGATGTTCAGGAAAAGATAAATATTGCTATAATGGAAGAGTTTAAAAAACACAATGTTGAATTCGCCTACCCAACACAGACAATTTTTTTAAATAAATTATAATTTTTAATCTTAATAATTTATTAGTTCTGCCTTTAAACCTCTTATTTTATTACAAAATTTTAGGTAATTTATAAAAAATAAACCTTGCAAACGTTTGCATTTACTTTTTAAAATTATTGATTTTATTAGTGTTTTTGGAGGTGTTTTGGTTTTTGTAATATTTAAACCTAATCCCACTCTACGGGTGGGATGAAAAAGTGAGGGATTTTTATATTTAATAATTTAATTGCCAAAAATCGAGTAAATAGTATAATACAATCTAACTAAATATTTAATAAAAATGTGGCAGAGAATTAAATATTTAAATTTTATTTTATTTTTTATTTTAAGTTTTTCTTTTGCTTATGGTAAATCTATTTTCTGGGAAGAAAAATATAACGATGAATCTTTTGTATATCTTTTAGTAGAGCACAAGGTAGAACTTAAAAATGATTGGTCAACTCAGGAAACAATTCATATAGTTTATAAGATTCAAAAAGAGGGTGCAAAGTTTTTGGGAGAAATACCTATTGATTACGACAAAAATTTCCAAGAAGTAAAAGATATAAAAGCTTTTATTATTACTCCGGAAGGAAAAAAACTAAAATATAAATCCATTCAAGACCTTAGTTATTATTCCGGCGATCCTTTATATTCTGATAGCAGAACAAAAGTTATTACTATGCCAAATGTTATAACAGGAAGTATTATAGATTGGCAGGCAACAATTGTTACAAAGAAACCTATTATAAAAAATAGTTTCTGGAAGTCTTTTAAATTTAGTTTTGATGCTCCGGTAAAATCTTTAAAATATAAACTTATTATTCCGAAAGATATTTTTATAGAGATAAAAAACCACAATATAAATATTAAACCTAAAATAGAAAAAGAAAAAAATAAAATAATATATACATGGCAGAAAGATTTTTTGGATAAATTTGAATCCGAAGAATATATGCCACCTATTGACGAATTTTTTGAATATGTAGAGGTATCTACTATAAAAGATTGGCAGGATATTGCTAAATGGTATTGGGATTTAATTAATAAAAATCTTAAAATATCTTTAGAGATGCAAAACAAGGTAAAAGAACTTATTAAAGACAAAGAAAAGCCAGAAGATAAAATTGAGGCAATTGCAAAATATATACAAGATAATTTCCGATATGTATCAATGAGTTTTGGTTATCATCGCTATGAACCCCATCCTTCAGATGAAGTTTTTAATAATAAGTATGGCGATTGCAAGGATCAGGTTTTGGTTTTTATGGCAATGTTAAAAGAAATAGGTTTAAATGCATATCCGGCTCTTTTTTGTTATGAAGATGAAGGTAATCCAAAAAATAAACTTCCTATGCCTGAACATTTTGGTCATGTTATTTTATCTATAGAGTTAAATAATAAAAGATACTACATGGATATTTTAGCAAAAGGTTATAGATTTTATGATATTCCTTTAGAACTTCAGGGAGGATATGTTTTTGTAATAAACAATAAAGGAGGATTTTTTGAACAATTGCCAATTTTAGATGATACAGAAAGTTTTAAAAAGACCAGAATCAAAATAAAAGAAGACGGTTCTGCTTTAATTGAAGTTTTTTCTTTATGGCCAAAAGAATTGTCAATAAAATTAAGAGAAGATTGGAAGAATATGAGTGAAAGGGAAAGAAAGGAATTATTAGAGCGTTTAGACGAAATCTATACAGTTGGCGGAAAAATGCTTAAAAGAAAGTTGGAAAATTTAGATAGCGGTTATGATAGAATAAAAAGTTTTATAAAATATACAAGTCCTCGCTGGGCAGAGGTTTCTGGTGATTTTATAACTTTTGGCGGAGGTAGATATAGCAGAGATTTTGATTTTGGAAAAGAGGAAAGAAATTATCCAATTATGTTTTGGTCAAATTTTTTAAGAAAAGAAATTCAAATATATTTTATTCCGGATAATTTTAAGATTGTAAGTTGTCCTAAGGATATAGAACTTAAAAGTGAATTTATGGAATTTAAACGTAATTACAAAATAGAGGATAAAAAAATTACACAGATAGAAATTGTACGTTATAAAAGAGCTAGACTCAAGGCTTCAGATTATAATAAAGTAAAGGAATTTTATAACAGATTAGTCCAACTTACCAACGAAAAAATTATTATAAAAAAAGTTAACCCTACATCTTTATCCCAATAAAAAATAATATATTTTAGGTATTAATTTTTCTCTTTTCTCTTGCATTTTTTTAAAATTATGTTATATTTAAAAACCTTATGCGAAAGACTTTGTTTTATCATT
>JGI24721J26819_10007273_pt1 | contig 10535 bp, 4 predicted proteins | sample YelNatPaOPGAMG01_FD_26819 | JGI IMG/M metagenome (IMG submission 26819)
ACAGTGGTTCCTACAGTTGTAATACCCTCAATAAACCCATTCACATTTGATACAGTTTACATAACTGGATGGAATACATACCTTAATGATTTAGGTTATCAAACAAATCCATTCAGCTTTGTACAGTGGTTCCTTAATTCATTAGAGCCATATCATCATATAAATGATAATACAATATTCTTAAGCTATTATTATCCCAATTATGATATTTATGTGGACTTCGGTACCATTGGCGGTAATACATTAATTCCCGATTTCAGTGCTTCTTCTCCATTGTTCAATTATATGTTCGGTGCATATACAGGTGAAGTGATCAGTGGCCTTACAAAGGATGGATATTTGTATTCAAACCTGATAAGCTTTGATTATGGTGAATATCATGGGACATTCACCGCAAGTGTTGTGGCTAGCCAAGGAACAGTTAAATATAATTTATATAATAATGGTACTTACTACTCACTTCCTGGAATAGCACCTGGTGCAAAGATAATTTCCGTGCCCGCATTGTATATAGGTGATGTATTTTATGGTTGGATGTGGGCAGCAGGATTTGATTTTAATTATACCACTCTTTCCTGGCAATATACAGGTAACCATAGGGCACAGATAGAGAGTAACTCTTGGGGTATATCTGAGTGGCCTATACTCTTAACAGGTATTGGTTATGATGCAATGAGTGCCTTGGAAGATACATTAATGCTTCCGGGTGTTATGGCACCCAATTATCCAGGGACATTGTTTGTACATGCAATGGGCAATGGCGGTCCGGGCTATGGAACAGATACATCACCTGGTGGTGCACTTATACCATTAACAGTTGGTGCATCCACAGAGTCTAACTGGATAAGGGCATATGGATGGGGAGTTTCCAATAAAAGCGGGCAGGTAATTGCATGGTCCGATCGCGGTCCTGCATACACGGGTGATATAAAACCGGATGTTGTTGCAGTTGGTGCATTCAGCTGGGTACCTGCAAGCATAAACTATTATGAAGGTTTACCTTGGCTCCCTCCAGGCGTTGGAATATTTGGTGGAACGAGCCAGGCAACACCAATGACAGCAGGTGTAGCGGCCCTTGTTATCCAGGCAATGAATGAAAAGGGAATGACCTTCGATCCAATATATGTTAAGAATGTTATAATGAATACAGCAGTAGATCTTTATAATGCGCCCTATACACAGGGTGCAGGACAGGTAAATGCATACTATGCAGTTGCNGATGTTNTAGGTAATTCAACAGTNGGTGCATTTTACACAACTAGCTATGCAACATATCAGAATGTGATGAGNCAAATTTATGCAATGCTTGACTACTGGTCCTCAATGTTCTCTCCTGGAGCTGCATATCCAGCAAACGTCCCTATGGCAAACTGGTTTGCAGGATATCTATCACCTGGCCAGAGCACACAAAATACTTTTACGGTGAAGAATCCAACAAATAAGACCCTTAATATAAACATAGGAACACAGGATCTTGTTGTGTTTAATCAGAAATCCATAACACTAAACTGGAACACCTCTGATCCAAATAATGGATTCTATTCATGGGTAAGAGGTTGGAATGGTCCATATTATGCAGGGGAATATATAAATTTCACAAAAGTATTCGGTCCTATTCCAAGTGGTACAGATATGATAGCAATAGAGATTAACTCACCCTATGTTCTTCCAGTTACCATGGGCACTTCTACATTCACATGGCCAGGATATATTACATTATTTGTTTATGATTGGAGCGGAACAACATCAAATCAGACAAACTATTTTGGCCAGACAGTTCCCGTGCCAAGGGCATCAACAATGAACCTTGTAAATGATGCGTACAATTGGTATAATACCCAGATTGTAACAATAAACATGCATGCAAACCCATTCACAATGTACCCACTTATTAGGACATATTTGTATAATATAGGGGATTTATCCTCAATATATCCAGACATATGGAATCTTCCTTTTACATTGAATGTGTACTATCTTAAGAATGAGCCAATTCCTTGGATAACATTTTCACAGAATACACTTACAGTAGGACCAAATTCAACTGCTACATTCACAGCAACACTTAATGTGCCCAACGATGCCAGCAACGGAGTATATTCAGGCTTTATTGTTCTTACAGGCTCAAATGGTTTCAAACAGCTAATACCATCTTCAGTAGCAGTAATGACTGATTTGAACGATGTTAACAAGGTATATTCATTTGGAGGTGCTGATAAGTATTCATCAGCTCCGCTTTACAATAATGGTCTAATGTATGGAATGGGAGCCCTTGACTGGAGGTACGAGTCAGGCGATGTTAGATTCTATTACTTCGATGTAACAAATCTGGGTATTACAGGATTGAACATCCAGGTAGTATGGAATGATCCAGGAACATCCATGGACGTATTTGTCCTTGATCCATATGGAATGATAGTTGGAAGTACAGTACCGTTCCTATGGAACTATTATGGCGGTGGAATGTTTATACCTTCCAACAATATGATGAACGGTACTTCCTTGACTGTTCCAGTTGATACTACAGGCATATACACAATAGTTGTGCACCAGACAAATGCAGGTGGCGGAGTTTGGCCAATAAAGATAAGCGGTATAGTACAAACTGAGGGATTATCAATAACAGGAATCTCTGACTATATGTATGGTAATGTAAATGCAAACTATGAGATTGTTTCACCTGTACCAATAATAAATGCCTTTTACAGGATTGATACTGGCCCATTAGAGCCATTACAGGTCAATTCTCTTACATACTCTTCCGGAACAATTTCATTGAATCTAACAAAATTGGCCCCAGGACCTCATACAATCACAGTAACAATGGAGAACAGCATGTATATGTATTATTCTGCAACAGCATCATTTATTAATGTTGGACCTGCACCTACGGTTTCAATCACATCACCTGCACAGAATGCATACGTGAAGGGAAGTGTCAATATAACATTCTCTGTCAGCGGTAGTTACATACAGAGCAAGAGTGTCATTGTAGATGGCATAACATATGTTCCTGCAGGAAACTATTATGTTCTTGATACCACTAAGTTGACAGATGGCCCACATACAATAACAGTTATGGCAACAAACATGGCAGGATATTATGGCAGTACAACAGAAACAATAATAGTTAACAACAATGTTCCATATGCGCAGTTTGTTTCACCAACCTCTGGATCATTTGTTAAGGGAACAGTAAATGTTCAGTACCTTGTTAGCGGTGATTATATAAAGAATGTTACATTGATGCTTGACAACAGTACAATAAATTCAACATTCAATACTGCAAGTTATTCAGATGGGTCACATATTCTGAAACTAATTGTTACGAATGAGGCAGGAACAAGCTACACAACAAGCGAGCCAATATACATACTAAATACACCACCAACGGTTTCAATCACATCTCCAGTTTCTGGTTCAAAGCTGAATGGTACAATAACTATAACATTCACCGTTACAGGTGACCATGTAAATTCAGTTTGGCTATACATAGATAGCATGGGATTCAATGTAACCGGAATGAACTCGTATACCTTCAATACAAGCGGCCTTGCAGATGGTAACCATACAATAAAGGTAGTTGCAAGCAACTTTGCAGGTAGCTCCACAGGGACAGTAACCATAAAAACAAACAATCAGGCACTTGCAAGCGCTAAAGAACAGAATCTGATAGGTAATATGGTTTCCCAGGCATATTACGTTGGATTGCCCATAGGCCTAGTTGTGGGTCTCCTTGTTGGCATTGCAATAGGTTATATGATAAAGAGAGGAAAAAAGGGCGGGGTTAAACCCTGGCAGGAACCACCTAAAGAACAGACAACAGAGGAGAAAAAAGAATAAAATTTTTTAATTTTTTTATTTTTATATTAATTATTTAAGCAGAAACTTAATCTTTTATTGTTAAAATGATGATAAAAATGATCAGAACACCTGCAGTAAAGCAGGAATGGCATTCTCTCAAGAAAAATGATTGTCTTTGGTGCAGCCGGGGCCGAAGGACAGCCTCAGACACATGTTCAATTATTAATTAATATGATAGATAAAGATATGAATTCTCAGGATGCTGTAGATTTTCCAAGGTTAATCTATGGAAGGTACATATATGATAATAAAATAAATCTTGAGGGAAGGTTCAGTGAAAAAAATGTGAATGGGCTATTGTCCAGGGGTTATGAAATAAAGATTGTTGATGAATTTGAAAATTCAATAGGCTTTGCAAATATTATTTTAAAGGATCAATCGATGATTGTAGGTGAGAATCCTAGGATGGATAGCATGGCACTTGGATATTAAAATAAATGCGGAGGGAGGGATTTGAACCCTCGCATCCCTACGGAACCAGACCCTCAATCTGGCGCCTTTGACCAGTCTCGACAACCTCCGCCCGATTAAAGGTTAATTCACAATCCATATATTTAATTTTGTTTTTCAAGGTCCCCACAGAAATCCCTAATTTGGCATCTTTCACATTTCTCATAATTTTTTTGGAAATTTCCATATTTTATGCTATTAATCATTTTATTAAGGATCTCCTCAAGATAATTCAGGTCCCCTTCTATAAACTTGAATTCCTTGATTTCATTTCTCTTTGTATAATAAATTATGCATTTATCAGGTATTCTTCCAAAAATCTTTTTATAAGCATATGAATATAGAAGCATTTGAATCTTATCACCCTCATTCTCCTCCCCTGTCTTATAATCTATTATAATGCCCTCCTCAGGTATTAATAGATCCATCCTCCCCCTTATTATTACATCCCTGTACCTGATATGGAATGGATATTCTCTTTTCAGTGACTCTTTATTTTTAATTATCATACTTCCCAAGTTTGTATTAAGAATATTTTCTAATATATCCCCAAAGACCCCTTCAGGTGGATTTAAAAAGTCCACTCCCTCCATGAACTCATGGAAAGATGTACCAAATTCCCCTTGATTCGATATCCTTAGTTTATATTTCTCGAAGTACACAGGACAAAAATAATAATTCTTAATGTCTGAAACGCTCAGGAATATTGGATCTGGTGGAAATTTATCTATTTTGTATATATTGAAATCGATTATCTTTTCATCCTTTGGCAAAATCTCATTACCTGAAATTAATCCATTACACCTCTCAATGTAAGGCATAAGGAATTCCCTACCCAGGGCATCCTCAATCAATCTTGAAAAAGTTTCTTTTTCATTCAATGTTTCGGGATGGCCTATAAAAAGATACTGTTTTGCCCTTGTAAATGCTACATAAAGTACCCTTATATTCTCCCTGAAATCCCTTTCCTTCATCCTCTCCTTTATTTTTTTAATAATGTTTGTGTCAGCAAGATCCTCTATATCAATGAATATGCCTGTTTCCCTGTCAAAAATTACATTTCCAGTTCTATAGTTCAATTTTGAGAATAGATCCGCAATGAATACAACTGGAAACTCAAGACCCTTTGAAGAATGTATTGTCATTAATCTTACAGAATTATCCATAGGATCAAATAATGGAATTGATGAAATATCCTCATTCTCCTTCATATCCATTAGAACATCCAAAAACCTACCCAGGCCAATAATACCATCCTCTTCCTTCTCCCTTGCCATATCTATAAGCTTGTAAATATTCAGGTATCTTTGAAGCCCATCGGGCCTCTTTAGTACCTTAATGTCATATTCAGTTAATCTCAGGAATTCAAGAATAAGAAGGTCCTTTCTACCATCCTTTTTAGAGCTTAAAATCTCCATGTCCCTGAGGAATTTTTTAATGATTTCACCTGATCCCCTTATGAATTCTTCCATTGAAATGTCATATGCAAATTTTAGTACCTCAAATGCATTTCCATTGTGTATATCCCTCCAGGTATTATCCCTAAGGCAAATAAGCATATTAATTATTGTTGAAATCTCCTCACTCTCAAAAAAGGATCCCCTCTCTATAAAAGAATACCTGATACCCTTTTTCTGAAGTGCCTTAGCATATGTTGCCATTCCAGATCTTTTCCTGAACAGTATTGCTATATCCCCATAGTTGATCTTCCTCAATTCTCCATCCCTNTCCCTTATCTCCAGTTTTGAAACGATATTAAGAATAATGTTTGAAATTTTTTCAGCCTCATCCCTCCTCATTTCTTCAATGGAACTCCCCATAACATTTATTATGAAAACACCAGCACCATCAAGTTCTTTTTCAGTTGGCCTAATTCCTATGTAATCCATTTCCTTTATATTCATTTTGAAAAGGTTTGAAAATAGTTTATTTATAAAATCGATTATGCTAGGGACAGATCTGAAGTTCTCATCCATTATAAGGATCTTAAAATTATTCCTTCTTATGAACTCCATGGTGCTAACAGGTGTAGCATCTCTCCATTCATATATGCTCTGAAAGTAATCCCCCGCAAAGATCCTCCTACCCCTTCTTGAAATCTTATCTATTATCTCCTGTTGTAAAGTACTAGTGTCCTGGTATTCATCCACAATAACATATTCAAACTTCTTCCTGAAGAATTCCCTGATTTCCTCTTTTTCTAAAAGCTGGTTCGCATAATAAAGTATGTCATCATATGAAAGAACACCAGATAACCTTTTTCTTTTTTCCACGATGTCATGGAAGTTTGAAAATATCTTAATAAAGGATTCCACAATACTTTCTTCATTACCATTTCCTTTGATCTTATTTTTTAATTCATTTAAATGTGATATTGTTAACTCCCTGGTCCATCCTGAGGATTTCATCTTCCAGTATATTGTAAATACGACAGATTTTAGGCTTCTCCTTCCTATGTCTATTACAGATAGATAATCATCAAGGAGCTCAATCTCTTCAGGAGATAACCTGTCCCTTGCTTCCTTGTATGCATTGTCCATAATCTCTGCTATAAGGTAATCCTCACCAACGGTATATTCTGGATTTATACCTAGCTCTATTGAGAAGCGTTTTAATATCTCGTTTGCAAAGCTATGAATTGTTGAAATATAGTTTAAAGGTCCTATATATTTATATTTTTCAATCAATACCTCCCTTATTCTCTTTCTTATCTCTGTGGCAGCATCATCAGTGAATGTAATAACAAGAATCCTTGAGACGGATTCTTCAATGTCCGAAGACATCAATTCAAGGAGTTTTAGATAGGAGCAAACAAGTACTGATGTTTTCCCTGAACCTGCAACTGCAAAGGCGGAAACATCATCCCTTCCAGCACAATCAACTATTTCCCTCTGCTTATCCGTCAGTTTATCACAGTTCATTCATACCACCACAGATCCTCCTGTATTCACAGTTTCTGCAAATATTTTTATTTTCAGTCATAGGAAACTGGCATCTGTTTATTCCATCTATTATCTCCTTTATTCTATTCTCAAGATTTTCTATAAATATGTTATTATAAAAAAAGGATGCATTATTGCTTAGAAATTCTTTAGGAGTGGCGCTATTTGTATATACCCTCATCCATTTCCCTGGGCTTGTCCTTCCCATTGACACTATTGGATAATAAAATGCAACGAATTTTTTTGATTTTTTCACCTTTAAAAGCCAGAGGATGTAAATTGGAAGGTTAAAGTCCTTTTCGGGATTGTAGAGCTCATCCGCCTTTTTTATGAACATATTTAGTGTATCCCTGTATTTGGAATATTTATAATCAATCAATATCTGATAATCTTGCATGGAATCTAGCCTGTCTATTCTGCCCCTTATCTTCCTATTTCCAATTTCAATCATAAAGGGCAATTCCGTTCCAATGACCTTTCTTTCACTACTAATATTGATATCGGTCTTTATTGCATCATATATTTGCCTTGAAAGCCTAGATTTGAAAGCCATGCCCTCATCATGCTCAATTTTAATTCCGTTTACCATATCTTTTATTTCCTTTTTTAGGTTATTTTCTGGCATCTTTGATATTATATGTAAATCATTATATTTTTTATAGAAATCTCTAAGAATATCATGCGCAAAACTACCCCTTTTTGCAGGTGAAAGTTCCTCCTCAGGGTATTTTATTTCCATTACATACATAAGAAAGAACTTCCTTGGACATTTGTTATATACAGTAATGTGTGATGGTGTTAAATCAATGTTTGAGATTTTTATCCTCAACTCTTCAATGGAACAAAATTCATTTTGTTCTGAGTTCCCATTTTTATTAACATTAAGAATTTTTGCATCCCTTTCACTATATATTCTTCCCTTATTGAATATTAATTCAGTAGAACCCATTCTTATTATTGAAAAATCTGAAAATCCATTTACCCTGATTGAATCAAGTATGTAGGATTGGAGTACCCTCTTACCATCGTTGTTGAAATAAGGGTAAGTGAATATTATATTTTGGAAGTTTTGAATCGCAGAGTAAAGCCTGTACTTTTCATTTCCCTCATGGGTCCTGAAATCCCTTTTATAAATGTTTGATGCCTCATTTTGAAATATTATATCACCCCTGAGGGGCCTGGGAAAGTCCTCATCGCTCATTCCACCTATTATTAGATAAATTCCCTTTCTGAAATGAACATTTCCAAGGTCTACAATGGGTACAGTGTTGAAATTTCCATAGAATCTACCGAAGGAAACGGTGTAAAGGAAGGGTAATAAAAGTTCTTTGGCCCTATTTGCATCCTTAATTGAAAGTGCCTCAATCTCTATAAAATATTCCTGAATGGCCTGCCACATCTTGAGGATGGTTTCAGAATCATCCATGAATTTAATCATTATCTCCTGCAAAATATTGGAGAGTGAATTTTTGAGATCGTTCAAATCATTGGGGCTAATTTTTCCAATTTTTTCAACAAAGTAATTAAAATAGGGCATTTCAGGAAATTTTATCCTTGTCTCAATGAAATATGGTATTTTATATTCCCTGAATATCTCTTCAACGTACCACTGGTATACCTTTGCATCAGGAAATGCAACAACAAAATCAGAAAAAGAAAGACCAAGTTGACTAATCTTTTCAAGTATAAAATTTGCAATGAACTTTACCTCCCTTCTCCTGTCGGGTAATTCATAAAGTTCTGATTTGAATTTTTTCAAACCTTCTCCATCTATCCTGTCTGCCATGAGCCTCTTCTCAAGTATAATTGAACTTTCAGCATCAATTGGTTCGGAAATAAAGGTGACATAATTATTCCTTCTTAACTCATCTATCAGATGCTTCAATGTAGGACTTATATAGTAAAATCCTGTAAAGTTAATTTTCCTTCCATTCATTTTTGAAAGTTCAGAGGCGAGTAAATATGTCATCTCTGCCCTTGTGAGGAAATGCCATATCTCCCCCTTTACCTTAACACCATCCCTGAGTCTATCAAGGAATTTTGAATACTCTTCATTGAATACCCTGAAAAATTCTCCAATCTTATTTGGCATTTTCCCCATAACCATATTTTCTTTTATTTCAAGGTACTCCTCAAGGAGAAGTGTAATAAAATTCTCACTTTCATGGAGATCCCTGTAAAATGCAATACCTTTTAGTGATTCTTTGCATATATATCTCTCCATGAACCTTGGCATTATTCTGTATCTTTTATCAAAAAATTTTTCAGCTAAGGAATCAACTGTGAAAAACTTTTCAGCGGGAAAATATTCAAGACCCCTTTTCCTGAGAAGGTATATCTCCACATTCCTTATTGATATAGAATCTGGAAGTATAAAAATATCATCCCCTAAATTTTTTTCAATGTATTCAAGGGGATTACCATATAAAATCCTAAGCATTATTTAATAAATAGAGTATTCATATTTATTCTTTTTTAGTAGAGGTTGTTAAGGGAACAATTTTTTAAAAAAAATTTGAGAAAAATTTATTAATGAAATCAATTTAATGAAATTAAAAATAGTCATCCCTGATCATCATGACTTTCACGTTAAATATTAATCATAATTTAAACGTGTCCGGGTATGAAGTGAAGAGATGACTATTTTTAAAAGAAGGTGATAAAAATGAATATAGATCCAAATGCAGCTAAATACCTTATAAAGGCAAAAATCATGGCTGATGGTGTAGTAGAAAAGCCCGATGTAGTGGGGGCAATATTCGGACAGACTGAGGGCTTACTAGGTGAGGAACTTGATTTGAGGGATCTTCAGAAAAGTGGTAGAATAGGGAGGATAGAGGTGGAAATAGACTCAAAGAAGGGTAAATCCGAGGGGATTGTTTACATACCATCAAGCCTCGATCAGGTTGAGACTGCAATCCTTGCAGCATCTCTGGAGACTATAGAAAGAGTAGGGCCATGTAAGGCTAGTTTTGAAGTACTTTCTATAGAGGATATAAGGCTAACAAAAAGGCAGAAGGTGGTTGAAAGGGCAAAGGAACTTCTTGAAAGCCTCCTTTCACAGGGTAAAAACCTCAGTGAAGACCTTATTCAAGTGGTAAGGGAGACAATAGAAAAGGAGGAGATAATAACATACGGTGAGGACAGGCTCCCAGCAGGTCCAGCAGTTCCTACATCCGATGCAATAATAATTGTTGAAGGCAGGTCAGATGTGCTTAACCTACTCAAGTATGGTATAAAGAATGCAATAGCCGTTGAAGGAACAAACATACCCAAGAC
>JGI24721J26819_10007280_pt1 | contig 10528 bp, 10 predicted proteins | sample YelNatPaOPGAMG01_FD_26819 | JGI IMG/M metagenome (IMG submission 26819)
TTCTGCGGCACCCTTCATTCCCACCATCAAGCCACTAAACTGTCCGGTCTGCAAATAGGGATAATAGTCGCTTGCCGAGACTGCCGTGCATCCCACACCGACTCTCAAGCCAAATCGGTTCTGTGCATAACTCACCCACCATAATGGTGGATCCCCACTACTTATGGAAATAAGGAGTTCCACATTGTTGTAGTTTTTGATTTGCTTCATCAGGGGTAGGGTATCGGTTTGATTTCCATAAAAGTCCTTCTTATAGACATTTGTTATACTTTCACCCATACCCAGAATTGGAACTATTGGTGGAGGTTGCCAGCCCAAAAATACATAATCCCTGCCATAGATTACACTGTCCGAATTTGTCTTTGCCAGGGCATTTATTTCACCCGTGACCTGGTCAAGGGCGGCTTTGGCCAGTCCCAGTGGCTGGACATATAAACTTAAACCCAGAATCTTTATTTTCTTCTTAAAGGCATGCCTCAATATTGCCAGTGCCATCGGTTCCAATTCCGGCTGGGTTTGAGGGTCGTAGTCAAAATCAATCATCAATGCCTTATCAGGATGGATTGTGTCAACTGCTGTGTATAATTTTTGAACCGGTGCCATCACCCGAACATGCTGGGCAGAGGGAATAATTAGGGGGAGAATCACTACTATCGCAAGGATGAGATAGATGATACGGCGGTCAATCTTTAACATCAAATCCACAATCTTCATTCGCCACCTCCGAGCCAGGAACGTTCAATACCAAGCAAAATCTTCAACGCAGTGGCAAGTGAACCAAGGGCAATCCCAAAGGCAATTCCTCTCTTTCCGGCAACATTCGGAACATCCATTATCCACTGGGCAAATGAAGGTAGGTGGGGTGAAATCTGATTACCCAGGGGCAGAATTCCAATCATTACGATAAAGGCGGCAAGGAGAAGCAAAGTAGCCTCTGTGGAACGGGCACGGAAAGAACGATAGGCAGCCGAAGCCATAAAGAATGATAAAAGGGCAAACATTGTGGCACCGAGCGGCACCTCAACATTGAGGTATATCGTCTGAATGTCAAAGGAGAAATTGCCAATTCTGGTTGGTAAAGGTCCGGTCCCGGCAACACCACCGAATAGTCCAATGATTGAGGTGAGGAAGAATGTTATCAAAAGAACCCAGGAATATTGCCAGTTTTCCCGACGGTGCTGAATTTTATCAAAATGGACACGCAATAGACTGCCCAGACCCAAAACCAGGGCAAATGCAGCAAGAATTCTCAAAAGGTCGTTGCGTAAGAATTCATCGGTATGCTGAACTACTGGATGTGGAACAATAAATGGAATTATGCCGAGAATTCCAAATATAAAACAGAGTATTAAAGGGAATGTTCTCTGCATTTTTCCTCCTTTAATTTATCTAAATAGACTCAAAACCGGGAGATTTGTCAATAATCCAACAATTGAGGCGATGATGAGAATTCCCCCGATTATCAGTTTTCCCCAGTCTTCTCCCTTTATTGCTCCCATAAGGAGTGGTTCACGGGAGATATAGGCACTTGCCGCATATAATTCCTCACCAATCAATGTATAATCACAGGCAGTTACCAAAAATGGTAGTTGGGCAAGGGAATCGGTGCCACTGATCTGGATTGCGCCGGTTGAAGCACCGGTTTCAGCAAGAATCAAGGATTCCGCATAGAATGTTCCAATCAAAAAGTTTGTGGCCGGTCTTTCTCTAAGCATAATACCGTCCAGCGCCGCCGCGTAGGCAAACTGGGAATCGGTTACAAAATAGACATTCTCCGGGTCAAAGGCATCGGGTCTGCCTACCTTTGTATAGGATTCTTTGATAATCTCCCTTGCCACAGTATAGACTATCGGGTCATAATGGGGATTTATCAATTTTGTATTATACTGGGCAGTCTTTTTGGCAACCTCACCAAGGATATTTAATGAGGCAATTGTTGCGATCTGCTCAATGTAGCCAATACCAGGACAATAGAGAATTGGTTTACCCATCTCGGTTGCCCTGCCCACCGCCTCATCGACCGCCTGTAGTCCGGAAATTTTTCTTATATAAAGTTCCCTTCCCTTTCGTGCCTGAGAGATAAAATATAAAATTATACTGCCCAGAATGAAAAGGGCGACAAAAATATTGACCTTACTGCGGTCTATCCACTGGGGAGAACTCATCACTGGTGTTGATACATCTGAAAATTCTCTTATTGTATCTTTAAGTGCTGCAACTTTGTAGTAATATCTCTTATAATCCTGGGTCTGGTCATCAATGGAGTTTCGGCTTTTTCCAATGAAGCCGACTTTCTCAAAGTCCTGTCCGTTTTCGCTCCGATAGATTTCATAGCCATCAAGGATGGCATCATCCGGAGACAATTGCCATTCTATGATTACACTGCCCCCGCCATCATCGGGTGTATCATAGGCACGGATTGGCCCCGGTGGTGCGATGGCAATGAGGAATATTGTAAATATCATTATACCTCCTTTTCAAGTTTTACCTTCGTTCTCTACCTTGAGAAAGGAAAATAGAAATAAGGATGGGGCATCTTCCTATTTCCTCTTTATCAACCCTCACCTTAATCCTCTCCCTTGAGAAGGGAGAGGGGATAACGGATAGTAACACCTTTTTTTCCCTCTCCTCAAAGAGGAGAGGGGAGGGGTGAGGAGTAAGTTTTATGGTTATTTTCCTTTGCATATGCACGGCACAGACTGACATTTCGGGCAACCCTTCCTATATTTCTCCATTGCCAGTTCCGCATCAATCTTTAAGATTGAACCAACCGATAAAAGCCAGGCCAGGCAATCCGCAAACTCTTCGGTAATTTCCCCCTTATCTTTTTTGCGAATCGCCCTTGCAAGTTCGCCGATTTCTTCTATAAACCAGTTAAAGGTTTTATCAAGCCCCCTTTTTGAGTCCTTTTTGAAATAAATTTTTTTAATGAGTTTCTGGTATTCATTTAAGTGCATCGCCTTACCTCTTATGTGCTACAAACATTTTCTGTAGGGTAGGTCTTGTGGACATAAATTTAAAGGGAAGGGCATTTTGCCCTTCCCTTTATTGCTTGGTTGGTATTCATTTTCTGTTCTTAGAATGAATTTCTGTAGTCATCCCATTGCTCACCACCGATTCCGTTTCCATTGCCGTCGAGTTTGTAGCCATTTGTTGCCTTCACCTCTTTAGAAACGAATGCCTTCTTTCCACTTCCAATCGTTCGCTTGAAATAATAATCAATAATCGTTTTATCGCCATTATAGTTTGTATAAACCCTTAAATCACCAGGGACATAACCGCTGTTATCGTAGACCATAATGTTATTTGCAGTAATTGTTGCATCATCAATGAGTTTGGTAAAGGTAATCTTCACACCGCTTGTGCCGATCGCATTCAAACTTTGAACCTTAGGCGGATTATTCGGGTTATCAATCCGGAAATAGGACTGCAAATCGGGTTCGCTCTCTTCAGGTCCATCATTATCACCATCAAGAACCAATAGATAGTCGGGGGTCTTTGAATCACCAAGTCTTTTTATATTCTTGCAAACCACAGTAATTGTATAATTCTTCGCAGTCGTCAACGGACCTGCCGGCTGGAGTATAACACCATAAAAATTACGAGAAATGAGATTTAATGTGACCGAACTACCCCCTTCTTCAGCAAGTTTTATGTTGCTGGTATTTAAAGTTAATGTATCCATTGGTGTTGTAACGGGAAATCCAATTTGAATGTATGGCTGGGTATCGTTTATTGCAACAGTATCCGGCGAGAAACTGCTAATATAGGGCTGGAATGTGGTAATGAGTGTATCATAAAGCGGCTCGGTCCAGAATACGGAGTGATAATCATCATAGGGTGTTCCATCAGCAAAATTGTCCTCATCACCATCAAGTGGTGAACCATAGGTATTCCTTATTCCATTGGCACCGGAGACAAGACGGAGCAAGAAAGAGCCAGAATCCGGGACATCGGAAATTGATATATACCAGGTCCTGATTTCTGGATAGTATTCAGTGGTAATCAAATTTCCGGAGAGGGTTGTGTTAGTCCTGGCGTCAAGAATAATCACATTATCCTTAGTTAAAGTTGCGGGGTCCATATAATCTGAGAACTTAACGGTTATCAATCCCTGAATCCCGTCTTTTGATGCATCCTGGTCTTCCATCTCTTCATAATTTCCTGGGTCAATGCTTGTCACCCAGGGCAGATTACCTGCCCCGGTTCCCTGAGGTAAATCAGGGTTTGGTGATAAGATATTCTCTGCCTTCTGGCAGGCAATGACCAATAAAAGACTCAAAGTGAGATATATTATCTTCTTCATTTTATCCTCCATTAGAATTTTAATGTTGCAGAAATTCTCCAGTTTGCAAGGTCTACAAGTTCGCTGAAGCCCATTATGTCGATCTGGAGGTTATCAGTTACCTTCCAGCCAATTCCATAGTAGTAGTCGGTCTGTGGTATATTCTCTTTATCGGTTTCTTCAGAACCGACGGGCGCCGGAGCCGGGTCAGTTAAATCTTCAGTAACCGTGCCCGTGCCATCAACAGTTCTTGTCCGCTGTGGTTCATACTGAACAAGTTCAGTGACCGTAGTATAGTCATTCATTGTATAAGTATGCTGGGCACCGAGTCTTAAAACCAGAGGCTGGAATAGATAGAACTCAACACCGACCGGAATGGCGATTGCCTTAGCGCTGCCGGTAACCCTGGTCATCCAGGTCTGACTTGACCAGATGGTCTGAACATAGTCGTCGGGGTCAAAAGAGAAGCCATCGTTATCATCATAGACAGTCTTTTCAACTGTGGTATCCTTAGCAAGGGTTGAGTCAAATACTGAGGTGGTGGTAAGGAGCAAACCAAAACCCAATTTTAATTTTTCGGAAATTGTAAAGAGTTGTTTTGTGCCAATTTGAATTCCCTTTATACTTGATGAGCCATCATAGTAGGTGATTGTGTTTGTTGTGTCCCGGGTAAAGTCTGAATAGATATTCTCCCTTGTTTTGTAGTAATAGTCAATTGCGTTGTCACCATATTTCAGAGATTGTGTAAAAAATCCGAGATAGAATCTTCCCTGAGCATTTTCATTGTAATTATAGAAGGCACGAAGATTTAATGCGATGGCATTGCCTGACTGTTTCTGTTCTGTAGAATCAAGAATGCTGGCACGGGTATAAAAGGTATTGGTATCTGCTGGATTGGTATAAATTGCGGAATCGCCGAGGATATTTGCCTTTCCGCCATAACCGATAAAACCAAAACCACCCAGGAAGCCAATGGACATCCTGCCCATATCCTTCCAGATGCTGAAAAGGAGGTCGTTCTCGCCATAATCATAATTGTCGTCTCCGGAAAACCTTGCGCGATTAATAAGGGTAACGGTATTTGTGGTTAGGTCTTCTTCTGTATAATTATAGGTGAAGTTATTCAATGGGTCGGTGAAGATGGATTTAATATCAACCCTTGAATAACCGAGTCCAAGGCGCAGGTTATCAAGTTTGTAGCCGAGGCCAATAAATACATTGTTGTCTTTTATCTGTTCATAAGCGGAACGGGTTTCAGTTTCAATTGTTCTCTGGTCATAGGTCCCATTGTTGTCATTATCGTTCCAGTCAATGGTCGTCAACTTGCCATCCCCATAAATTGGATTTCCATAGGGGTCAAAGAGTCCGGTCTCAAGGGCGGTTTTTGTCACACTATGGTCATAGACCATTCCGGGATAGAATCGGCCAAAGTTTGTTGTGCCACCAACAAGGATATAGGGCACACTTCCATTGGAGAAGAGATTCTCATTACCGGTGACAAAGTTGGACAGACTTGTCCAGAGTCTTGAGCCTTCAATCTCACAGATCCTTGCCGGGTCAAATAAGAGGTCATAATCATCCTCAAATAGACCCGCGGTGGATTGGTATCTAAACGACTGATATACCAATCCAAAGGATAACGAGAAAACCACAAACGCACACAAGGCATACTTCATTTTACCTCCTTGTTTTTATACCTCTTTGGATACTTATATAACAACCGCAGTTGTTTTTTTTGTTTATATCACCCCCTTTCTTCTATTTTCTAATTAAAATAATAATATATATATATTTTAGCAAAAGTCAATAGGAAAGTCGTCTCACACAGCCTTCAAGATAACTGATTTTAGATAATTCCCCTCGGGAAAGTTTAATAAGACTGGATGGTCATTTGCCTGACGGCCTGTATCAATGACCAGAAATTCCCTTTTTGCATCCGCCGCCGCCTCCCGTAACATCGTGATGAATTCATTGTGTGAGATGTGATAGGAGCAGGAAGAGGTGAAGAGGATCCCAACTTTATTCAATAACTTCATTGCCATTAGATTTATCTCTTTGTATCCCCTTAATGCCTGGTATTTTTTCTTTTTTGATTTTGTAAATGAAGGTGGGTCAAGGATTATTGTATCAAAACTTCTTTTTTCATTATAAAATTTACGCAATGCTACAAAAACATCTTCAACTAAAAAATTACACTTGAGATTATTCAATAATGCATTCCTTTTTGCCAGTTCAACTGCCGGTTCTGAAATGTCAATACCGTTGGTATTCCCCTTCTTTGCAGAGTAGATTGAAAAACCACCTGTGTAGCAAAAACAGTCAAGGATTTCGCCCCAGGCAAACCGGGAAATCTTCTTACGATTTTCTCGCTGGTCAAAGAAAAAGCCGGTCTTCTGGCCATTTATGATATCGACAAGAAATTTAAAACCATCCTGTTCAATTTCAACAAGTTCGGGAATTTTGCCATAGACGACCCTGTTTATTATCTCCAATCCTTCAATTTTCCGCAGGGTCTCTTCGGACTTCTCATAAATACCGGCTGGTTTATATTCGTCAATCAAGACTCGAAAGAGAAGGTCTTTGTTCTTTTCCATCCCCAGTGAATTTATCTGAATGACATATAAATCATTGTATTTATCAATGACGAGTCCGGGCAGACCATCGCTCTCACTGTGCACAAGCCTGAAACTACTACCCATTCCGGTTCTTGAAATAAATGCATTTTTTAATCTTTCACTTAAAAATTTCTCATTAAAATTCTGTTCCGTAGTTGAAAATAACCTGATTGCAATAAGGGAATGTGGATTGTAAAAACCAGAACCGATTGTTTTCTTCCCTTCTTCAACTTTTACTACATCCCCGGGGTCTATACCCTCCTCCGCCTTAATAATCTCATTGGAGAAAATCCAGGGATGTCCTGGATGTTGACGATGGACAATGACCTTTTTTAACTTTTGGTTAGACATCAAAGACCAATGTTGCAGTATAATAGTCGTTCAACTTTTTTACACTCAAATTGTGATAGGTCGGATTTTTTACCTCCAGTTTTATCTGATGCCTTTTTTTGTCAAATCGGTCACCTTTTAATAATGCCCTGAGTTCAAAATTCTCGGTTATCTCAATCTGGTAATGCTTGGGAATAAATCTCCTTACTGAAAAGTAATATAGCAATTCCCGGCACCACTCAATAAGCAATTCCTCCAATGAGATACTCTTAATTTCAAAAGACAGTTTCGCTTTATTTAAAATCTTCCCTTTAATCTGAGTTTCAAATATTGCCCTTGCGGTGTTGATAAAGAGTTGTTCTAAACTTTTCCCCTTCACCTCAATACCAAGGTCTGCCGTATGGTCTATGTATTTGTAATCAGGCATCCGGGTTATCGGGATATCAGGGAGTGGATATCAGAATCTCGGTAATTTTTCATCTGATATGCTGAGTATCTGATATCCTTCTCCCTGTTTTCTGATATCCTGATGTCCTACATTAATAATACCAGAGAAGGTAAAAGGCAAAAGGTTTGTCATTGCCAAGTTTGAGGGCGAGATAGGAACCTTCTTCATTGGCCGGATTTGAGACATATTTTAATCCACTCATTGCACAGAGATTTATTGAAAAGTGTTCGCTACAGAAGTGCTCAAGACCGAACCCAAAAGGAAGTTCAAAAGAGATTTCGGTCTCCTGATCTGTAACGCCGGTAGAGGACATACCCAGACCCAATCCCGCCTTTCCATAGATATTTGTCTTCTTATGACCCTTCAGGAGAAAGTCAAAAAGCCCGAAGAATTTTATCTTTGTGCTCGTGACAGAGCCCCCATCACCAACGCTGATCATTGTAAACTGAACAATCGGTTCTATCGCCATTGATGGCGAGAGCCCGTATTTCGTGACTCCAATATCCACAATGGGAAGGGCAATGGGTTCGCCCATAAAGTATTCAACACCATCAGGGGCAAAACCCAATCCCATACCGATACGCCCCTGGAGTTCAACCGCACCGAGGGTGCAGATAATTAGTGCGAATAATATGCTGATGCGTTTCATTATGCCTCCTTTCAAGCGAGTATATCAATTTTATTACAAGAGTCAAGGGGGCGTTTAATTCAATCTTCCTGTTCACGCGGGTGAAACTGCCGGTGGATTTCCTTCAGGTATTCCCGGTCAATGTGGGTGTAAATCTGGGTTGTGGAGATATCTGAGTGCCCCAGTAATTCCTGCACCACCCTTAAGTCCGCACCGGCTTCCAGAAGGTGGGTGGCAAAGGAATGGCGGAATGTATGGGGTGTAACCCTTTTATTTACACCCGATTTAATTCGGTAAGTCCTTAAAATTTTTAAAAAACCCATCCGCGAAAGTTTTCTTCCCTGGGTGTTAAGAATAAGCAATTGGGATGTCTTTTTTTTCAAAATTTTGGGTCTTCCATCTTTGAGATATTCCTCAATTGCATTAAGTGCCTTTTTACCAAAGGGCACCAGACGTTCTTTATGCCCTTTGCCGATTACACTTATCAATCCCTCGTCAATTCGTATATCACTCAATTTCAAATTCAATAATTCGGAAATTCTCAATCCTGCCCCATAAAGTAACTCAAGGCAGACCCGGTCCCGCAACCCCAATGGGGTTTTTTTATCTGCCGATTCAATAATTCTTGTTACCTCATCAATGGTAAGGATATTGGGCAATTTTCGGCCCGCCTTCAAGAATTCCAATTCTGTAGTTGGATTGGTAGCAATCTCACCATTCTGATCGAGGAATGTATAAAAGGCACGCATTGATGAAATTTTACGGTTGATTGAGGTCGGGCTCAGTTTGAGGTCAAAAAGTTTCTGAATAAAATCCTTTAAATCATCTTTTGCCGCGCTATTAAAGGTTTTATTTCTTTCTTTAAGAAAAAGGTAGAGTTGCTTCAAATCGTAAAGATAGGAATGGATGGTGTTCAACTCCTGACCACGGGCGAGCAAAGAATTTTCAAAATCAGTAAGAAATTTTTCTTCCGCCATTTTCGGATAAAATTTTAATAAAAAGGTCCAGGAAAGTCAATATACCCGTCGCTATGTCCATTGGTTATTTAATCTTAAGAGAAGAAAGTTAACCTCCATTGGGGAAAAACTTACCTCTTGCCTTTGGAAAATATTAGATATTTTTGCTCGTTTGAATTACAGGCATCATAGATAGATTTAAGCAATGGATATTCAATCGCTGAATAATCCGATTTCTTAAAGGCAAATCTTCTTGTGATTTTGATGGTATGAGAATCCACGGCGAAAGAGTTTGTTGCGGAACCAAGGGTGTTTTCAACTGATATATCCTTAGGATGGTAATAAACCTCATAATCTTCAGGATACTTCAGATTGATTTTGAGAACCGCCTCACGGGAATTTACCACAGTGAATGGATTCGTCCGCTCATTGAAACCGAAGAATTTTTCAATCTCAAAGAAGAGGAAATCAGAAAGGGGAATATAAAATCGTAAATTCTTTCCCTGCTTTATCAGATAGTCCGGGGTAAGAAATTCAATTTCCATCTCAACTTCCTTCCTTGGTTCGTCAAGTCCGGTTATCTGGAAACCCTTTAACTCGGTTTTGGTCTTGATAGAACCCAATAATGATTCAAGACCTATATTTAGTTCTTTTTCCTTTTTGTGTCTTAAAGATGCCCGTGCCATAATTGCCGACAAACCTTTTAGATTTGCCTTAATATTACCCCTTAATGAACCATCCTCGTTCAGTTCACAATTCATTTCTATTATTGCAATCGGTGTTTTGTATTCGGGTAAGGGCGAAAAAATTTGTGTATCAGGTTTGACAATGAATGCGAACCTTCCTACAATATCCGAGAGCAGAGGGAAGCCATAATTAAATTCACCAAGAATACCGGAGACATCTAAAGACTGTGTCTCCCTTTCCGGCATTCGCGGGTCAAGGAATATGAATCCTTCTTCTTTTGGGATTGCAACAACCACGGAATAGAAATGGTCAGGCATAGGCAAAGATAAGGACACATCAGAAAGGGATACAAATGCTGGATAGGATTCAATTCCCCTTGCCTTTAAGAGTGCAATCAAAACGCAGCATTTATCCAGTTGATTTCCATAACGATTCTTATAGACCTCATCGGAACCCATTGGTTTAAATCCTGCCTCCCAGATGCCAATCGGAATATCACGCCAGTTTTTGCAGATATAGTCATAGACCTGTTCAGTGATTTCTTGATTATTGCCCGGAAATGAATTTGCCCTTTCTTTT
>JGI24721J26819_10007281_pt1 | contig 10528 bp, 10 predicted proteins | sample YelNatPaOPGAMG01_FD_26819 | JGI IMG/M metagenome (IMG submission 26819)
TTATAGAGAAAGGAGAATTTGAGGAAGCACTCGAAACAATAAGAAGCACTACGACTACAATCATGAATTTTTACAAAGGTGCATTCCGTACAGCGAGGAAGNAAAATAAGACAATGGGAAAAGACAGAATTTTACTAAAGCAAAGAGAAGAACTGCTGAAAAAACTCGAGTCCCTTACGAATGAGGTTTACGCAANGGTTAAGGAAAAGGAAGGACTTCCAAATCCGCTGGATGGAAAGGAGCCGATGGAATGGAAGGGAGCGAAAAGGAAAGATAACAAAAATCAGAATGNNCAAAAGAGCAAGCAGACGTNNTNAATTTAATAAGACAAATTATCGAATACTTCAGTTTTAGATAATCTTGCTCTTTCCATTCGGTANTATCTCAAGGATATCGGTGACATCAACTCCAAGCCGCTTTGCAATCCCTCTTGCAATCTCTCCCTTTTCCTTTCCTCCTGTTGATGGCGTAAGCAAGATCTCTTCCTTAAGTTTTTTCCTTGAGCGCTCTGGTAGAACTTCCACTCCCTTTTCTCCCACGCCGACCTTTAGTCCAAGCTTTGTGTCTCTGAACCATCTCCTCTCCCCGATTATTGCGAACGCGCCTGTTTGGATAAAACCACCAGAAACTGCTTTTGAGAGCTGTTCCTTTCGCACAGCATAGACATCAACGCTTGCATTTCCATTCTTCCAAGCATTTGAAAAGCTTGCTGCAAACTGGGCTGCTTCGAGTAGTTCCTCCTCGCTTGCCTTCGTCCCATCTTTCAGTATTACTACCGAGCCTCCTTGGATATCTGCATGGAAGAATAGATCGCTATCTTCCATGTATTTCTTAACAACTATATCGTTCTGCTGGGCATTCTTTCCACCTATTGCAAGCCTTCCTCCGGATGTGTAGAACCAGTGAAATTTCTCGAACCATTCCCTCTCGGGTTTTATTCTGACCTTTTTTGTTTCTTTTCTGGTTTTCACCATTTCTATCTCCTTCTTCGTCTCCTCAATCGCTTTCTCTACGCCTTCTGCCTTTTTCCTCGCCTCCTTCGCAAGTTCGTAGTAGTAAGCGGCATTCTCGTGGATTGATTTGTTTATGAACAATTTTATTCGCATAAAAAAAATTCGAATGGAAGGTTTTAATTCGTTCGGATGGCGGGAAAGACTATCTATTGCTTTTGACCTTCTTATTTATAAGGAATTAGTGAAAATAAACAATTATGAAAATTTATAGGATAATTATTTTTGCTGCTATTGTTCTGTTTATCATCGCAGTTGCACCATTTTTTGAAACGAACATAAGTTATCTTCTTAATCCTGCTTCCATAAACCTGCTTGCGTCTGGTAGATGGGAAGTTGTGCTGATATGGATTGTNATATTTTCAGCATTTTCTCTTTTCCTCTTCTTCCCAAGGGAGANGGGAAGATGGAGNAAATACTCTGCAATTTATGTGGCATACATCGTCGCACTTTTTACTGAAATGTTCGGTTTCCCGCTAACGTTGTATTTCCTCTCTGCATTTCTGCCATCTACCCCACTGCCTTCGCAGCCGCTTGCAACTGTTTTTAGCTTNGAATTCCTTGGCATGCATTACAGCGTCCTTATGACCTCCCTCATAGCAGGCATTGTATCGATAATCGGTGGGGCGCTTGTTATTATGGGCTGGAAGAAAATATACAACGCAGGGGGACTGGTTACTGATGGCATCTATGCATATTCAAGACATCCGCAGTATCTTGGAATGTCTATGATAATAATCGCATGGCTTTTCGCATGGCCTACGATACCAACCGCAATAATGGGAGTGGTAATGCTCGTTGTTTATTACAGATTGGCAAAAACAGAGGAAAGGGAGCTCGAACAAGAGTTCGGTGACGAGTACCTTAATTATAAAAAATCAGTACCGTTTCTGCTATGAATTCGCAATGTGATTTTATGAGAAATACTGTCTTAAAAAAATTTGCAATAGTGGCGCTTTGCGCAGTGTTTTTAGTTGGGTTTGCGCTGATAAGTGGATGTACAAAAAAAGAGACAACTCCCCCCGAATCTGAAGTAACGCCTACTGTGTTAGGAACGATTACTCCTGAAGATTCCCCGCAACTTCCACAGAGGGGATTTTTTATGGGAGTGCTTCCTTCGACTGCGAAAGGGCAAACGCTTGATGACGGATACGCACAAGCCGCGCGCTACTCAGAATTTGTTCCTGTATGGGGCAAACCAACTCCCTTTTACAACCTTGCGGACGATTTAAGCGGAAGCTGGGGGCANATATTTGTCAAGCAATTAATCCGAGGTAATGGAATGTTCCCTATAGTTCACATGTCCTTTATAGGTAACGGTGTCACCCTAATCACGCCACCGGGAATGGAGAACGCAACTTTAAGCGACCCTGCCTGGAGGGCGGCGTATAAAAAGGCTGCGATTGATGTTGTAAGGGCTTCCCATCCAAGATATCTATCTCTTGGAAACGAAGTTAACAGATGGTATGAAAAATATGGTGAGGATGGACCAAACGGGTTCAGAAATTATGTTTCTCTCTATGAAGAAACATACGACGAGGTTAAAAAAATATCCCCAGAAACAAAGGTGTTCTGCGTTTTTGCTAGAGAAATCGTTTCAGAAAANCGTGAAGCAAATTTGGAAGTTCTCCGCTTATTTAACCNGGATAAAATGGATCTCCTAGTTTTTACGAGCTATCCTTATGCNCTTGGTAAGACTGANCCATCGATGATTCCAGATGACTATTACTCCAAAGCAGCAGATTACATGCCTGGAAAACCATTCGGCTTTAGCGAAATTGCCTGGCCATCGCTTGACGCATTTGGAGGGGAGCAGGCACAGGCAGATTTCATTATGGATGCAACTGGACGACTTACTCGTGACAGAGGAATAAACCTGTATTTATTCGGTTGGCCTTGGCTCCATGACTTGAACGAAAATGACTCGATAGGACTGATCAAGTTTGATGGAACCGAAAAACTCGGCTATTCTGCCTGGAAGGCACAGAGTAAGTAATATTTTTTCNATTATTTGTTCTCTTGAACTTCAACCAGCATTTCAAGACACTCAGACGGATCGATATTAAGGAGGATGTAATGCCGCTTNCGATTGATGAATCGAACGAAAAAATTGACTGANGCGATCGGTCCAACTCTTTTGTCAATCCTCCATAAATGTCTCTTGTTCATGCCACCATTCTCACTTGGAATGCCGTGCTTTTCTTCTATTTGGTACGAACCGTCAGAAGCCGGAAATCTTTCTACCAAGTCAACCTTTGTTGTATGGATTATAATATTTTTTCCGTCCATCTCCAGCTCATAATCTGGATGCTCAGAAACAAGAAGTACATCCTTCTCGTTTTGATATTCTTTCTTAACCGGGAACACCCATCTNTCTCCTGTTTTCGTGTCTGTATACTCTATTACCTTACCAAGTTTTTTTCCTGGCTGTACGTAAGCAGTCAACGTTCCGGACCAACAGATGACTATCTCATCGATGTGCCCAAATCCGCCCATTCCATTTAATGTATTATCTATCTTTATATTTGATGCCAAGACTAACCCTTTCTCCTTCGCCCGCCTTANGCCCTCGACAAAAGGAAGCCTTTGCCGCTTCGCAAGCGTGATTAATTTAGAATTCTTTGACTTTTTATCGTTATTCTGAGTAGTGGTATTCATATTTCACATAAAATAATAATAAGAGTTTTTAAAAGTTGTTATTGGTGGCTAAGGTTGCTATCCTCTCAGCGCTTCGACAGGGTCGAGCGCAGCGGCCTGCCTAGCAGGAACATATCCTGCAACGACGCTTATCACTGCTGAGAAAATGAAGGCAAGGGCAATCACCCTTAATCTCACCCAAAACGGAACTGCGAAAAGGCCGGCAACCTCAAGCAATCCAATTCCAATAAGAAGACCTATGGCACCGCCAAGCAGTCCGATTATCCCGCTTTCGATGATGAACATTGTTGTTATGTCGCGCTCCGTCGCCCCGACTGCCTTCAACACTCCGATCTCCCTTGTTCTTTCAAGGACTGCCATGAACATTGTGTTTGCAACCCCTATTCCGCCAACGATGGAGGCGATTACAGTTACTGCTAAGAGAGAAAGGTTTAGTATGGATAGGATAGAACCAACCATCTCCTTTATGTAATCTGCTGTCATAACGCTGAAGTCCTTTTCATCCGCAGTTGTCTTATGATAAGCAATCAGCTTCTGCTCTATAGCGTCCTTTATATCTTGGACATCTGCTCCCTCTTCTGCTTCTACGGAAATCATGAAAATCTCGTTTTTTGCAAGCTGCCTTCCGAAAAGCTCATCACCATCATCAAACGGAACAAATATTACGTTATCATCCTGCTCTGAAAGAGAGGTGCCTATCTTTTCGAGAATACCGACAACACGATAGTCTATATCGTTTATCTTTATCACGTTTCCTACGCTTACCTCCCGTCTGCCGAACATCTTCTTTGCTGCATCATTCCCAAGAACAACGACGTGCCTTTCCCAGTCCTCGAACGCCCTCCCCTCGCCCATCTTAAAGTAATCTGAGTATTGATCGTAGTAACTTCTATCTATCGCATACACCGGCGCTATCACGCTTTTATCCCTGAATGTGATAGGAACTCGTCCGTAATTTGCACGGCCTATTGATTTAACCCCTGGAATCGCTGATATCGCTTCCGCATCCCGCTCGTAAAGCTTTCCTCTGGCTGCGCCTATAGAACCAGTGAAGCTTGTCATGCCACCCTTCCCTTCTAGGTTGATCGGGATAACAATCAACATGTTCGGTTTGAATGACTCCAACTGCTGCGTTATCTCCCTTTGCACTCCCTCGCTTATCGATGCTATAACAACAATCGTTATTACCCCTACGACAACCCCTATTACTGTCAGCACGGAGCGTAGGGAAGACGACCGAAGGCTTCGTACGGAATATGCAAAAGCGTCTAACAGGTTCATCATTCATACCTCAATGCTTCAACTGGGTCTAGTGCTGCTGCCTGACGCGCAGGNAAAAAACCAGCNAGTATACCGACGCCTGCTGAGAAGATGAGAGCACCAACCGCAACCCACCAAATAAAGACNGCGGGAACGCCCAGCGCGGTTATTAGTTGTATCAGAAGAAAGGATACACAAAGGCCAAGAAAACCTCCGATAGCACCTATGAGCGAGCTTTCAACGAGGAAGAGTCTTTCTATCTCAGCCTTCTCTGCCCCGACTGCCTTCAACACTCCGATCTCCCTTGTTCTTTCAAGGACTGCCATGAACATTGTGTTTGAGATTCCAATTCCTCCAACTAGAAGTGCGATGGCTGCTATAGCACCCAGAAATATGGTGAGAGTACCGGTCACGCTCTCAAGCCGCTCGTTTATAAATTTAGCAGTGACCACGCTGAAATCCTTTTCCTCCTCTGTAACATGATGAGAGGCAAGGAGAGCGGTGTTTATCTCATCCGCTATCTCCTCAACATCCTCCCCTTCCTTCACAGCAAGCCTTATCCCTGTTATCTCGTCCTCCGCCAACGTGCTGGAAAAAAGGTCTTGTGCCTCCTCAAACGGTATGATGATAACATCATCTAGGTTCGTGAACGAGGTTCCTGTTTTCTTAAGTACTCCAACCACTGTATATCTTTCCCCTCCGATGTAAAGCGGGGAGGAGACACCAACGTCGGTATTAAAACGCTCCTTCGCTATGTTGTTTCCTATAACAGCGGCCTTCCTATCGCTCCCTGTTAGAAAGCGTCCCTCCTCTATCTCAAGAGTACCTACGATATGGGAAAAGGCATCTGGGTCCACGCCCATTATGGAGGCGGTAATATCCTCGTTCTTGTACCCAACTGTTGCTCTGCTGCTTATGGCAGGNGTTATATAATCTATTCCGCCAACTCGCTTGACCCTTTCATAGTCTGTCATAAAAAGCCGTCCCTTTGTTGGCATGAATGACATTGCTGCAGTTCCCACGGCCCCTCCGGTGGTGCTTACCGGGGTTATTATAATTGTGTTAGAACCGAAGACGCTTAACTCTGATGCTATGTTTTCCTTCAATCCCTGCACAACACCTACAAGGATAACGATGGCCGCTATTCCGATAACAATACCGAATATTGTAAGCCAGGAACGAATCTTGCTGTACCGGAGCGCATTAATCGAGTAGGCAACCATGTCGAGCAGATTCATGAAATTACCGCGATTACGCCCTTTGTTTTTTCCTTAGGAAGAAGTACCAGACAGCGATTACAAGAATTGCAAACACGCCAACATAAAGAAGCGCGCTTCCAGAGTTGTTTGTTGTTGGCGGATAGATAGTTATTGGTTGCGAGATGGTTTTTGTTACCCATTCGCCAGATTGGTCCCTGTAGCGGACCTTTATGCTCATGGAGTAATCACCTGGCGCGATATCATTCCGCACATTCGTTTTGAATTGCACCGTGCTGAAATCGTCCTTTGCAAGACTTCCTATGTACTGCTTGTTTGTTATGTCAAGGCTTCTTAGAACATCCGAACTTATTTCAACATCCACGTTGTCTATCGCATACGAGCCGAGGTTTGAAACGAGCACAGAGAGAGTATACTCCCTTCCAACCTCAAGGGGCGCTGGCTTTGTCTCTATGTAAACACCGACATCTGCATCTGATGTTATCGTCAGCGGGATTGTTATCTCCTGTTCCTTTGTTACGTCCCTTTCTACCCAAGATATCCTTGCCGGCACTTGATTAAGACCTGGTGAGAGGTCTGCAAAGACAATACCGGAAGCAGACGACTCCCCACCAGCAGGGATAGAGCCGAGATTCAACTCGTTCTTATCCTTCAGCCTAAATGTTTGGCCCAGGAATGTTATCTTAACATCGTTTAGCGAGGAGTTTCCGTTGTTCTTCACCCTTAGGGAAAATGCGCTCTCTTTTCTCGTCACTATTCTTTCATCCTGGATGAAGAGGAGGTCCAGCGCTGCCTTTTTTACTGTCGCTCGCACATAAACAGTTTCGCTTTTCGGATTCCCGAGCTCATCGTAGTAGCTTAGGCGGAGCGGGATGTCAAGCGGCCCATCTGCAACATTCCTCGAATCCAACGTTGTCATAAAAGAGGAGAGATTTTCAACCTTGCCAACATAAATCTGATTGATACCGTATAGCGCAATCCCGCCCGTCCCATTAATTGAGACCNGCANATCTGTCGCAACGCCGCCGTCATTCTTGATTGTGAAGTTTACATCATCCAAGCCCGTAAGTATCTTTTGATCGGTAGCGATAGAAAAAAGAGGGGGGTTTACTATCTTAATTGGTATGGAAACTGTTCTCGAATAAAAGCTTTGGCTACCTTCCTCCCTTTCTTCACTATACCCGCTTATCCGAACCGCTATGGAATAGATACCGCTCTTTGCGTTGTCCTTTATCCTGAATGGAATTGTAACGATNGTGGAGCCCCCTGTTTCTATGTCTCCTATGAATTGAGAGGAACTCATAGTTAGTTCTGGAGGCGCTGTAATGGATGCGAGCACACCAGTCATGCCCTTTCCTACCCCGCTGCTCGGATTTGTCACTGTCAGGGTGATATAACCCTGGCCACCTGGTTTGAAACTGTCCTGAGATGCTGCGTAGTTCGTCACAGAAATGTCGGCAAAAGCAATTCCTATCAGCAACAACGCAAACAAAACATTCAGTGCTCTCATTTCGTATCACCTTTTTGAATTATTTTCAATTATAACACCATCCCTTATTCGTATTATTCTATGCGCTATTCGCGTGATGCTCTCATCATGCGTGATTATAACAATCGTCCTTCCCGCATTGTGAAGCTCTTTGAATGCAGCTAATACCTCCTCTCCAGATTTTGAGTCAAGATTTCCTGTTGGTTCGTCAGCAAGCATAACCGCAGGGTCTGTTATTAACGCGCGGGCTATCGCAATCCTTTGCCTCTGACCGCCGCTCAGCTGCGATGGATAGTGCTCCAGCCTGTCCCCCATCCCAAGCTCTTCTAATATTGAGATGGCCCTTTCCTTTCTTTCGCTTGCTGGCACTCCCTGTATTATAAGAGGAAGGGCAACATTNTCCCAAGCCCTTAGAGATGGAACGAGGTTGTATGCCTGAAAAACNAAACCTATCTTCTGGCCCCTAACCCTTGCCTGCTCCTCTTCATCCATCGTTGTTGTATCCTTTCCATCGATGTAAACNTTTCCCTCGGTTGGGCGATCGAGCAGGCCCATGATGTGAAGGAGTGTGGATTTGCCTGAGCCGCTGGGGCCAAGGACGCACGCAAAATCCTTCTCATAGATGCTGAGATTGACATTGCAAAGTGCCTTTACAAGCAATCCCTTTCCCATCTCGTAGGTTTTGGATACATTTTCAAGCTTCAATACCTCTCTCTTCGCGGCCTTCATTTTAGCATCTCCTTAAGAAATTCTCTCATCAGGCTTCTCTGGCGGAAGCGCTCCTTCGCCATTCCCAATTCCCTCATCCCCTTCGAGGTTATTGAATAGACCTTCCTAATCCTCCTTCCTGTACGAGTTGTTCTGCATCTCAGCAATCCCTTCTTACTCATTTCGCTCAACAATGGATATATCAACGCTGCCGTTATCGTCTTGCCGAAAGAATCTTCCTCTGAAAGCAGGTTTATCAGCTCGTATCCGTGCATCTCCTTTTTTGAGAATAGCCATAGGATAAATGCCTCGAAATTTCTATGCGCCCTCTTTGCTATCCTCCTGAGCTGTTCTTTTCTGCCTTCGGACTTTAAAATTACTTCCAGGGCTTTCATATAAATTCCTGATATATAATTTTTTGATATATTTTAAAATGTTCTGGTGTATTTTAATTCCTTGGTACGAACATGGATGCAGTAGTTGTAAGTAATCTGGTAAAAAAATTCAATTCCTTTGCCGCAGTGAACGGAATAAGCTTCAGCGTTAAGAAGGGCGAACTATTCGGGCTTCTGGGTCCAAACGGGGCTGGTAAGAGCACGACGATCTACATGCTCACAACGCTCATACAGCCCACTTCAGGCACTGCGGTTGTAAATGGATTTGACATCCAAAGTCAGTCGGACAAGGTGCGCGAATCTATAGGAATAGTCTTCCAGGATCAAACCGTTGACACGAGGCTCAGCGCCTACGACAATCTTGACATCCACGGAAGGATGTATGGAATGGACGCAGAATCGAGAAGGGAGAAGATAGATGAGGTTCTCCAGCTTGTCGAGCTTACGGAGTGGAAATACAAGGAAGTTAAAACATTTTCAGGAGGGATGAGGAGAAGGCTGGAGATTGCCAGGGGTCTGATGCATACTCCCGATATCCTNTTCCTTGATGAGCCCACTCTCGGACTTGACCCACAGACAAGAAGACACATCTGGAGCTATATTGAGAAACTTAAGGAAATGGGGATAACGATAGTACTAACAACGCATTATCTTGAGGAAGCAGATTATCTATGCGACCGCGTCGCCATCATAGACCATGGGAAGATAAAGGTGCTCGATACCCCGAGAGCTCTGAAAAGCGCAATCGGTGGCAATATAATATCAATCAGCTCGCGCGAACCGCAGAGNCTGTCAGACCTTTTCATAAGGAAAAGGATATGCGACAAGACGAGAATTTCAGAAACGGTTGTTTCATTCGAAACGAAGGATGGAGCAAAGCTCGTACCCAAGGTTATGGAAATCGCACTTAAGGAGGGCATAGGAGTGGAAAGCATAGAAGTCCACATGCCCAGTCTTGAGGACGTTTTCATTTATTATACTGGGGCGAGCATAAGGGATGAGAAAGGCNCTGAAAGCGATTTTGTAGCAAGGAGGCGAAGGCATGGCTATTGAAATATCAAAGGTTTATGCGGTCTGGCTTCGAGAAGTCAAGCGTTTCACAAATTCAAAATCAAGAATGATCGGCAGCCTTGGCATGCCGCTCCTCTTCCTAATCGCGCTTGGCGGTGGATTTTCTGCGATGGTTCCAGGATACAACTATCAGGCATTCATCCTTCCTGGGATATTGGCAATGACCATTCTTTTCACTTCAGTATTTTCAGGTGTGTCTATAATTTGGGACCGCGAATTTGGATTTCTTAAGGAGATGCTCGCGGCACCTGCAAGCCGTGAAACAATAGTAATAGGCAGAACTCTCGGGGGCGCAACCACTGCTATCCTTCAGGGCACTATCATCCTGGTTCTTGGTATTTTTGTTACAGGAACCCCGATTCCGACAATCGAAAGCCTCGCAGCCATCTTTGCCCTCATGATTATTTTTTCATGCTTCCTCGTTGCTATTGGAATAGCGTTCGCATCCGTAGTACAGGAGGTCGAGACATTTCAACTGATAATGAATCTCCTTATTATGCCGCTTTTCTTTTTGTCCAATGCGCTTTTCCCTATCGATAAGATGCCCGGATGGCTCAGGGCGGTAAGCGTGTTCAATCCGATAAGCTATGCTGTCGATGGCTTGCGCGGGCTTCTGATAAATGCAAGTCAGTTTGGCATCATGTTCGATTTCGGTGTTTCGATTGCTGCGCTGATAATCTCTATTACGGTTGCAACCTATCTTTTTTCCAAGACCTCGAT
>JGI24721J26819_10007286_pt1 | contig 10519 bp, 10 predicted proteins | sample YelNatPaOPGAMG01_FD_26819 | JGI IMG/M metagenome (IMG submission 26819)
GACAGCTGAAGGTAATCGCATCCATCACGCGGAATCCGGGATTTCCAACATCCGTCATGCACGTGGAGGACAACCGATCAGAAGCTCAAGATAACCTGTCATGATTTTCAGTCCAACGCAGCCTGGCTGGAGATCGTCCTGGCCGCCGCCGATCTGGTCGCCTGGGCCCAACTGATCGGATTCACCGACGCCCCCGAGCTGGCCCGCTGCGAAATCACCGCCTTTCGCTACCGGGTCCTGCACGTCGCGGCCCGCATCACCCGAGGCGCCCGCCAACTACGGCTGCGCATCGACGCCACCTGGCGCTGGGCCGGTGCCATCGCGACCGCCTGGCAGCGCATCCGCGCCGCCTTCCCCTGACAACCGCAAACCCGCCCCGACGACCCGAAAGACCCACCGGCCATAGGAAAGCCCGCCCACCCCGGCGACACGGGACGGCCAAACACACCCCAAAGCCCAAAATCGCAATCGCTCAGCGACTTTCATGGTTCAATGCCCCCGAACCCCACCGGTGCGAAAAATCGAGGCTAGCTGTGCTACGGCATGCATAGTGTTCAGCGTGGATGGGGAGAGCCATCCAGACTCTATCCGTCCCGGCAACGCTCGAAAGACCGTTGCCGCTGCCATTCCGCACACGATGATCCCCACAACGGCCGGCTGGCCGAGTCGACGGCAGACTTTCGCCACAATTCCTGCGCTGATAATAATCACCGTTATAATAAGCAGTGCCTGAAGTGGTTCATGCCAGAGGCATCGGATTTTTCCTAGGTTGTGGCGATGGAATTCTTAAGCTCCCGTTTTGGCAATCCCCCAGCATCGAACGGCGCTTTCAATTACGATCAGTTCTAGTCAGTTCAAAGCAATGCTATGAGCTGCTCATGTAGCCTATTGCGTCAACCACCTCGCAAATTCATCGTTGGCGTTGTTGAATTTCGGTTACATCGTCGGGTCACCGATCCGCTAGCTTAGGAATCGGACTTCGGTTGACCGCCTAATGCGCGCGGCGTCACGATCCGACTCCAACTTTGCGGCTGGGCTAGCGCGCGGGCGAGGGGCCGTGAAGGGCATCCACCAGTTCCAATCTCCGAACAGGCGCATCAACGCGGGGACGAGGACAAGACGAACCAGCGCCGCGTCGAGGGCGACCGCGGCCGCCAGCGCCAAACCGAATTGTTTGAGTTCGAGGACATCCGCTGTGAGGAAGCTTCCGAAGATCGCGACCATGATGGCAGCTGCTGCCGTGATCGGTCTGGCGGTGTGCTCAATGCCGAGCGCGACTGAACTGGTGTTGTGGCCGGTCAGGTCCCAGTGTTCCTGGATGCGCCGGATTAAGAAGACCTCGTAATCCATCGATAGTCCGAAAACCACGGCAAACACCATGATCGGCAGGTATGCCTGCAAAAACCCAGTACTCGTGAAGTTGAGGATTGATGCTCCGTGGCCCCATTGGAATACGGCCACGGTGATGCCGATGGCTGCGGCGGTACTCAACAAATTCATCAGGATTGCCTGGACCGACAGTGTGACACGGCGGAACACGATGATTAGAAAGACGAACGACATCGCGAGTACGAGGGCAATGACGATCACCAGTTTCGACGTGACTTCATGTGAGAGATCGACGAAAGCGGCGGTGACACCGCCGATTTGTAGAGTCGGGCCACCGCTGTCGCGGATCGCACCAGCTTCCGCACGCAGCTGCGCGATCAGGTCGGTTGCGGTAGTTGAGTCGATCGGAACGCTCAGCACGCCGGTCGCGAGGATACGGCCCTTGGTCTCTTCGGAGAACACGGAGGCGATGCCGTTCTTGTGCGACAGTTTGGCGACGAACTCGTTCGTTCGCGTCACTCCTGCGGGGTCGAGCGGCTGGCCGTGGGTGCCGGTAGAAACAATGTCGATCGGGGCGAGCAGACCCGGAGAGAATTTGTCGGCGATCAGATGCGCCGCTCGACCGGAGGGTGTTCCCGAGGCCGACGGCGTGCCCAGGTCGATGCCATAGCGGATGCTGGCGAGCGGCAACGCTCCTAGTACAAGAACGACAACCGAAACAGTTCCGAAAATGATCGGCCGACGCATCACTCGCCGCGCCCATCGCCCCCAGTATCCGGTGACGCTCAGGCTGGGGTCGGTATCGGCTGGCTGCCGAGACTTTGGCAATGCCCCGCGATTTACTCTAGGACCGAGGACCGCCAGAATCGCAGGCAGCAAAGTCAGACCGACCGCGAGGGTGCACATCACAGTCAGCGCAACGCCGATCGCGATCTCGCGAAAGATGGGTGCGTTGATCACCATGAGCGAGCACAGCGAGATCATCACGATTAGCCCCGATGCGGTGATGGTCTTTCCTGCGGTACCGACCGCTACCGAGGTCGCCGCACTCACCCGCAACCGTGTCGACAGCCCTCCGGTATCGCTGCGCGCGAGCTCCTCGCGGAACCGACTGACGACGAAGAGTGCATAATCGATGCTCACGCCGGTGCCCACCATGGTGGCGATCGTCACCACAAGTGAATCGAACCCAGCGAATTGCGAGAGCACCAAAATGGCGCCGAATGAGGTCAGTAGCGCAGCGAGGGCGCTCACAACGGGCACGACCGCGGCGACTATGGTGCCCAACGCAAGAACCAAGACCATCAACGCGACGGGGATTCCGATTGATTCGGCCCGCTCCAGATCAGAATTCTCTACGTTCGTCAAATCTTTGGCGAGCGGCGAATAGCCGGTCACCGCCACCGTCACCCCGCTGTGCTGAACCATTGCGACCTGATGCTGCACATCTCCCGACAGCCGCGACCGCGCGTGCGGATCGCCTACCACGTCAACCATTGCCACGGCGGTGCGGCGATCTTGGGAAATTTGTTGCGTCGAACCGTCGAACGGTCCCACCACAGCTGCAACCCCCGGCATCTGCCGCACTTTCGAAAGCGCATCGGCCACCGCCCGCCGATAGACGGCATCCTCGACCGTGCGGGTCGAGGAATCAAACACGATCACGTCCTGCTCGTCGCCGCGCTCAGGAAAATGCGTACTGATCAGTGATTGCGCCACGGTGGACTCGGCGTGATCGACCCCGTAATCCGGCGACTCAAGACGCGAATCGAGGGCTCGATAGCCCCCCGCACTCGCCGACAGAACGACAAGCCAGACACCGATGACCATCCACCGATATCGCGCCATCGCCGCACCCCACCGCCGGGCAAAACCGGACGGCGTTCCCGCTATGGGCTCGTCAGCATTGTCAACCACCTGAGCCACCGTTAAGAGCACGGTCACGTCTCGCCTCAAACGCTAGATCGTTGAGTTCGTCGACGCCGGCGGTGATAGGTGCCGCGGCGGGCGACGCGGTAAATACTGGCCCGCGGATTGTTTTCCTTTCCGGGTTAGCCGACCACGCCGTCTTGTGCCCCTCGCAGCACGGTTTGTCGCGTGCTCTGATCACCGCATTGGTGACGGCCTCCACGCCATACCGCTCAGTGATCGCGCGGCCATCATGCGGCTCTTTCAAGTCATGGGCGATCACCACGTCGCCAAACACATTTCAATATCGGGACAGGTGGGGCTTACTTCGGTCACTATCCGCTCCTCGCCTCGATTTCTTCGATGAACTCGCACACGGCGGTTTCGAACGCATCGGTGGCCTCTAGGAAAGGCAAGTGCGCGGCGCCCGGAAGAACGATCGCACGCGCGTCGGGCAACCGTTTGGCGATCGCCTCGGCGTCAGCGGCGCCAGTCAAAAAATCGTTGTCGCCGACCAACACCAATGTGGGTGTCGCGACCTGCTCCAATAGGGTCGGGTCAGGGTCGACCTCGAACGATACGGTCAGCCCGCCGCGGATCTCTTCGGCACTGTGGAGGGTTAGAAACGTCTCCCGCAGCAGCTCATAGCCCTTCTCGCCGACCGATTCGATCAGCTCGTCACCAAAGACGGTCGGGTAGACGTGGTCGAACAGTGGACCCATGCCTAGGTTGTCCAGGGTTGTGAGCCAGGAATTGGCCAGGCGCCGCTGCCGGGTCATTCCCCGGGGCCCGAACCCCGGGCCGATCAGGATCAACCCCTTCACGGTGCTCGGGTGGCGCAGGGCAAAGTCTCTGCAGAGGCAGGTCGCCTGCGAGCTCCCCAGCAGATAGGTCTCAGACAGGCCGGCACGTGAGATGACCGACGCGAGGTCCCCGAGGTGGTCTTCCCAGGTCGGATCCAATGCGGTTCTAGCAGATGCGCCCTGGTTGCGCAGGTCGTAAGTCAAGATCCGAGTCTTGGTCTCCAATTGGCGCGTCACTGACCGCCACGAGGGCGCCACCATGAACCAGTTGTTGATTACGGTCAGGCCAGGTCCGGTCTCGCCCCGCAGCTCCCAGTAGAGATGGGTAGCGCCGAGGTCCAGGCGCTCGGTGTCGTCGTAGGAGAAATCCAGGCGCTCCAGGATGTCACGGTTCATGCTCCGCCCGCCTCGAATGCCAGGTCCTTGAGAAGTTCATTAGTGCCACCAGTAAAAGGCGCCGAAACAGCATCCCGGTACAGCCGGGCTGGGATCGAGTTCTGCTCGTACCCGCGGGCTCCGTAGTAGTGCAGACAGGCAACCGCCGCCTCGAACTCAAGTTCGGTGGCCTTGATTTTCAGTGTTGCGGCGGTGAACGTGTCGAGACAGCCCAGGCTGTGTTGCCGTGCCGCCCAATAAGCGTATTGCCGGACCAACGCCAACTGCCCGTTCAGCTCCGCGAAGCAGTGCCGCACGCTCTGATAACCACTAAGCGGGGTATCGCCGATCATGTGTGTGCGGATATGGGCGCCCAGAAGATCAACGGTGTAGGTGGCGCTGCCAAGTGCGAGTATCCCGACGATAAGACGTTCAAAATCCAGGCCTCGCATCAGTTGGGGCAGCGCGCGGCCACGCGGACCGAGCAAGTTTCCTGCAGGTACGGCTAACCCGTCGAAGTGCAAGGTCGCGAGGCCCGTGGCGCGGTACCCGAGGGGTTCTTCAATGGTCCGACGTACGGCGTTGTCATCGTCGAGATCGGCAATCATCACGCTGGCACCGGCGAGCCCGCTCACCGTGGGCGAAGTTGACACTACGGCCACCGCGAAGTCCGCGACCATACCGTTTGTGACGGTCGTCTTGGTGCCGGTCAACCGGTACTTTTGCGTATCAGCATCTAACAAGGCTTGGGTGGCCAGACGAGCCAGATTTGATCCGGCATTCGGTTCGCTGATGGCTAGTGCCGCGACCTTCTCGCCGCGTTGCGCGGGCTCTAGGTAGTCACGGCGCTGCTCGGGGCTGCCATACTGCTGCAGATACCACAAAGCCATGTAGGGAACGCAGATCGCCGAACGTATGCCCGAATAGCCCGTGCGGCCAACTTCCTCGCAGAAGATGGCACTTTCGAGAAATTCCGGCCCCTTGTGGGGCAGGTTGAGCAGACCGCGATCGCCGAGGGCTTTCCATGCCGTTGTGGGTATTCGCCGTTGCTCTTCCCATATATCCGCATTGGGCGTAACGATCTCGCCCAGGATGTCTCGCACGCGTGCGCGGAAAGCCTCGTGGGCCGCGGACAGCACCGGCATCATGTCGGGTTTCCCATGGATGTCAGCAGTGCGGCGCTGTCGATTTTGCCGCTCTCCCTCAGGGGCAGTTCGGCCACCACGGATAGCGTTTTAGGGACCATGTAGGCAGGCAGATTGGCCTTGAGGTATGCGCGGACGAAAGTGACGAGCTGCGGGGAGACATCTGAGCAGTCCGGGACGATGAAGGCGGCGAGGGCTCGCTGGCCCAGGCTCGGCTCATAAAGCATGACGTGCGCGGCGCGGACGCCGGGGATTTCTTCAATGCGATGGCGTACCTCGCTGCACTCGACGCGGTACCCATTGATCTTGACCTGATCATCGTGGCGCCCGCAAAACACGAGGCGCCCCTGGGTATCGAGGCGAGCTAAATCCCCGGTGCAATACAGCCGTTCATGTTGGGTCCCGATTCGCGCTTCGATGAAACTCGCGGCCGTGCGCTCCGGTAACCCGAGATAGCCGAGGCCAACCCCCGGCCCTGCAAGGTGCAGCGTCCCGAGCTGGCCTGGCTTGCACAGCCGATCATTATCAAAGAGATAGGCGCGTGTGTTCTGGATGGGGGTGCCGATCGGGACGCTGCTGGCCTCGGCGGGCAACTCGTCCACCGGGTGATAGGTGGCGAAGACCGTCGCCTCGGTGGGCCCGTAAGCGTTGACTATCCGGGCAGGGCCGTAACGCAGCAAGGCCCGGCGAGTGTGGCGCACCGAATGGGCCTCGCCAGCAACCAAGATCGTTCCGACTTGGTCGAGAATCTCCGGAGCGTCATCAACGATCGTGTTGAAAAGTGCTGTGATGACCAAAACGACGTCGGGCCGGTGGGCGGCGACGGTTCGGCGCAAGCGGGCCAGCCGGACGAACGGGTCGGGGTGGATTACGCAGACGCCCCCCCGCAGCAGCGGCGCCCAGATCTCGAAAACCGCGGCGTCGAAGGTGACGGGAGACTGATGCAGTACCCTGACGTCCGGCCCAAGGGGCGCATAGCGGCAGGCGAAGACGAGCCTGGCCACGCCGCGGTGGCGGATGAGGACACCCTTGGGCTGCCCGGTCGACCCCGAGGTGAAGAGAATGTAGGCGATGGCGTCGGGGCTGACTGAGGGCAGATCAGGTGTCGCGCCGGATATCGGCGTCACCGCAGCATCTATGACAGTTCTGCCGAACATTTGGGGCGGCTCGGCCGCGGCTGCAACGATCCTGCGGACGCCGGCGACATCGAGCAGGCTGGCGATCCGGCGCTCTGGCCACCGCAGATCGATCGGCAGGTAGCTCGCCCCGCAGAGAAGGATTCCCAGCGCGGCCGTCACCATCTCGGGGCTCCGCGGCAGCGCAACAGCTATAGCCTCGCCGGGCTGTGCGCCGTCCTGCAGCAGCGCTTTCGCGAGTTGAGTGGCCGCCCGGTTGAGTTCGCTGTAGGTGAGCGTATGCTCGCCGCACCGGATCGCCGCCTGGTCAGGACGCTCGGCAACCTGGCGGGCGAAGATGTCTCCGATCGGCTCCTCCGGATAGTCGGCGAGGGTGTCGTTGAGCTTCTCGTGCGCGGCTAAGGCGGCAGCCGGAGCGTTGATCCTCACCCTGGCAGATTTGTGTGGATCGACTGGACGATCTGGCCGATCGAGCTGCGCTCATACAGGTCCTCGGGACTGAGCACGTCCTCCCCGTAATGAGCGTCCGTGCGCGCGATAAGCCTGACCGCGGTCAGCGACGTGCCGCCGGCTTCGAAGAAATCGTCGGCACTACTGGTGACGTGAAGTCCCAAGTCGCGGCACCATCCGAGAACTTCTTTTTCGATGGAGTCGATGTCCACACTGGGCTTCGGCTTCAGATTGGGCGCGGCGTCCATACTGCTCGGTCCTTTCTCGAAATCAGCGGCGACGGAACGGGGTTCCACCAAATGTCGTCTTAGCGATCTTGTTGTGTCCGTATCGGTCTTGCCCGGACACCAGCACACACCCGTAATTCTCCAGGCTGGCGTAGCCGTGAAATTCATCCAGCATTTGCCTGTCCGGGTACACCCGAACGCAGGCCGGCACATAGCGCGCGACGTATCCGAGACGCATTTCCTTGGTAAGGCCCAGATGCGGGTGCGAGGCGTGCAGCATCGTGGACCAGAAGATCACGAACTGGCCTTTGCGCATTACCATGTCCACTGCCTCCGACTCATCCGGCGACCAGTTTGGGTCCCGCTGCAGCTGCCGGTAGTCGTAGCCGAAGAAGCCGCGCTTGACGCCGGCCTTCTCGAGGCTATTTATCGAATCCGGGTCATACTTCAGAGTCTTTGACTCGTCGTAGTTCATAGGCTTCTTGTGAGTGCCCGGGATGAACTGCATGCAGCCCTTTTCGACCGTGCTGTCCGTGAACGCGCACCAGACGGTGATCGTTCCAGCCCCGGCGCCCTCGGGCCAGAGGATCTGAGGCTGGCGCGAGTCAGTGACTGCAGAGAACGTATCGGCCTGGTGCCAGTCGGTGCCCTCGTCGCCGGGGTATTTAACGATGAATTCGCTACGCCAGCACAGCACGTCCGGGCCGAGGATGCTCGACACCCGGTCAACGATCTCCGGACGGGTGATGTGCTCGGCGAGGAAGTCGATGTCTAGATGCCGGTCATAATTGGACAGACTCGTTGTCACGGCCGACCCCTCGTCCTTGTAAATCGCGGTCTTTGGGTTCAGAAGTTTCGGCGTGATCGAACGTCGGTGGCGTTCCATTTCGCTCGGCTCATACAAGTCGAACGGCCCTGCGTAGCCGTCCGCATTGAACTGTTCCAGTTCGCTCGCCGTCAACCTGTAATCAACACATAATTCGGCCACGGGACCTCTTCCCCTGACGCTGGCTAGCCGTCCTGCCAGCACACAACGGGCCTTACCATACACATGTCGAATGTGTCCTAGTCAAGGTAACAAGGGGTGTGGGGTGTGCCCGGTTCCCCCGGGAATGGAAAAATCGTGACAAGGCCCGCACAGCGGACGTTGGACCTGTCCGGCAAAAACACGAACCGCAACTTGCTAGAGCGCCTGGACTTCTCGTACGAAGACACCGAGCGCCTAGATCTCGGCGCGACCGATCTCTACTGGGAGCTGCGGGGCGAAACCGGACCGGGCCTGACCGTAATCAACAACTGGCTCATGGTGGCGCCCTCGTGGCGAACGTTGACGCGAAAGCTCGAACGGACAGCGAGGATCCTGACCTACGACCTGCGCAACCGGGCGCATCTGCCAGAACGGCATCGGATCCGACCTGGAAAGACCACCTCCGCGACCTCGCGTCGGTCATCTCCGGTGCTGGCCTGCCCGAGACCTATCTGCTGGGGAGCTCGCAGGCGACCTGCCTCTGCAGAGACTTCGCCCTGCGCAACCCAAGCACCGTGAAAGGTCTGATCCCGATCGGCCCGGACGTGATGGCACGGCAGGGAGGCCTGGCGCAGTGATGGTTGGCGACGCTGGACAGCGCTCGGATGGATCGGCCGTTCGACACATCTACTCAACCGTGTACGGTGATGAGCTGATCGAATCGGTCGGCGAGAAGGGCTATGAGCTGATGCGGGAGACGTTTCTAACCCTGCACAGTGCCGAAGAGATCCGCGGCGGGCTGACCGTGTCGTTCGAGGTCGACCCCGACCCGGCGCTGTTGGAGCGGGTCACGGCGCCCACACTGGTGTTGGTCGGCCACAATGATTTTTTGACCGGCGCCGCCGACGCCGAGGCCGTCGCGAGAAGGATTCCCGGCGGCCGCGCCAGAATATTATCTAACGCCGCCCACCTGCCGTTTGTAGAGCAGACCGATTTGTTCGAATCGGCTGTCGGGGAGTTCATCGAAGGAACCGAAACGCGATGACGCCGGACAGGGTAGTACTTGTCACTGGCGCCACCGGGCTCATCGGCGGTGCCGTCACCCTCGAGCTGTTGGAGCAGACAGACGCCGAGATCATGTGTCTGGTCCGCGGCCGCGACCAGTCCGACTGCAGGCAGCGGCTCCACGACGCGCTGACTACGGCCGCCCGCGCCTACGGAAACGAATCGCTTGTCGCCGGTGTCCGGGACCGTTGCCGCGCCCTGCCGGGCGACCTCCTCGACCCGCGATGGCCGGAAACCGTGCGGAAGGCTGAGCTGGTGATCCACGCCGCCGCCAGCCTGAAATACGCGGCCAGAGACGCCGACGAGATCACGAACGTCAACGTGAACGGAACCCTGCTCGCCCTGAGAGCTGCTGCACTGGCGGGGGCGCGCATGTACTGCCAGGTCAGCACCGCCTACGTGGCCGGGACGAGAACCGGCACCATCTACGAGACGGACGCCCCGCCGGACGACGGCTCGCTGAACAACTGCTACGAGCGCAGCAAGGCAGCGGCCGAACGCATCGTCAACCTATCCGACGTGCCGAGCATGATCGTCAGGCCAAGCATCGTCATCGGCCACAGCTCTACCTATTGTGCGACCAGCTTCTCCGGCATGTACGGGATGCTCGACGAGCTGATACGGTTCAAACGCGCCGTTTCGAAGCGGCTGGGAAGCTACCTCACATACAACCCAGTCCGCTTGCTGGCGTCCCCGGCTGCCTCGTTAAATCTGCTCCCAGTCGACTACGCGGCCCGCGCGATAGCATGCATCGCCCTCAGCGCTGCCGCGGGCACGTACCATGTCGTCAACCTGACGCCACCCACGGTGGAAGAAACTTTTGAAGCCGGGCTCCCGGTATTAGGGTTGCTGGCCCCAAGATACGCGTCGGGCGAGTCGCAGCTGTCAGGACTCGACCGCAAACTCCAGACCGAGTTCTATGACTCTTATCTGAAAAACAGCAAGACGTTCGACGCAGAACGCGCGTGCGGGATCGTCGGCGAGGACAAGCTGAAGGCCTTCCTGCCCGGCACCGAAATACAGAACTACATCCGATGGTATGTGGATTCCGGCTGGCGTAAGGGGCAGCGACTCGCCGATTCCGCGCAGCGCAGTCCAGGGCCTGCACCTTGAT
>JGI24721J26819_10007288_pt1 | contig 10515 bp, 14 predicted proteins | sample YelNatPaOPGAMG01_FD_26819 | JGI IMG/M metagenome (IMG submission 26819)
TTCTTCAAGTGGTTTATTTGTCTCATTTTTATTAAATATCACAAGGCCAATCCCGCTTGGTCCGGGATTACCTTTTGACGAACCATCAATATAGATTACATAATCTTCACTGGCCATATATGAGAATCCGGCCGCAATTATCACAGAGAATCAGATGGCTTTTCTGCTTCAATTCATTCATTGTCTGGGGGGTGAGATTGAAAAAACATCCGGTGCAGACCCCTTCATCAGTGATTATACATATCGCCCGATCCCGAACCTTACTGACCCTTTCATAAATTACCTTAATATCATTGGGCAATTTATTTACCTGGTCCTGGTATGTCAATCTTGCGATCTTCTGTCGTTCCTTAAGACTCACCTCTTTTTTCTTCAACTCCTCAATCTCCTTATTCTTTTTAGTTATTATTTCATTTGTTTCCCTTTCCAGTTTTGCAATTTCATTCTTTAATCTCTCCTCCTCCTCAAGGAGTTGAATCATCTCATCTTCAATCTTGTGATTGGTGTTTTTTAAATATTCTATCTCTTTAACTATTGCCCGGTATTCTTCATTGGTCTTTACCGAATGCATCTGCTGGTTCAATTTTTCTATTTTTGTCTGGTTCTCGGCAATGTCACCGTCTTTAATCTTATAGACCTTTTTTATCTCCTGAATTCGTGCCTTCTTTTGATTTAATTGATTATTTGCCTTTTCAATTTCTCTTTGAAGTTTCAGGATGAGGGCAGGGATTCCATTGAGTTGATTTTCGTTATTCTTTATCTCTTCATCAAGGTCCTTTATTCTAACAAGAAGTTCAAGGACCTCTTCCATTAAGATAACCTCACACTTACCCGGTTGAAGTTCCAAAACCCAAGCACCAAATTCCAGACAATATTAAAATTACAAAACTCCAACTTTTTAAATTTATATCCCGGATTTATGATTTCAATTATTGAAATTTGTTTGGGATTTGGGATTTGGAATTTGGAATTTATATTAAGAATGGGCGGTACCCGACTTGAACGGGTGGCCTCCTGCATGTCAAGCAGACGCTCTAACCAGAACTGAGCTAACCGCCCAATTTTTGCCATAGTCTATTTTACAGAAATTTCAGGAAAAGTCAACACCCCGTAATTTTTACCCTGACAATCTCGTTATCGCCAATATCGCAATTAAAAATAATCACTCTTTTACGGGTTGAGAAGTCTTCCCTTATCTCTTTTTCAAATTTGAACACATCCCGCCAGACACCCTCAACCTTTATTCGTTTCGGATAGGTCTTTGCATCCTTACCGGAATACCATTCCACTTCATACCCATTCATATTCAACCCAATTTTTTATATCTTCCAAAAACAGAAGACTCAATTCTTTCGGTAATTTTATAGTTTCAATGACATCTTCAGATGCCAGATTTTTCCATTTCATTCTCCGCTGTGCCAGGCGATTGAAAACTATTTCCACAATTTATTTTACTTAATAATTGTGAAAAGTCAACCACAATGTTCTCAAGTTTACCCACATCTTTTATTCAATTCTAAGACAGTGCAATTTTAACAACTTGAAAGTTAACAAAACCAACCTGTCCTGTTTTGTGAGCCGAGCAAGAAGAATATAGTGAAAAAAATTTCTAAAATTGAAAAACGGACTTAAAAATCTAACTATCTCATCAAAACAACTTTTTTAGTTTCAGAAGAGCCATCCGCTTCCAGCCTTACAAAATAAATCCCCTGAGGCAATTTACGACCCAGCATATCATCACCACACCAGACCACCGATGATTGGTAATTGGTTAAATGGTTAAATTGTTTGACCAATCTGCCTGAAACATCATAGATTTTTAACGAAATTTCGGATTGCGAATTTGGAGGTGCAAATTTTATCGTAAGGTGATTCTTAAAGGGACTTGGGAAAATCATAAAATTATAGGTTTTCTGCACATCTTTTTCAGAAATACCGGTATTTCCATATATTCTCTGCAAATAAATATCAATATCAATATTAGAGTCAACATGTTGCCAGGTTGAATAGAAACCACCCATCCCATCACTCACTATTTTTAATTCACTGTTATTTTTCAGTGTACACACAGGAACCGGGTCGGGCCATAAAAAATTACCCAGGCTATCAAGATTTTGAGCATAAGTTTCTTCGCCGTTCACCCAACTCCACTGAATTAGCACTCCACCCATTCCATTTGAGACCATCCGGGGATAATGGAACAACCAGGTAGGAGGAGTTACTATTATCCCATCTTCACCCCATAATTTAGTTCCTTCTCCATTAAGATGCTGGCAATGAATTAAAGATGGATATTGTCGTCCATCTTCCCAACTAATAAAAATCCCTCCTAAACCATCAGGCACTAACTGGGCATCTCGTTGATAATCCAAACCAAGACCAATCCCCACACCATTTGAATCCCAAAGGGCATCACCATTGTAATTGAATTTTTGTGCATATAAATCTATATCTCCATTCCGGCAGTCTTCCCAGACGACGATAAAATCGTTCGTGTCAACACTTACCGTCCTGGGAGAAAATTGATTGGCGAATAAATAACATAACTTCTTCCCATTTTCTTGCCAATATATTGTTCCATTTTGATCGAGTATTTGTCCATAGAGATCGTAATCCCCATTTCTTTTATCCTCCCATATTACAAGATACCGGTTATTGTTCAATCCAATAATCACAGGCCTTTCCTGATGTCCCGGGGCGATGCAGATGGGCATTCCACTTGATTGCCACAGAATATTCCCTAAACTATCAAGGTGTTGCACATAGATATCATTATCCAATCCTCGGTAATCCTGCCAGGCGGCGATTATCCCACCATTTGCATCAGACACAGCTGTAAGAAAGAATTGGCTGGATGGAGCATTACATATTATCGCCCCGGATTGCGGCCATAAAAGGTTGCCATTTTCGTCAACCCTTTGTGCATAGAGGTCAAAATTGTTGTTACTTCTTGCATCTAACCAGCAAAGAATTGCCCCACCCCTGGTATCATTCACTGCCTGAACACAAAATTGATGCCCCGGCGCATCACAAATTACCCTTCCTTCAGGGAACCAGCATAGATTGCCTGTGCTATCTATTCGCTGAGCATAGATATCATATTCACCACTCCGGTTATCGCTCCACGCTATATATACTCCACCAAGAGTATCATTAACAATCAAGGGATACACCTGACTACTATCCCCGGCATAAACTGGGATTCCATTTGGTGGCCAGAAGATAATAAAGTATAATATCATCTTTGATAACAACAGGTTCTGGCTACATCATAATAGGGATGGCCCCATTCAATTTCACCCGCATCACCATACAGCTTCCAAATATATAGATATGCTGATCCCGTAGGAGAACCAGGGTTCCAAGATTGGGTAATAAATCCCAATTCAATAAGACCATCATTATCAATATCATCTACACAGAGCGGGTTGAAATATTGAATTCCACCAGACGCTTTTATAGGCCAACCATAACAAATCTGTAAATTTGAATAGTAGGCAAAAACCATATTATTACTCTGACAGATAATCTCTTTTTCCGGGGTAAAGTCAATATTGGCAATCACCGGATTCATCGCACCTTCGCTTTGCCAGCAACAACTGCCAGGTTTATAATTACCATTCTCATCAATGATACGCATTCCCCTGCCTGTACCTGGTATAACAATATCTATCCTCTGATCATTATCAATATCACCAAGCGCAAAGTGGTATTGGTTGGGATGGAAGCCCGTGTGGTCAGAGAAGTATTTTGGCCAACCAGGTTGATTGGAGCCATCATAACGATAAATATAAAGACAGGCACTGTCACCCGCGGGAGTAGAAGACCCAAAGACGATTTCGTTATAGTTGTCATTATCAACATCACATAGGATAACCTCACCAATTCCAAACGAGGTATCGGGTCTATTCTCTACGGGAAATCCCGGTTGAATCGTGCCATCATAACGGAAACAATAGAGTGAATCGGTCCAAGTGTTATAAACAATCTCCCTTTTGCCATCGTTATCCAAATCGGCAACCGCCGGGTGAATGAAGAAATATTGAGGCATAATGCGGGGCCAACCAGGAAGTGGCACACCACTTCTGTCTAATATATAAAGTAGTGTAGTATCTTGATTATAAAGGGAAGCAAAAAAGATAATATCCAAATAACCATTCCCATCAACATCAGCAACGGCAACCTCGCTCCATTCAATATTGGGAATAGGAAATGGAAAGCCAGGCATTATCGTGCCATTGCCTTTGAGGACATTCATTCCCAATCCACTACCAAAGATAATCTCATTTTCTCCATCACTGTCCAAATCACCGAATGCTGGATATTGAAGGGTTGAGCCATCACAATAGACCCATAACCGATTCCCCTGGTAATCAAAGACAAATAAAGAATCAGAGAACCCAGTCCCTGATTTGTAGCGGAAATTACTGATCACTTCAAGAATTCTATCTCCATTAATATCAGCAAATGATATCCCGGCTGAGCAATGAACAAATGGCTCAAGAGGTTCAAAAATTTTTGGCCAACCAGGCATTAGACCGATCGGCGGCATGCTTATCAAAAAAAGTTCAATAATCATTTTTATTTAGGCGGGGCGGATTTAACCGCCCCGCTGTTTTACTCAAACCTAATGTTGGGCGGAACGGTATTAGTGCAGTGGATATCTTGATCAATCAGCTGCCCTGGATACCACCAATGATAATAGGCTGGTGAGTAATAGTGAACTCCATTCTCAATAGTTTCGCCATAAATTGCCCAGTGACCCGCTACCAGGCCGTACGAATCATTGGTAATCCAGTAGCTTGTTCCAGATTGATAGTAGTAACTCGCACTGCCTTGATCGTCAACCCTGATAATATAGATATGGTGGAGTTGGTTCCCAGCAAGATTACCTGTATGGTTGTAGACAAAACCACGGATTCCAGTTGGTCCCTCTGCAAAACCAAGAACGCCAAGGAAGCCCATGATGATTATTGATCCTAACAACCTTTTCATTTTGACCTCCTATATTTTAATTATTTTTTTATTTTTGTCAAGCACCCCGGCCCCCGAGTGGCACGACTTTTTTGAATGACCCTTCTCGCTATGGGTTGGAAATTCAATCACGCACCTTGACGATGCGGCCAACCCACAGGGGTCAGGACCGGAACCGGAATCTGGTTTCATAGGTCGTTTCCTTTGGATAAAAACAAAAGAAGCCTTGCAGCCGAAAAGCCAGGAAATGGCATTGAAGATAGAGTTGTTGATAATCCGCGCAGAGTTACGGTAGGTAGGTAGGTAGGTAGGTAGGTAGGTAGTGAACCTGATTATCCATTAAAAGCATATCCCATTATATCCAAAAATCAAAAAGTTGTCAAGAGGCAAGTGCAATGTATACTTTTGGCAAATTTAGTTTAATGGATTTTGAAATAAATTAAGGGTAAAAGAGGGAAGCCTGATGTAAATTCTGCTTCAATCCCCGGTGCACGGTAAACGGGTTCACGATTTTCTTTCTGCCCTATTCCTTTAGTCCGGTCCGGGCATAGGATTCCATAATCTGGCGCTGAACAAAAAAGTAAAGAACAATCAAAGGCAGGGTTGTAAAAGTTGATGCGGCACAGAGCAGGGGATAGTTGGTTGATTCAGCCTGGGCAAAATAACTGAGCCCAGTCTGGATTGTGCGCATTGAATCGGAATGGGTTACAATCAGAGGCCATAAGAATGAATTCCAGTTGGAGACAATTTCAAAGATGCCAATGGTAACAAGAACCGGTTTTGAAAGGGGCAAGACGATATACCATAAGACCTGGAGATGATTCAGGCCATCTATCTTGGCCGCATCAAACAAATCCTGGGGCAGGGTTTTAAAATGCTGTCTCAATAAGAAGATGGCAAAGATATTGACACTCCAGGGAATGATAAGGGCAGCAAATGTATCAATCCATTTTAAGGTGCTCAATATTACATAGGATGGGGCAAGATAGACCGGCATCGGAATCATCATCATTGCAAGGAGGGCGGTAAAAAGAAAATCGCAGCCAAAGAATTTAAAACGAGCAAATGAATAGGCAGCCAAGATGGTCGTGATATATACCAAAAGAGTTGTGCCAAAGGTCATAATGATAGTATTGATGAAATATCTTGTGAAATTCACATGCCGAAATGCCTCAACAAAATTGCCAAAGACAAACTTCTGGGGAATAATCGTGGGCGGAAATTTTAATGCCTCATTCTGGGTCTTTAAGGCGGTTGAGACCATCCAGAAAAATGGCAAGAGCATCCATAATGCACCAATGATTAAGATAATGTGAACAATTTTTTTATTCATAATAGACCCACTTCTCAAGAAATTGCCTCTGGAACTGGGTCAATAAAAAGATTATAATAAATATGACAAAGGCAATCGCATTGGCATAGCCCAAATTCCAGAGTCTGAATGACTGTTCATAAAGATAATAGACAATAAGGCTGGTGGTTCCCAGTGGCCCCCCCGGAGGCTGGGTCATTACATAGACCGGGGCAAAGGTATTGAAGGCAATGATTGACTGGGTGATTACGAGATAAAAGATTGTTGGTGAGAGAATGGGAATTGTAATACGCCAGAAGAGATTCCAGCTGTTTGCGCCGTCAAGTTTTGCTGCCTCATAGTATTGTGCCGGAATGTTCTGCAGACCCGCCAGGACAATAATGATACAATATCCAAGATTATGCCATATCGCCATAATCATCAGGGCACAGAGGGCTATGGATGGACCAGCAAAGAAACCACCAGGATGGATGCCCAACTGGCTGAAGACCACTTCAAAAAGCCCCCTGGCATCATTGAGCCATTTTATTCCAGGAATTCCGAAGAGATTGAAGATGGCATTGAAGATGCCCCGGTCCGGGTTGAATATCCATCTCCAGACCACACTGATTGCGACGATAGAAGTGACAACGGGCAGATAATAGATTGTCCGATAAACGCCCTGACCTTTAATTTTTTGATTTAAAAGATAGGCAATAATCACTGATAAGGCGATTGTGAAGGGGACAACACCAAGGACATACCAGAATGTATTACCCAATGATTGATAGAACTTGGGGTCAATAAAAAGTCTAAAATAGTTTTTGAACCCGATAAATTTTAGTGGCCCGGCAATTGACCATTTATAAAAACTCATCCTGATTGCCTGAATGATTGGATAAAATCTGAAGACAAAGACGATAATCAATGCCGGTAGAAGGAATAGATAAGGAACGGGGTCAAACTTCTTTTGCACATCCAATCATATAATATTTTTTTAATAAGTCAATAACTTAATAATTGGTAGTCGGTTTTTCTTGACACCTATATATTTTTGGTTATAATTGTTTGTTAAGGAGGTATTATGCGTTATCTTAAATTAACAACATTACCAGTATTATTGGGTTTGGTAATATTCTTGGGCTGTCCAAAGAAACAGGTTGTTAAGCCGGTAGAACCAACTCCGGTTCCTGAAGAGACGACGGCGGTTGTGCCTCAGGAGACGACGGTTGTTGAAACCAGACCGGCACTTGTTCTGGAGCGGATATTCTTTGATTTTGATAAATCGGATATCCGAGAGGATGCAGCTGCAACATTGAGAAGGAATGCGGATATGCTGAAACTATACCCTGAGGTAAAGGTCATCATAGAAGGGCACTGCTGTGAGATTGGGACTGCAGAATATAATATGGCATTAGGTGAAAGAAGGGCGAAATCGGCAAGGGACTATCTTGTAATGCTCGGCATCTCTCCGGATAGACTCTCTACCGTAAGTTATGGTGAGGAAAGGCCTCTTGACCCAAAGGTCTTGGAGAAAAACCGCCGCTGTGAATTTGTCATAATGAAGTAATTTTGAATAAGCAGGGGGAATCAATGGATTATTCTGGGTTAAAAGGGGCTCTCAGGAAAAGTCATAAAATTACAAAATATCTTTCCTTGATAACCCCTTTTAACCCTCTATTTTTCTTTATCACCTTTTTATTTCTTTGTTTGGGTTGTTTCAACCGCACAAGATTTAATAACTTCAACTGGCAACTTGATAGCCTTAAATACTACACAACAAAGTTTGACAGTTTATTAAACCAGATTTCAAAGGAACTCGCCCAGTTGCGCACCGATTATTATACAAAATCCGAAGAACTGGCGGAAAAAATTGAAATGCTAAATACGAGATTGGGTGAGTCTGAAGCCCAACTGACTCAGATAATAGAAAGATTGTCCAGGGGTAAAAAGGTTGCATCGGACTCAGAGGATGTATCCTCAATTAGTCCTGAGGCAAGGATGATCTATGAATCCGCATATCTAAACTATGTGAAAGGTAATTATCCAGAGGCAATAAATGGTTTCAAATCCTATCTCAAAGTTGCGCCAGAGTCTCCCATTTCTGACAATGCACTCTACTGGATAGGTGAATGCTATTATTCTTTAGGCAAGCGTCAGGATGCGGTTGATACATTTAATGAGTTGCTTAATAAATATCCTCAGAGTAATAAGAGGCCAACTGCTCTTTATAAAATTGGTATTATCTATGAGGAGGCAAAGGATAAAAAGACTGCCAGGACATATTTTGAAAGGGTGATTAAAGAATTCCCCAATGCACCTGAATCAGCCCTGGCAAAAGAGAGGTTGAATAAATGAATATATTTCGTGTCTTTATTGAGAGTGGACTTGCCGCCCAGATTATTATGATTATTCTGGTCATATTTTCAATCTGGTCCTGGGCAATATTCTTTAGAAAATTATATGAACTTGGTTTAGTCAATAGAAAAAGTAAGGCATTCTTGATGGGTTATCAATATCATCAAAACATAAAAGAGATGGAAAATCTTGGAGGTTTACTCCTGGATAATCCTTATGGAAAAGTCTTAAAGAGCGGTATTGAGGAATTCAAAGCGCTTAAATCTTCAACAAATCCGGGGCGTCTCCAACTTGCGGAAAATATCAAATTATCAATGGAGCGGACAAAAACAACCGAGATAGCGGGTCTGGAAAGTGGCTTACCAATTTTAGGGACAATCGTGACCGCAAGTCCATTTTTGGGTTTATTGGGCACGGTCTGGGGAATAATGGAGGCATTTTTGGAGATTCGTGCCCGTGGTTCGGCACATATCACGATTGTTGCCCCGGGTATCTCTGATGCCTTGATTACTACCGTCTATGGACTTCTTGTCGCAATTCCGGCATTGATCTTTAATAATCTATTACGGAGTCGGATAATAAAACTTGATACCCAACTGGATAACTTTATCAGTGAGGTCTTTGCAAGATTAAAAAGGGGGTTGGTTGAGACAGAATAGGGACTACGGGTTGATTCAGGATTTGAATGTCACAAATCTCGTTGATGTGGCTTTGACTGTTCTTGTAGTATTTATCATTACCGCACCGATGATGACCCCGGGGATTGATGTGAATCTGCCCAGGACCGATGCATCACTACCACACGATGAGGAAGGTATTACGATTTCAATAAAAGAGAATAAAGAAGTATTCATTGAGAATGAAAGGGTGGATATAAAAAATTTTGAGACAAGATTAAAAAAGATTCTGGAAAAGAAGCCACCCGGGGTTACGGTCTATCTCCGGGCTGATAAGAGTATTGACTATGGTTTTGTAATTGAAGTCGTGGGCAGGATGAGAAAGGCCGGGGTAAAGGATTTGGGACTGGTTGCAGAAATACCCCAGGAAGAATGAACCGTTTCACACTTTTTTCTGCACTACTCCATCTTCTATTGTTCGGAACAATCGCCCTCTCTTCAAAAAGTAGTTTCAAATCAATCCCGAAGATTGAAGTGTATAAAGTGAGCCTTGCCCCACTACCCCAGCCAAAAATTTCCGGCGTTCCTGAAGCACCAATTGAACCACCGGCAATAAAAGAACCCGAGAAAAAAGAAGAGAAAAAACCGCCTGAAGAAAAGAAGGCAGTCCCCAAAAAAGAAACAAAACAGACTAAAGAAACTAAACAGGCTAAAGAAACCAAAAGGGGGCTTCCTGATGGACTCCCTGATATCAGGCCCCAGATTTATACGGGTAGCGGCCGGGGATTTACCTACTCTTACTATTTGAATATTTTATTAAATAAAATCGGTCAGAACTGGAATAATCCATATCGAGAAAAGGATGTAATTCTAAAATCAATCGTCTATTTTGAGGTTGATAAAAACGGCGTAATCTCCAATATCCGTATTGAAGAGGATTCTGGTGATGAAATATATAATGAATCAACTCTGCGGGCAGTTGCACTCACAAAGAAACTACCACCATTGCCTGAAGAATTTTCTGACGACTATCTGAAGGTGCACTTAGAATTTCTGACCGCAAGATAGGTCTATGGATTGTAAATATGAAATCATAATGGGCGCTTGCCTTGAATGGCTCAGAAAAGCAGAAAAAAATCATGTCCATTTAACATTTTTGGATCCTCCTTTTAACCAGGGTAAAAATTATAACCCGAATCCTGCAATAATTTTAGAAAGTTTTAAATTTTGTGTAGTAACTTACTACGTGGATATATTATCACATCATCTTTTCAC
>JGI24721J26819_10007294_pt1 | contig 10508 bp, 9 predicted proteins | sample YelNatPaOPGAMG01_FD_26819 | JGI IMG/M metagenome (IMG submission 26819)
CGCTTTATGACGCATTTTAGAAGCGCACACCCATCGCCGGCAATGGGCTTTTGGCTACCTCTGAAAGCCCACTTTTGTCTTTTACCAAACTCTCGACTCCGTTTCTAAGCAATTTTTGGCATTGCTCAAAAATACCGGTTGGCTTTCCAGTATCTGCAAATCGAGATTCCGCTTTTTCAACAACGCTCCAGCAGTCTATTGATAGCTTTACGGAGATGTAATATTCGAAACGATTCAGATAAGAATATGAGTTAAATCTATTAGTTTAATTTTCAGCTCCTTTCAACCTGCCTTGATGTGGGCTTCAGGTTGTAGAATCGGGTGTTGATATGGGTAGTTCGTCTTGTCTTCCTGACCTTTGTTTTTCGCATGCGTTTTGCGATGTGTATATTTTCGAAGGTTTGCTTTTTTATAGCACCACTATTGGGGTTTAGGATATATGTCGGTAAAGATAAGGAGCACAAAAGACTTTAAGCGTCTTTCGATCGAGGAAACATTCAAAATTTTAGGGACATCTGAAGAGGGGCTTACGGAATCTGAAGCAAAAAATCGAGTAGAAAAGTTCGGATACAACGAGATAGCGGAAGAGAAGAAAAATCCTTTTGTGGGATTCTTATCGCGTTACTGGGGGCCAATGCCTTGGCTGCTGGAGCTATCAATTGTGCTCTCGGGTGTGCTGGGGCATTACGTTGAGGCTGCCATAATTTTTATTCTACTCACCATAAATGCTGTTATAGGCTTTACGCATTCACGTCACTCACAAAGGGTGCTTGAATTTTTGAAAAAGCGGCTTGCCATAAAGGCGAAAGTTCTGCGTGATGGGCTGTGGGTGGTAAAGGACGCTAAAGAAATTGTTCCAGGAGACATTATACTCGTAGGCCTCGGCGACCTGGTACCTGCAGATGCTAAGATAGTTAGCGGAGAGATCTATGTTGATCAGTCCGCTTTAACAGGAGAGTCTTTACCAGTAAATTTGCGTTCCTCAGACATCGTTTATTCAAGCTCTATCGTTACGCGTGGAGAAGCTAAATGTGTTGTGGTTAATACTGGGACGAACACGTATTTCGGAAGGACTGCTGAGCTGGTTAAGGTTGCGAAACCAAGGTCACATCAAGAAGAAATAATAATGGCTGTGACCAAATATATGCTATATTTTGGCTTGTCAGCGTTGATTTTAACCTTGGTATATACATTATTGTTGAACATAGGGTTTATGTCAATCTTGACGTTTGCTGTTATCTTCCTCATGAGCGCCATCCCAGTCGCGTTGCCAGCGGTGCTCACTATAGTGCAGGCCGTCGGCGCCATGGAACTTGCAAAAGAAGGGGTTCTCGTGACTAGGCTTGATTCAATCGAAGATGCGGCTTCCATAGACATAGTTTGCTTGGATAAAACAGGCACAATAACTCAGAACAAGTTGTCAGTCGCCGAAGTAATCCCCTTCTCCGGATATGAGAAGGAGGAAGTAGTATTGATTGCTGCATTAGCTTCTGAAGAGGAAAGCAAGGACATAATAGACCTGGCGGTCATCAGTTACGCAAGATCTCTACAAGTTAATCTCGCATCATATAATAGGATATCGTTCACACCTTTTGATCCTTCTATAAAAAGATCGGAAGCTGTTGTTGAATGGGAAGGAGCCCGCTTCAAGGCTGTTAAGGGCGCGCCGCAAACGATCGTAAGCTTATGTAAAAAGGCTGATGCGGCCTTACAAGAAGCAAACGCGATATTGGATGAGTTATCTCGCAAAGGGTACAGAACTCTTGCTGTCGCCAAATCGGAAAATAACGATTCTAGCAACATCCACATTGTTGGATTTTTAGCTTTAGCCGACCCTGTGAGACCAGATTCAAAGGCTATGATAGAGGAGATTAAAAGGCTTGGCATAAAGCCTATGATGCTTACGGGCGATAACATCAACATCGCTAGAGAAATAGCCCGCCAAGTATCTATTGGCGATAGAATTGTTCCCGTCGCAGAGCTTAAAGCATTAAGTGAAGCAGATAAGGCGAAGGTTGTTGAGACATACGATGGCTTCGCTGAAGTGTATCCAGAAGACAAATATGAAATTGTGAAGCTCTTGCAGTCTAATGGGCATATGGTGGGAATGACAGGTGACGGTGTCAATGATGCGCCAGCCCTTAAACAGGCAGAGATGGGCATTGCTGTGAGCAATTCGACAGATGTTGCGAAAGCCTCTGCCAGTGTAGTTTTAACTGAAGAAGGTGTGAAAGTAATAGTCAGTGCAATAAAGATTAGTAGGCAGATATACCAGCGAATGCTGACATGGGTCGTAAATAAAGTCACTAAAACAATACAGTTCATTGGTTTACTAACAATAGGCTTTTTCTGGCTGCACGATATCCTCCTCAGCCTCCTGGGCATGACATTGCTTATCTTTGCAAACGATTTTGCAACGATGTCGTTAGCAACGGACAACGTGACGCACACAAGCAATCCAAACAGGTGGAACGTTAGGAACATTATGTTATCGTCTCTCGTGGTCGGCTCTCTAATGGTCGTCGGAGGCATACTAGCAATTGCAGTAGGAAAAATCTACTTTAATTTAGAAAGGGGAAAACTTCAAACCTTTTCGATGTTAACGCTTGTCTTCTACAGCCAATTCAGAGTATTAATTGTAAGGGAAAGAAGGCATTTCTGGTCTTCAAAACCGGGTAGAGAACTCATAATCTCTGTCATCGCTACCTTAATTGGGTTCATATTGTTGGGCATCTACGGCATAATAATTCCATCGATCCAGCCATATCACGTTTTCTTTACCTTAGTATCATCAGCTTTGTTCACCACCATAATTACAGAGCCCTTCAAATATTGGGTTTTCAGAAAGTTCCAGCTCTAAGGCATAGAGCCTCCGCCCACCCTAACAACTAGGAGCATCGAAACCCATGGATGAAGCCTTATTTCTTTAATCCCTATCCCGTTTTGAGTCTGCTTCAAGGTTGACCTATATCTCTCCTGAGAATATTTGCATTGCCCGAAGCCAAGCAAGTTGCTCTTTGCCCTTGGGTTCAAGGGAGAAACGATAGTCCTCCTTTCTGAAAAATTCCTCAAAATCCTTCTTCAATTGCTCCAGATGCTCTATCTGAACTTCTAAGATTTCTTTAAGTTGAGGTGCGTATTTTTCGTCAAGCAGCTCAAGCGCTTGAAAGAAGTGTGGCATACATAGTCCTGGAGACCTTCTATAGAGGTCTCGCACCTCTGGATAAGCCAGTGCATCAAGAAGAGCACGGATATAGTACCTTGCTGTGTAGGCGATATTCTCGCAGAAGACACAGCCTCCCTTGGGCATAATGTCTCTAATTATCTTCCTCCAGCCTCTTAAAGCAACGAACCGTTGGACAAAGTTGCTTCCACTATAGGTCTGTAACGCTTTGAACAGGCGTTGAAGTCTAGGGATCTTATCGTTGATCGTCCACGAGTAGATTACAGACTTCTGCCATTTTGGTCCGATCTTCGCCACCATTCTGGTATGTTTTTCACAGAAACCCCAGTANTCAATATACTTACTTACTAGCGATCCTTCGCTATAAGCCTCGGTGAAGAACCAGAACCACCCCTTTTCTAGATGCTCATTGCACGCTCTGCATATTGGGCAGCCTTCTTGTTGAATAAGGCGTATTACCTCTATTCTCTTACTTTCGTCGAGTTTGATTCGGACCTTGTCGCTTTTCCGGCTCTTAAACAGCATCTTATGCCAAGCAATTCGTTGTTAAGGGTTCCTCTTAAATGTAACGGTGGTTACATCCACTCTATTTCTTTCTCGGCTCTTCGGGTTGTTGCGTTAACCTTTTGGTTTGCGCTCTTTCGGCGAAATTCGCCAATGCATCTCTACACTCTTCTAGCGCCTTTTCAACCTTCTCTCTACTCGGTGAGCCGGTGAACCAGTCTATTGTCCTGATCCTCTCAAACCAGCGCTCAAGCCCCTCTAAGCTCTCCTCCATTTCTTCCACCTCTTCGTCTGTCAACTTTTGACTTGCTATGTTGTTTTCGATTTCTTGGATGAATTCTTGACATTCCTCTAGGATCTCTTCGTATTGTTTTTCTCTCCGTCTGGAAGAGGGTGATTATCGTGTTGTGATCTTCTTCGCTGATCGCCTTCGCCTCAAGGATCACTGCCTTCCCGTATTCCTTGATCTTATTTTTTACATTTGAAGCATGCTTCATAGATTTAGCTGTTTTCGGCAGAACGCAGAATGAGAAGGGAGGGTAGAGCGCCCCAGCCTTCTTCATCTCCCTCCACACTCGAAGCCTGAGCTTGGAGGGTTCATTGGGGACGTCGTATGCAATTATGAGCCAGCTATCTGGTGGGTTATCTACAGAGTTCCCCATATCTATATCAAATACAGTCTATCGAAGGAGCTTAAAAGATATTCTGATGTAGGCTTCGTTACAGATACAAGCGTATCGATTACGCGCAATCAAACACGTCTAGTGATGTCTAATTGCTTGTAAGCTCAGCAAAAGAAACCAGACTGAAGACGAGAGTTCAAGCGCGAGAGAGAAAGTAATAACGTAGGCTATGCTGATGCTGTATAAGAAGCCCATAGCTGCACTCCCCATGAACTAGGGGAGCCTCGAGGGATGTATCATTACATACTTCGAGAATCCGGCCTAAAAATTCTTGCACTTAAACTCTTTCATTATCTCTAGGGGCGTGATGAGTCGGCTGAGTCTTAAATTCTTAAGAGGCAAAACAAAGCTGAGGGATAGATTGCTGGGCGTTCCCTAATCAAATGAAAATCATAATCAATCGCATCGCTCATCAGGAGGGGTGTTTCGAAGAAGGCGAAAAATATCATCAAGCATACCCAATAATCTCAGGATATATGGTCTCAAAAGCTCTGAATCAGCCTTGGACATCTGACCGTACGCTTTTAGCTTCTCCGGTCTTAAATCTTCTAGAATAGTCCAGATTTCACTTAATCTGCTGTAAACTAGGCTACGGATGGATTCTTGATTTGACCCTAGGTCAAACTTCTCCTTGATCTGCCTAATTACATCGAGCATTGACTCGGTGAGGTTAAGAAGTTTCTTTGCGCTTCTTGGGTCGACATCGTTTATCTTAGCGTAGAGGATAGATGTGGTGTGGTCGCCGTTCTGAACCAGATCGTCACATATTTCATGAAGAAGCTTCTCTACCACGATAAGGCCGCTTCGCAAAGCTCTCTTATGGGTTTCATCCATTCTCCTTTCCTTCCCATAGTATTAAGTAGGCATCTATCTTTAAATGTAACTAAGGTTACAACAAAAAGTGATTGCTTTAAGAAATTTCAACCACATCTGATCTAGATATTTTAACAGCTTCTGCAACGAGGTTATCTGATGATAACATTATAGACACTAAGTTGGAACTACTAGATCATCCCTAATCTTGCTTCAGATAGTAAAGAGCTGATAATGGACTCCCCTATACCGTTGTAGGCTGCTAGACTGAGAAGATATGCGTAGAGTTTCTACCTTGTAAGGGTCTGTGATTTCAAATCTCACCTACTCTGCTGAGCAGCATCTACACAACACTTATATATGTAACATTGTTATACAGGTGACCATGTGTCAGTCAAGAGGCTGGGGATGTTGGCACGAATACCCTGAAAGGGGGTGGATACAGTTCCTGATCATGCGGATTCTTTATGAGAAACCGATGCATGGCTATCAGCTTCTAGAGGAGATTGAGGAAAGAAGCTGCGGCTGCCACAAACTTGAGCCAGGCTCGATATATACACTCTTAAGAAGAATGGAAGAACGCGGCTTACTCGAGTCAAGATGGGAGAAGGCTGAAGGGGGCCCGGATAGACGTGTTTATAGGCTGACCAGTAAAGGTGTCGAAGCATTAAAGACTGGGCTAACATCGATAATTAAACGCAGAAAGCTATTCGAAGACCTCGCAAACTTCTATTACGAAAATTTTGAAAAATCTTTGAAAGGAGGTGATAAGGGGAATGTGTAGAAGTGACTATCGCTGCGGGATGGAAGGGCATCCTTTATATCACGAGGACAGGTGGGGAGAAGGTCCTATGTGTTTCTCTTGGCAAGTGATGGATGTGGAAGAAGAAATAAAGATGCTTGAAGAATATAGGGAAGCTCTAGCAAAAACTCTGGAAAAGGTTAGCGAGCGACTAGAAGCCTTCAAACATAAAAATGCGAATTCCTCATCTTCTGAGCCTTAAGAGGTTATGAAAAATGGGTCTCGCTTCAGCAAATGTTCCAAGAGTGGTAGAATGCGAAGAGGAGATGGTTATTTTTAGGTGTGCAAGAATTAACGGAGGTCTTTCTATAAATGGCGTATGCGATAACCGTTCGTGAACTTACGAAACATTACGGCGATTTAACAGCAGTAGACCACATAAGCTTCGATGTTAAAAGAGGCGAAGTTTTCGGCTTTTTAGGGCCAAACGGGGCTGGGAAAACAACGACCATCAGAATATTAACGGGCTTAATAAAGCCTGATGGGGGTAAAGCCTTTGTGGCTGGTTTTGACGTCTTGGAAAACCCTATTGAGGTGAAGCAGCATATTGGTGTTGTTCCAGAAGTTTCGAACGCCTATGTAGATCTCACAGCTTGGGAAAACTTAGCCCTAATAGGCAAGCTTTGCGGCTTGCAACCACAAAAACTTAAGGAAAACGCCACAAACCTTCTGAAAGAGTTTGGATTATATGAAGTTAAGGACAGACTTGTCAGAGGTTTCTCTAAGGGAATGAAGCAGAGGCTCCTACTATGCATGGCTCTAGTTAACGATCCAGAGGTGCTTTTCTTAGACGAGCCTACGTCTGGACTTGATGTTGAAAGTGCAAGACTTCTCCGGGAAAAAATAATTCGCTACAATAAGGATGGGAAAACTGTCTTCTTATCAACCCACAATATGGAGGAAGCAAACCAATTGTGCCACAGAATAGCCATAATAAGCCACGGCTGGATAGCAGCCGTAGACACCCCTGAAAACCTCAGAGCTCAAAGCATGGAACTTCAATATATTGAAGTAGCATTCAGCAAAATGGTAGAGCCCCAAGATTTTTCAGAGAACTCAAACATCATCAAAGCTGTTTCTGCAGGTAATAAGGTGCGAATCTACACGGCTGATTCATCCGCAGCAATAGAGTTTGTAGTGGAGTATGCAAAAAAGAATAGCCTACGCATTTTAACCTTAAACTGCATGATGCCGTCCTTAGAAGACGTGTTCTTGAAACTCACAAGGGGGAAGGAGGCGGTCATCCGATGAGCGGTCTTAAAGAGCAGTTTAAGCGTTCTTTAGTAGTTGCTCAAAAGAACGTTAAAATCTACTACTTAAAGGGGCCTGTTATAGTCTTTGGGCTTATTTTCCCGCTTTTTCTGGCTTTAGCCTACGTTATTGGACGGAACATACCACTTCAAGAGGTTTTACCAGGATTGATCGGCATGACGACATTCTTCACAGCAACTTCTGTTGGTCCTTCAATCGTACCTTGGGAGACACGCTCAAAAACCCTTGAAAGGCTTTTGTGCTGCCCCGTCGCCCTCTGGACAATCATAGGCGGAGATATGCTATCATCCTTCATATTCGGCTTTATCATATCGGTTATTCCGCTAGCCTTAACATTGATTTTGGGCATCCAGCCACTAAACTTCATAATGCTCCTTCTCGGATTGATAATCGCAAACCTATGCTTTGCAGCTTTAAGTGTGTTGCTTTCAGCTTACCCACCAACAGACATACCAGCCACAACAATGATGCTATCCTCTCTTATAAAGTTCCCACTAGTCTTCATAAGCGGAGTCTTCATACCAGTCGAACAGCTCCCACAGTGGGGAAGAGCGGTAGCTTCAATTTCTCCACTAACCTACTTCACAGACGTGGTTAGGCAACTTTTCATAAACAAAGGCTTTTACCCACTCGCAGTAGACTTCCTAGTGCTCATCGCTTTCACAACAGCATTCGTCCTCGCAGCAATAAAACTGCACGAGAAAACTCTTACAAAACGGATAAGTTAAAGACGCCGCCAATCTCAAATAGCTGCTCTCTAGCAAGGAGAGGATGCCATCGCCCCTCTACTTGTTTGGAATGTCAGACCTTTCTTATCTCCAGAATTTCTTGGTGCAGCCCCTTTAAGATCTCATTGTAATCGGCTTTTCCCTGCTCCACAAGATCCATGAGGGTTTCAAGCCTCCTCGTCGTCTCCTCCGATATATATTGCCTGAAGTGTTGGCTTAGGTAGTTGTAGACTCTGTAGCCTAAGAGTGTGCTGATGAGCCTATTCTTCCTCTCCGCAACATATTTCCTCTCAAGAAGCGTGGAAACGATTTTTGCGTAGGTGCTCGGCCTCCCCACACCCTTATCACGCATCAGCGCTATCACCTCTCCTTGGCTGTAGGGTCTTGCCAGCGGCAAATACAGTAGCCTTGCGAACTTTACCTCATATTCGCCTTCTTCAATAGGGCTTACAACCCTTATTGGTAGCACTCTGTTAAATCCTTCGCTGAGTACGTTTACCGGGTTTTCAACCGTTGTCTCATTCCCATCTATCAGAACCCTTACCTTTTGGTAGAGGAGCTTAACCTCCTTCATCTGAGTGGCGATAAAGCGTTTGAATATTAAGTCGTAGAGTTGGAAATGGTCGTGAGTGAGCGCTTTAGAAAACCTCAAGATTCGAAGGGATACAAGGTTCTTCAACCTCGCAGCATCAACAGCTCTTGTAGGTCTTATACACTCATGCGCCCCCTCCATCGCATACCTTCTCGGAACAAAAAGATCCGGAAACCTCTCCTGTATGTATTCCTTGGCTATACCTATGCCAACCGTGGAGACGGTTGTTGAATCTGTTCTATGGTAGGTGCACAGACCAACCTCAAACAGATCTTGCGCGATCATCATAGCCTTCGCTGCCGAAAAACCTAACTTCATGGACGCATCACGAAGAAGCGTATCTGTCGTATAGGGTGGCGGCGGGCTGACCGTTCGCTCTTCGCTCCCCAAGCTTCTTACCAACGCTTTAAGGCTTTGAAGCGGAGGCTGTATGGTTGGGTTTTCAACAGAAACCCTTAAGCCGTTGGGGAGAACCGCTAACAAAACCTTCTTTTTCTTCCTCGACTCGCTTACCCGCTCGATTATCCAACCTAAAACTGGGGTCTGAACCCTTCCAGCTGAAAGCTTATAGTTTTGGAATCGTTGCCAAAGTTTTCGACTAAGTTCAAACCCCATCCATCTATCCTCTATGCGGCGGACGAGCTGGGCTTCAACCATCCTCAGATTTATTTCCCGCCTCTCCTTTAGAGCGTGGAAGAAAGCCTTCTTCGTGATCTCGTGAAACTCCAGNCGCTCAATAAACTTGTTCACGGGGTAGAGTGAGCAGTACACATCATAAGCGATCTTCTCACCTTCGATGTCNGGGTCTGTAGCTACAAAGATGCGGTTAACCTCTAGTGCGATCTTCCTCATAGCCTTCACAAGATCTTTCTTCGAGAAGTATTCCGAGCTCTTACACTTAGGACAAAACTCCAATCCGGTGAACTGCTCCCCGCATTTCTCGCATTTTTTGATGAAGTCATATACTGGGATGAAACACCCAGACTCGATCTTGACACCATGAAGACCCTCATTCAAAACTAAGTCGAAGACGTGCCCCATGCTAGCGATGATGTTGAGCACAAATTCTCCTGTGCTTACCTCAAAGACCGTTATGTTGCCGATCTTTCTTTTGAAGGGTCTGCCGAAGAACCTCGAAATAGTTCTGGCTTTAGTAGGTGATTCAACAATCAGCAAGACAGTTTTTATGAAATCCTTAATCCTTTTAGAGATCCTCCCCTCCCTAATCTCTCTTATAACCCTCCTATCCTCATCTACCCCCCTAAACCAACGTTCAACAGCCTCTTCATCATACTCTATCGGCGAAAATTCGCCGAGCATAAACTCTAACCTCTTCCTAAGCGAGTAGAAGGCCTTTTCATCATCGACGATAACAAAGCTCGCACCACGTGTTATTCCACCAGCAAACATCCTTGACGCTCTACCAGAAGCTTGAAGATAAGCCACGGGATCAGCTATAACAAGATATAGATCGCTGTCCCTCTTTTTTAGGGATATCTCCTTGCTCTTTGTGATTTCGTCAAGGACCTTTTGCGTAACCGCCTCTTTTAAGAAGTTTCTGGCATCCACAACAACCCGTTTAACGTAGTCGTCGAAACCTTCTAGCTGAACACCCTTCTCTATCGCTTCCCTTACTCTCTCAACAGTATGTTTGTTTATAGGTAGAGTTCTACGCAGCGTCTCGATTATTCGGCTAGCCTTTTCCTGCATTGGTGGTTCAAGAAACTCTCTGATGTTTTTGATGAGTGTTAGGAGCTTCACAGGGCTATATTCATCCCAGCTCAGCCTAACCTCCATCCTCGGGACCCCAGCAAAGACTACGTAGCGGATTCTTTCTGGAAGGTCTATGCCCCTCGCAAGAGGGCTTCTAAAACTCGCAACCCCTATTAGGGCGTCATACTCGCCTCTTTCAAAGCTGAGAATCATTTCC
>JGI24721J26819_10007296_pt1 | contig 10506 bp, 2 predicted proteins | sample YelNatPaOPGAMG01_FD_26819 | JGI IMG/M metagenome (IMG submission 26819)
TTCTGTTAATCGCTAATTTTTAAGTGTTGTTACATTGCTGTACTGTAATAATACAGAGCAATACAAGCAAAATAAGCCTGAACACTTACATTGGTTTCGAGCCCGGATGGCGACCAACGATCCACCGAGGGACCCCCTGGAAGGGGTCGACGATGCGACTCTGGCTGCGCTCCCACGTGAGGTAGGCGATCTTCTTCGCCATTTCCGCTCCGCTCTTCGGGAGGAACGCACCCGCCGGGTCGATCTCGAGCAGCGGATAACGGCCCTTCAGGCCAGTGCGCGTGACCTAACCGCTGGCTCTGTAACCTCGGGTGGTCTTGCCTCGGGCGGTATGGGCCCCGATTCGACCAATTCTGGGCGCTCCGTGATCCGTCAGTCTCTGCCTCCGGTCCGCCGCCGCTTCGATGGAGCTCCGGGGTCACACCCGTCTGTGTTCCGCTCGTGGCGCGCTGCCGTTGAGACGACTCTTGCTTTGGACCCGGACCCCTCCTTTGGTGTTAACTTCATTTACACTTGCCTGGACGGTCAAGCATTACAATGGTGGTCTTTGACTGGGATGAAGGAACTACAAGATGCGGGTATCGATCTGACTCCTTGCACGTTTTTGGACGCTCTCCAGGCCCGCTTCTTGGTCTCCGACTCGCCCGCGCAAGTCCGTGCGGACCTGGATGCTCTACAACTGGACAGGAAGGAGAAGATACTCGACTATTATCATCGCGTTCTCGAATTCCGCAAGCGAGATTCCTCCCTTTCGATGGACGAGCTCCGCAGACGCTTTGAGTCAGGACTCCCTGCCTCGTACCGTGAACTGCTTGATTCCCTTGCACAGAACAATCGTCTCCTCCAACCCGACTTCGCGTGGTCGTTACGCTCTTCTGCCGACTACCTTCATGGTCTTGAACTCCGCGGCGTACTGCCGCCTCTCAAGCAGGCAACTGTCCACGTGTTGTCCACTGATCATGACGATGGGACTCAGCCGAGTACCCGTCGAGGGCTGTCGAAATCCGAATTTGATCGTCGGCGTCGTTTGGGACTATGTTTTAAGTGCGGTGCGAAGCGTCAAGACAACCGCTGTCCTCGTTGCCCTGCAAAAACTGGTGCTGTTCCTTTTGGGACCCCGAACGCTAACGGCAGCGGTAATGCTAACGCTACTTCGTTCCCAAACGGGAAGGAGGCCCCAGCCACAACCCAGCACTGAATCAGTGCTGTGGGGTCTCAAACATGAGTTGTGAACAGGTTGCCGTGGTGGCGGCGACCGTTGGGGCAGATTCTTCTGGTACTGCCTCGGGTTCGCGTGACGCGAATCGTAAGCTGTGGAAGCCTACTTCCGACAAGCTGTGGGAGGCCTGCGCCGGCGCGGCCTCCGGTAATCTCAAGGCTTTTGTTCTCTCGCTGTATAGCAAAGCGCAGCCACGAACCGCCTCCGGCCTGATGGTGTTTCACGGAACGGTGGGTGGGGACAGGACCCCACTTCGTTGCTTGCTGGACACGGGTGCCAGCGCAAGCTTTATCTCTTCGGAGTTAGCCCGTAGACTTGGCCTTGCTACTCGACAACTACATGCGTACGAAGACGATCGTGTATCACTAGCTGACGGCACGTCCTTGCAAATCCGGTGGGCTGTGGAACCGTCTCTTACCCTGTCAACATACACTGGAACCTGGAGGGGGCCAATGGATGGCCAGACACCTCTGTTGTTGTTGCCAGGTCTTGATACGTACGACGTAGTGCTTGGTATGCCATTTCTCAAGGCATACGGTGGACGATTGGACCTATCTTCCGAAACTCCTCGCGTTACGCTGCAGCTGCCGTACAAGTCAACAGATGCCGGCGCGGTCTTGCTCACTCCCGGGCCCTCTGGCCCCTCTCCTATCTCACGGCTTACCAGTCTTTCGGCGTGGAAGGATACAGTCAAGTCTGGCGAGGTTGAGCAGCTATTTCTCCTGCATGCACGTCCTGCAGTTGAGAGTCTGTCGTTGTGGGACGACGAAGACGCATCGCCCACTGCAGCTGGGCATGGAGACCCTCCTGATTTTGATGATATGGATGCTGCCTATGCTCAGCAGGTTGTGGATTTTGTTGCGTTGATGGAAAAATTGTATGGGAACAAAGTGCTGGTAGACGACCTCCCTCCAGGGTTGCCGCCGTCGAGGAAAAATGGGGACCTGCAAATTCGACTTACAGACGAGGGCACGGCCGGCCCTGCGCCTTTTCGTCGTTCATACAGGATGAACCCAGCCGAACAAGACGAGGTAAAGCGGGTAATAACGGATCTAGTGGACAGGGGGTATGTTCGTCCCAGCCAGTCTCCGTACGGTGCACCAGTTCTCTTTGCTCGGAAGAAGGATGGTTCTTTACGCTTCTGCGTGGATTATCGCGCTCTCAATGCTATTACAAAAAGGGATAATTACCCTTTGCCACGAATTGATGAGCTGCTGGATAGGTTGGCTGGTGCCAAATTTTTTACGTCGTTGGATCTTGCTAGTGGGTACTGGCAGATTCGGATCGAAGAAGCGGACGTCGAGAAGACGGCTTTCCAAACTCGTTATGGTGCCTTTGAATTCCTCGTGATGCCCTTTGGGCTCACGAATGCGCCGAGTGCTTTTCAGCGGTTAATGAACCAAATCTTCGGTGCCGCTACGGATGACTTTTTGCTAGTGTACTTGGATGACTTGCTGATATTCTCGAAGACATGGGAGGATCACATTCGGCATGTAAAGCAAGTGATGGACACGTTGGAAAAACATAAGCTTTATGCAAAACGCAAAAAGTGTACATTCGCTGCGAAAAGCGTTAAATTCCTTGGGCACGTCGTGTCGGAGCAGGGTATAATGGTGGACCCTGACAAGGTGGCCGCGGTGCTGAGTCTTGCCGCGCCTCGCAATGTGTCAGATTTACGTTCCTTTTTAGGTTCTGTAAATTTCTACCGTCGTTTTATACCTCGCTGTGGTCACCGGACTTCGCCGTTGACCGACCTCCTCCGCGCTGGCGCCTCCTTTCACTGGGGTGTGCCACAACAACGAGCCTTCGAGGACTTAAAGGCCGCTCTCGCGACCGCTCCAGTCTTGCATCCTCCGGATATGTCTAAGCGATTCTTTTTATATACGGATGCGTCTCAAGTGGCGGTCGGTGCCGCCCTTATGCAAGAGGACGCTGGTGGTATGGTTCCGGTTGGGTACGCCTCCAAAACCCTGACGGAAACGGAACGGAGGTGGGCTACGCATGAGCGTGAACTGTTTGGAGTTGTTTTTGGTTGTAAAGCGTTTCGGCACTTCCTGGTTGGTGGACACGCAGCACCGGTCATTCGCACAGATCACAAACCGCTGCAGCACCTGGAAAGCCAACGCGAGCTGACCCCCAAACAGGCTCGTTGGCTGGAGTATCTTACACAGTTCAGCCCACAACTTGAGTATGTTCCTGGAGACTCGAATTCGGTAGCAGACATGCTCAGCCGCTTACGTCAACTTCCCCTCAAACTTCGGTCAAACGCTACGCTGAACGTCATTTCGTCGGTGGACCTCCATCTGGACGGACTGGATCGTGAGGCGTTAAAAGCCGCTTATACGGAGGATATACTGGTACAGGAAGCTACTTCTGCATTGGTAGGGGAGGAGGATGGTCGCAACAACAAAGTTTTGGTGTGTAACGATGGACTCTGGTATCGTGTCGACGACGGTGTGCAAAAACTGTATATACCACTGGAAGCCTTACAAAGGAAGCTCTTGGAAGAACATCATGATACGTTTGTGGCTGGACATTTCGCCCGAGACAAGACATTTGAAGCTGTGAGCCGAAATTATTGGTGGCCCAGCTTGTATCGTGACGTCGTGTCGTACTGCCAAAGCTGCCCCCATTGCCAACGTTCCAAGACGCGTACACGCAAAGCCCGTGGCAAATTGATGCCTTTGCCCGTCCCGAATAACCCTTGGGAAGTGCTGGCTCTGGATATGATGGGCCCTTTCCCAACGACCAAGCGTGGTTTCGATACCGTTGTGGTGTATACATGCTTGCTGTCGAAGATGGTTCACGTCATTCCTTGCCGTCAGACGGACACGGCTCAGGACCACGCTCGACTATTCTTTGCGAATATATTTCGGTTACATGGGTTACCGGTGGCAATCGTGTCGGACAGAGATCCCCGCTGGACAAGTCAATTTTGGGAAGTACTATTTAGCAAGTTGGGTAGCAAATTGCAGATGTCCACCTCCTTCCATCCCCAAACGGATGGACAAACGGAGCGTGCTAATAGGACGATACAGCAAATCATGAGATGTATGCTTGCAGCATCGGAGTTGGAAGAACAGGAATGGGATGAGTGGTTGCCTGCGGTGGAATTTAGCTACAACAATGCTAAGCATGCCAGCACAGGGATGTCCCCTTTTTATCTGAATTCGGGACAACACCCTCGCACACCTGCCTCCTTGCTTGCCGACTCTTTGGATAGCGTTACGAACGTACCTGCTGCGTTAAGTTGGTTGGAACGACTGCAAACTCAGTTGCAGGTTGCTCAGAAGCACGTGCAGGAAGCCAAGGTGCAACAACAACATTACGCTGATAGGCGCCGCGCTGATTCTAACTTTGAAGTGGATCAATGGGTGAAGGTTTCTAAGGCTGCTTTCTCTTCTACGGATTTTTCTGCGGTATCAAGTAAAAAGCTGAGCCCAAAGTTTTACGGACCGTTCAAGGTAGCGCGAGTGATTAACCAAAATGCTGTCGAGATCGCTTTCCCTGCTTCGTTCCGAGGACATCGGGTGGTTAACGTGGAAAAGCTGGAACCCTGGAATTGGAGTGAGAAGTTTGGGCGTACTCCTGAAGATGTTACACCGCCGCCGCTCGAGGTTAGAGGTGAACAGGCTTATGAAGTGGAACGTTTTCTAAAACGAGAGCGACGCCGCTCGCCTGCTGGTCGACCACGTTGGGAGATCCTCGTGTCTTGGAAGAATTACGGTTCGGAAGATGATAGTTGGGAACCGGAATACGTGTTGAAGCAAGACCTCGGTACCAAGAATTTCCAGGAATTGCTTGATGCTATGCCGACACGGGAGTCACCCGATGGCGCTTCTTCTAGCTAATTTCTATTGTTTATATTTTTGTTTATTTATTTGCCTTGTTGTTTTTGTGCACGAGGGCGTGCACGTGATTTAGGGTGGGCGGATGTAGCAGTGTGACTTTGGTCATCCTGCTGAGCGCGCTGCGCTGACTCTCGGACGGGCGGCTAAGCCCTCGCCCCGAGGTATTTATGACTGATCCGTCGTACATTCTGTTAATCGCTAATTTTTAAGTGTTGTTACATTGCTGTACTGTAATAATACAGAGCAATACAAGCAAAATAAGCCTGAACACTTACATTGGTTTCGAGCCCGGATGGCGACCAACGATCCACCGAGGGACCCCCTGGAAGGGGTCGACGATGCGACTCTGGCTGCGCTCCCACGTGAGGTAGGCGATCTTCTTCGCCATTTCCGCTCCGCTCTTCGGGAGGAACGCACCCGCCGGGTCGATCTCGAGCAGCGGATAACGGCCCTTCAGGCCAGTGCGCGTGACCTAACCGCTGGCTCTGTAACCTCGGGTGGTCTTGCCTCGGGCGGTATGGGCCCCGATTCGACCAATTCTGGGCGCTCCGTGATCCGTCAGTCTCTGCCTCCGGTCCGCCGCCGCTTCGATGGAGCTCCGGGGTCACACCCGTCTGTGTTCCGCTCGTGGCGCGCTGCCGTTGAGACGACTCTTGCTTTGGACCCGGACCCCTCCTTTGGTGTTAACTTCATTTACACTTGCCTGGACGGTCAAGCATTACAATGGTGGTCTTTGACTGGGATGAAGGAACTACAAGATGCGGGTATCGATCTGACTCCTTGCACGTTTTTGGACGCTCTCCAGGCCCGCTTCTTGGTCTCCGACTCGCCCGCGCAAGTCCGTGCGGACCTGGATGCTCTACAACTGGACAGGAAGGAGAAGATACTCGACTATTATCATCGCGTTCTCGAATTCCGCAAGCGAGATTCCTCCCTTTCGATGGACGAGCTCCGCAGACGCTTTGAGTCAGGACTCCCTGCCTCGTACCGTGAACTGCTTGATTCCCTTGCACAGAACAATCGTCTCCTCCAACCCGACTTCGCGTGGTCGTTACGCTCTTCTGCCGACTACCTTCATGGTCTTGAACTCCGCGGCGTACTGCCGCCTCTCAAGCAGGCAACTGTCCACGTGTTGTCCACTGATCATGACGATGGGACTCAGCCGAGTACCCGTCGAGGGCTGTCGAAATCCGAATTTGATCGTCGGCGTCGTTTGGGACTATGTTTTAAGTGCGGTGNGAAGCGTCAAGACAACCGCTGTCCTCGTTGCCCTGCAAAAACTGGTGCTGTTCCTTTTGGGACCCCGAACGCTAACGGCAGCGGTAATGCTAACGCTACTTCGTTCCCAAACGGGAAGGAGGCCCCAGCCACAACCCAGCACTGAATCAGTGCTGTGGGGTCTCAAACATGAGTTGTGAACAGGTTGCCGTGGTGGCGGCGACCGTTGGGGCAGATTCTTCTGGTACTGCCTCGGGTTCGCGTGACGCGAATCGTAAGCTGTGGAAGCCTACTTCCGACAAGCTGTGGGAGGCCTGCGCCGGCGCGGCCTCCGGTAATCTCAAGGCTTTTGTTCTCTCGCTGTATAGCAAAGCGCAGCCACGAACCGCCTCCGGCCTGATGGTGTTTCACGGAACGGTGGGTGGGGACAGGACCCCACTTCGTTGCTTGCTGGACACGGGTGCCAGCGCAAGCTTTATCTCTTCGGAGTTAGCCCGTAGACTTGGCCTTGCTACTCGACAACTACATGCGTACGAAGACGATCGTGTATCACTAGCTGACGGCACGTCCTTGCAAATCCGGTGGGCTGTGGAACCGTCTCTTACCCTGTCAACATACACTGGAACCTGGAGGGGGCCAATGGATGGCCAGACACCTCTGTTGTTGTTGCCAGGTCTTGATACGTACGACGTAGTGCTTGGTATGCCATTTCTCAAGGCATACGGTGGACGATTGGACCTATCTTCCGAAACTCCTCGCGTTACGCTGCAGCTGCCGTACAAGTCAACAGATGCCGGCGCGGTCTTGCTCACTCCCGGGCCCTCTGGCCCCTCTCCTATCTCACGGCTTACCAGTCTTTCGGCGTGGAAGGATACAGTCAAGTCTGGCGAGGTTGAGCAGCTATTTCTCCTGCATGCACGTCCTGCAGTTGAGAGTCTGTCGTTGTGGGACGACGAAGACGCATCGCCCACTGCAGCTGGGCATGGAGACCCTCCTGATTTTGATGATATGGATGCTGCCTATGCTCAGCAGGTTGTGGATTTTGTTGCGTTGATGGAAAAATTGTATGGGAACAAAGTGCTGGTAGACGACCTCCCTCCAGGGTTGCCGCCGTCGAGGAAAAATGGGGACCTGCAAATTCGACTTACAGACGAGGGCACGGCCGGCCCTGCGCCTTTTCGTCGTTCATACAGGATGAACCCAGCCGAACAAGACGAGGTAAAGCGGGTAATAACGGATCTAGTGGACAGGGGGTATGTTCGTCCCAGCCAGTCTCCGTACGGTGCACCAGTTCTCTTTGCTCGGAAGAAGGATGGTTCTTTACGCTTCTGCGTGGATTATCGCGCTCTCAATGCTATTACAAAAAGGGATAATTACCCTTTGCCACGAATTGATGAGCTGCTGGATAGGTTGGCTGGTGCCAAATTTTTTACGTCGTTGGATCTTGCTAGTGGGTACTGGCAGATTCGGATCGAAGAAGCGGACGTCGAGAAGACGGCTTTCCAAACTCGTTATGGTGCCTTTGAATTCCTCGTGATGCCCTTTGGGCTCACGAATGCGCCGAGTGCTTTTCAGCGGTTAATGAACCAAATCTTCGGTGCCGCTACGGATGACTTTTTGCTAGTGTACTTGGATGACTTGCTGATATTCTCGAAGACATGGGAGGATCACATTCGGCATGTAAAGCAAGTGATGGACACGTTGGAAAAACATAAGCTTTATGCAAAACGCAAAAAGTGTACATTCGCTGCGAAAAGCGTTAAATTCCTTGGGCACGTCGTGTCGGAGCAGGGTATAATGGTGGACCCTGACAAGGTGGCCGCGGTGCTGAGTCTTGCCGCGCCTCGCAATGTGTCAGATTTACGTTCCTTTTTAGGTTCTGTAAATTTCTACCGTCGTTTTATACCTCGCTGTGGTCACCGGACTTCGCCGTTGACCGACCTCCTCCGCGCTGGCGCCTCCTTTCACTGGGGTGTGCCACAACAACGAGCCTTCGAGGACTTAAAGGCCGCTCTCGCGACCGCTCCAGTCTTGCATCCTCCGGATATGTCTAAGCGATTCTTTTTATATACGGATGCGTCTCAAGTGGCGGTCGGTGCNGCCCTTATGCAAGAGGACGCTGGTGGTATGGTTCCGGTTGGGTACGCCTCCAAAACCCTGACGGAAACGGAACGGAGGTGGGCTACGCATGAGCGTGAACTGTTTGGAGTTGTTTTTGGTTGTAAAGCGTTTCGGCACTTCCTGGTTGGTGGACACGCAGCACCGGTCATTCGCACAGATCACAAACCGCTGCAGCACCTGGAAAGCCAACGCGAGCTGACCCCCAAACAGGCTCGTTGGCTGGAGTATCTTACACAGTTCAGCCCACAACTTGAGTATGTTCCTGGAGACTCGAATTCGGTAGCAGACATGCTCAGCCGCTTACGTCAACTTCCCCTCAAACTTCGGTCAAACGCTACGCTGAACGTCATTTCGTCGGTGGACCTCCATCTGGACGGACTGGATCGTGAGGCGTTAAAAGCCGCTTATACGGAGGATATACTGGTACAGGAAGCTACTTCTGCATTGGTAGGGGAGGAGGATGGTCGCAACAACAAAGTTTTGGTGTGTAACGATGGACTCTGGTATCGTGTCGACGACGGTGTGCAAAAACTGTATATACCACTGGAAGCCTTACAAAGGAAGCTCTTGGAAGAACATCATGATACGTTNGTGGCTGGACATTTCGCCCGAGACAAGACATTTGAAGCTGTGAGCCGAAATTATTGGTGGCCCAGCTTGTATCGTGACGTCGTGTCGTACTGCCAAAGCTGCCCCCATTGCCAACGTTCCAAGACGCGTACACGCAAAGCCCGTGGCAAATTGATGCCTTTGCCCGTCCNGAATAACCCTTGGGAAGTGCTGGCTCTGGATATGATGGGCCCTTTCCCAACGACCAAGCGTGGTTTCGATACCGTTGTGGTGTATACATGCTTGCTGTCGAAGATGGTTCACGTCATTCCTTGCCGTCAGACGGACACGGCTCAGGACCACGCTCGACTATTCTTTGCGAATATATTTCGGTTACATGGGTTACCGGTGGCAATCGTGTCGGACAGAGATCCCCGCTGGACAAGTCAATTTTGGGAAGTACTATTTAGCAAGTTGGGTAGCAAATTGCAGATGTCCACCTCCTTCCATCCCCAAACGGATGGACAAACGGAGCGTGCTAATAGGACGATACAGCAAATCATGAGATGTATGCTTGCAGCATCGGAGTTGGAAGAACAGGAATGGGATGAGTGGTTGCCTGCGGTGGAATTTAGCTACAACAATGCTAAGCATGCCAGCACAGGGATGTCCCCTTTTTATCTGAATTCGGGACAACACCCTCGCACACCTGCCTCCTTGCTTGCCGACTCTTTGGATAGCGTTACGAACGTACCTGCTGCGTTAAGTTGGTTGGAACGACTGCAAACTCAGTTGCAGGTTGCTCAGAAGCACGTGCAGGAAGCCAAGGTGCAACAACAACATTACGCTGATAGGCGCCGCGCTGATTCTAACTTTGAAGTGGATCAATGGGTGAAGGTTTCTAAGGCTGCTTTCTCTTCTACGGATTTTTCTGCGGTATCAAGTAAAAAGCTGAGCCCAAAGTTTTACGGACCGTTCAAGGTAGCGCGAGTGATTAACCAAAATGCTGTCGAGATCGCTTTCCCTGCTTCGTTCCGAGGACATCGGGTGGTTAACGTGGAAAAGCTGGAACCCTGGAATTGGAGTGAGAAGTTTGGGCGTACTCCTGAAGATGTTACACCGCCGCCGCTCGAGGTTAGAGGTGAACAGGCTTATGAAGTGGAACGTTTTCTAAAACGAGAGCGACGCCGCTCGCCTGCTGGTCGACCACGTTGGGAGATCCTCGTGTCTTGGAAGAATTACGGTTCGGAAGATGATAGTTGGGAACCGGAATACGTGTTGAAGCAAGACCTCGGTACCAAGAATTTCCAGGAATTGCTTGATGCTATGCCGACACGGGAGTCACCCGATGGCGCTTCTTCTAGCTAATTTCTATTGTTTATATTTTTGTTTATTTATTTGCCTTGTTGTTTTTGTGCACGAGGGCGTGCACGTGATTTAGGGTGGGCGGATGTAGCAGTGTGACTTTGGTCATCCTGCTGAGCGCGCTGCGCTGACTCTCGGACGGGCGGCTAAGCCCTCGCCCCGAGGTATTTATGACTGATCCGT
>JGI24721J26819_10007298_pt1 | contig 10504 bp, 10 predicted proteins | sample YelNatPaOPGAMG01_FD_26819 | JGI IMG/M metagenome (IMG submission 26819)
GCTGCGCCAACCGGGCCGGTCGTGCGGGCTGAACTGCACGCCAACCGACGGTCGGCAGCGGGCAAAGCGGTCAAGGCCGGAGTCTTCGGGCTCTCCGCGGCGCGATTCGGCCGCCTGACAAAGGCTTTCCTGGATTCCGAGATGCCCCTCGTCGGGCGTGCGGATGTGCCTGGCTACGATTTAGCTCGTCCGGGAACCGGGTTAGAAGCGTTCCCGCAGACCAGCTTCCGTCGACCCATCGCGCGTCGGTGCGATGTCGCGTATACTGGATTCTGAATCCGTTCTGGACGGGTCGTTTAGCCCAAAGCGGCCAGTCATCCGCTCGGCTGCTGGGTTTCCTTGGCAAACGACTCCAGGTCTTCTGCCACGTCCCGTTAGTACCGTGCGCGCTTCGGCCACATCCACACGGATACGGGTGCCGTGGGAGCGCCTGCGCATTCACCTGCCGAGCCGTCCCGCTGCATACGGCGCAGAGGAAGAGCCAGTCCATGCCAACTTTTTGGTGCACGAGCAAAATCCGGAGGCGGGGGTCCTCCATCCGATGACCGACGTATTGGCGCCGCCCCGCCCGGCCCGCGTCACCACCCAACGAGGGGACGACTCCTATGACGACGTCGTCGAGATGTTCGTCGCGCTGCGGCAGCTGCCGGCCGAGTCGCACGAGTACAAACGACAACGCGAACGCATCGTGGCCCGCTGCCTGCCGCTGGCCGACCACGTGGCCAGCCATTTCGGGCGCCGCGGCGAAGGACTCGACGACTTGACCCAGGTCGCACGCCTGGGCCTGATGAACGCCATCAACCGATTCGACCCCGCAAAAGGCCCCAGTTTCATCGGATTTGCGGTACCCACCATGATGGGTGAGGTCCGCCGCTACTTTCGTGACTACAGCTGGGGCATGCGGGTGCCGCGCCGGTTGCGCGAGCTGCACGTCCAAATCGGCAGGACCACAGCCGATTTGGCGCAGAAGCTGGGGCGGGCACCGACGGCCGCCGAACTCTCTCGGGCATTAGAGGTCCCCCACGAGGAGATCGTCGAATGCCTGGTCGCGGGTGCCGCCTATCGGCTGGAATCCCTGGACGCGCCCATCGGCACCGACAGTTCGGGCAAGCCCCGCCTGGTGGCCGACGCTGTCGGTGGCATCGATCCCCGGATCGACCACATCACCAACCGGGAAGCGGTCCGCGCCCTCGTGAGCGCGCTGCCCCGGCGCGAACGTGAGGTTCTGCACATGCGGTTCTTCGAATCGATGACGCAAAGCCAGATCGCCGAGCGGATCGGCGTCTCGCAGATGCAGGTCTCGCGCATCCTCGCCAACACCCTGTGCTGCCTGCGCGACCAGTTGGAGTAGCGCCGCTCTGGGCGGGGCGGCGCGCCCTTTCCGGCCCGCCCGGTTTCCCGGCGATGTACTGTCCGATTCGGCATTCGAGACGGATTGCTTCGCCCGAGGCAGCCCGGGAAGGAGCGCGTGCGGTGAGGATCTCTGCGGCGGTGGCGGCGGGCGCGGCCGTGGCGACGGCGCTGGCGGTCGCCACGAGCGGTTGCGGCAGCCATTCGACGTCATCGACCCCGAAACCCGGTTCCGCCACCTCGGCCCCGGGCAGCCGCGGCCCGGCACCGACGTCGGGCGCGCCCGCACGGCCGGGCGAATATGCGGGGTTGCTGATCACGGCGACCGACCTCAATGCCCCGGTGACGTTCACCGCAGGTCCGCCGACGGACAACCCGAACGGCCGGCCGGGCGTCGCGATGACATTCCGCGACGAAGACGGCAGTCATCTGATCAAGGACACCATCCAGGTGTTCGCCGACCCCGCCGCGGCAACGGATGCGCTCAACGCGGCAAAAGGCGCCCAGGGCGACGTCGTCAAGAAGCCGACGTCACGCCCGGCCAACATCGGCACCGGCGGCACGACGCTGTCCGGAGACTCCCCCGATGGGCTCAGGGGTGTGACGGTGCTGCTGTTCACCGAGGGCAGGGCCCTCGTCACGCTGCAATTCGACGGCCCGCCGGGTTCGCTGGTGCCCCAGGACTTCATGACCGACGTCGGCCAGAAGCAAGACGCGGCCGTCAAGAAGGGGCTCGGCGGCTGATCCCCCCGGCGGGTGTCCGATCGCTCCCGCAAGCCATGTCCGCCCGCACCTTTGCGCGCGCCGGCGCTATTGTTTCGGGCGCGGCCGGCGACCCGAACCGGCNGCGGGCAGCTCCGACCAGCCGAGGAGTTCGATGGACGTCGTGAACGGCCTGCCGGCTCATGTCCTGCTGCTGCATTTCGTCGTGGTGCTGGTGCCGCTGACCGCCCTGCTGGAGATCGTGNGTGGACTGTGGCCGGCCGCCCGGCGCGGCCAACTGCTGTGGGTGACGCTGATCTCGGCGGCGGTCACGATGGTGTTGCCGCCGATCACCACGAACGCCGGCCGGTGGCTCTACAGCCGGCCGCCGGCCCGACCCCCGTCCTGCGCGAACACGCCGAGCGCGGCAGCACGATGACCTANTTCGCCGACCTACTTCGCCGCCGCTTTGCTGGCGGTCGCCGTCNGGCTTGCCGTGCTGCGCGTGACCGAACGCAGGTCGCCGAAGCCGTCGATGGTTCTGCACGTCAGCACGGGAATAGTGGTGCTCGCCGTGGGCATCTCGTCGATGGTCCAGAGCTACCGGGTGGGCGCCGACGGCCGATTTCGCCGGGCCCCGCAGGCTCCCCGCGCGCGGCGGCACCAGGGACAACCGGGACAGGAGTTGGCACGATGAGGGCAGCGGTCGCCGCCGCGGTGTGTGCCGCGGTGCTCACGGGAGCCGGCTGTGGGGGCGCCGGCCACCAGGCCGGGTCCGGACCGGCCGGAAGTCCGTCGGCCCAGGCAGCGCGGGCGGCCAAGCCGGCGCCCCCGTCCGGAAAAGTAAAGGTCCGCTACGAAGATGCGGAAACGCCCGAGGCGCGGCACGGTCGCCAGATCATGCAGGACGCGAAGGTGCTCGAAGACCTCGCTCAGCACATCGAGGACAGCCTGGTGCTGCCGTCCGATCTCGGGCTGGTGGGCAAGCAGTGCAACACGGACAACGACTTCTACGATCCCCCCACCAACGAGATTCAGCTCTGCTACGAGGCCAGGGACCACGCCGAACAGCTCTTCGCCGGCAACGGAAGCCCGNACCCGGTGACCCCCGCCGTCGACGAGACGGTTTCCGCGGCCTACCACGAGCTGGGTCACGCCACGGTCGCCATCTACGAACTGGCTTTCACCGGGCGCGAGGAGGACGTGGCCGACCAGCTGTCGGCGTTCATGTTGCTCACGCCGGGCGCCGACGGACAGCCCTATCCCAACGGTGTCCGCATCGCGACCAACACCGCCCAGGAGTGGAAGTTGAGCGCAAAAGAGTCCGGCGACGCGAACGACCTTCCGTTCTGGGACGGCCACTCGATGGANATCACGCGGATGTACAACTGGGAATGCTGGATCTACGGCTCCGATCCGGTGGCCAACGCCGGCATCGTCACGTCGGGCGACCTCCCCGAAGACCGGGCGGGCAACTGCGAGGAAGAGTTTCAGAACATGTCCAGGGGCTGGCAGCAGCTGCTGGGCGCCCATCTTCGCAAGCCAGGCTAGTGTCGCGACTCGCCGAAACCTACGCGGCCGGCGTGAGCAGGAAAACGCGGAATTCCCTTCCGCCGGAGCGGTCTTCGGCGATCCGATAGTTGGGCCAACGTTCCAGCGCGGCGACCCATGCCCGCTCGCGCTCGTCGCCGGTGAGCAACCGCACCCNGGCGGTGCACACCCGGCCGCGCCTGCGCACGCTGACCTGTTNTGCGGATTTGAGATTGGCCGACCATGCCGGGTGGTGCCGGCGGCCCCANTTGGAGCCGATCACCACCAGTCCGTCGTCCACCGGGGTACACAGGACCGTGGCCGTCCGGGCCAGTCCGGTCTTGCGGCCCGAGGCCGTGATGCGCACGCCGGGCAGCCCTGCGGCGTCGAGCACGCCGACGCGCCCGACGCTGAGGAAGCGAAGCAGCGCCTCGGCACCCTCGATGAGGGGTCCCCCCGCCGGCATCAGCAGTCGGTAGGCCGTCGGGTTCCGCGCCAGCCGCTGCAGCGGGTTCATACCGCCACTGTATTCGCCCGGCGATGTGAGGCAGGTGTCCGGCGGGTGAAATCCCCTGGCCGGGAGGGGTTTCACCGTGCCGGCGCCGCGTGGCGGGCGCGGGCGCGGAAGGACCGGTCCAGCGCTGAATAAATTGTTTGATTTAATACCTCGGCAGGTGTTCACTGAGGCGATGACCGCCGTGCGGATGGTTCGTGCCGAGAGGTCGACNGGCACCCGGGAGGCGATCTTGTCGGCCGCCGAGGTCTTGTTCGCCGAGCGTGGGATGTACGCCGTGTCCAACCGGCAGATCAGCGAGGCCGCGGGTCAGGGCAACAACGCCGCCGCGTGCTACCACTTCGGCACCCGAACCGACCTGCTGCGTGCGATCGAGCGCAAGCACCACGAGCCGATCGAGCAGCTGCGCACCCGGATGCTGGCCGATGTCGGCGATTCGGCCGAGCTGCGGGACTGGGTCGGCGCACTGGTGCGCTCGCTCACCGATCACCTGGCGACGCTGGGCGTGCCGAGCTGGTTCGCGCGTTTCGCGGCTCAGGCGATGGCCGACCCGGCGTACCGCCACGTCGTGACCAAAGACGCGCTCACCTCGCCGGGGCTGGTGCGGACCGTCGACGGCATCAACCGCTGCCTTCCGGACCTGCCCGGACGGGTGCGTTCGGAACGAACCGTGATGGTGCGCAACCTGCTGATGCACACCTGCGCCGAGCATGAGGCGGCGCTGGCCGAACACGGGCCCGGATCGCGTTCGGCGTGGCCGGTCGCCGGCGAAGGCCTGATCGACGCCATCGTGGGCCTGTGGCGTGCGCCGGTGCACGTGAGCGCGGCGGGCGGCTAGGAGTCGCCGGAACGAACGCGGCCACAACCGAAAGGCACCATGACAGACATCTCGACCGGCACCGCCACCGACATTCCCGGGTTCCCGATGACGGCGAGCCCGGTTGCCCCTTCGCCCCGCCTCGGGAGTCGTTGGCGCTCAATGCGACCGGACAACTCAGCCGGGTCCGGATCTGGGACGGCAGCACGCCCTGGCTGATCCACGGCTACGACGCGATCCGCGCCTTTCACCGACTCCCGCGCCAGCGTCGACGACCGGCTGCCCGGCTACCCGCACTGGAACGCGGGCATGCTGGCCACGGTGCACACCCGGCCGCGGTCGGTCTTCACCTCCGACGCCGAGGAGCACACCCGCTTCCGGCGGATGCTCTCGAAACCGTTCACGTTCAAGCGGGTCGAGGCGCTGCGCCCCGCGGTGCAGAAGATCACCGACGAGCACATCGACGCCCTGCTGGGCGGCTCGAAGCCGGGCGACATCGTCGGCACGGTGGCGCTGCCCGTCCCGTCGCTGGTCATCAGCCGGCTGCTGGGCGTGCCGTACGGGGACGCGGAATTCTTCCAGGCGCAGGCTGCGCGGGGCATGGGCCGCTACGCCACCGCGCAGGACACCACCGAAGGCGCGGCCTCGTTGGCGAAGTACATCGCCAATCTGGTGCGGACCAAGATGCACGATCTGTCCGAGGACCTGGTGTCCGACCTCGCCGAGCGGGTCAACGCCGAAGAGCTCAGCGTGCGCGAGGCCGCGCAACTGGCCACCGGGGTGCTGATCGCCGGCCATGAGACGACCGCGAACATGCTCAGCCTGAGCATCGCGGCCCTGCGCGATCATCCCGACCAGCTGGCGCTGATGCGTGACACCGACGACCCCAAGGTGATCGCCGGCACCGTCGAAGAGCTGATGCGCTACCTCAGCATCATCCAGACCGGCCAGCGCCGCATCGCCGTCGAGGACATCGAGATCGGCGGCGAGACGATCCGGGCCGGCGAGGGCATCATTCTCGATGTGGCACCGGCGAACTGGGATGCGCGCCAGTTCCCCGACCCCGACCGGCTGGACCTCGCCCGAGACGACGGCCCGCACGTCGGCTTCGGTTACGGGCGCCACCAGTGCGTCGGTCAGCAGCTGGCCCGGATGGAACTGCAGATCGTGCTGCCCACCCTGCTGCGCCGCATCCCCACGCTGCGGCTGGCAAGTACTACGGTCCGCGGGGATTCTACGAAACCGCGTGCCGCGGAGTCACATTCGCCGCAGTCCCGCGCTTGGCGCGCGACGAGCCGGAAACGTCGAGGTTGTGGCGGATCTCCGAGGAAGGCACCGGCGTCACGTATCCGGACTGACGGCAGGAAGTGGTGCACATGCACGGTGCAACCCCCGGGGTGTCCGGCGGACCCCGGACCAGCTGAAGGCGTTGGGGCTCAAGGCGGTCCTGCTGCCGATGCACCCCGGCAACGACGACGGCGACAACGACGACAGCGACAACGACGACGGCGACAACATCAGAAANTTCCCGGGTATCTGACATGACCGGTCAACTCACCGCACGAGGCGCGCGCCTCGACATCCCCGAGGAGCCGGATTTCGCGCGCATGCGCGCGCAGGTCGGCGCACGGCTGCGCGCGGCGATGGCCGAGCACGGCGTCGACGCGCTGGTCCTGTCGATGAACGGCTATGTCACCTACGCGACCGGTGTCAGCTGGCCGCTGCTGGACGCGGGCCTTTCGCACGTGGAGCGGCCGGCGGCGGTCGTGCTGGCCGATGACGAACATCCGCACGTTTTCCTGCCGTTGCGCAGCGGAGCGTCGTCGGTGCCGTCGGTCCCGCCCGACCATGTGCACGGGCCCGTGTATCTGGAATTCGACCAGGGGGTCGAGCAATTCGCCGCCGCGTTGGCCGGGCTGATCCCGCCGGGAGCCACCGTCGCCGTCGACGAACTGACCGGCGCGATGCAACGGTCGGCCGCCCGGCTGTTCCCCGGTGGCGCCCCCTCGGACGCGGCGATCGTGGTCGGTGCGGCGCAACTGGTCAAGACGGCCGACGAGCTGTCCTGCCTGCGCCGGGCCTGCCGCATCACCGAGGAGGCGATGGCGGACGTGCAGCAGGCGCTGGCGCCCGGCGTGCGGCAGATCGATCTGTCCGCCGTTCTGGTGCGTCGCGCGTTCGAACTCGGCGCCACCACCAACATGCTGGACGCGATCTGGCAGGTGATGCCGGCGTCCCGGGAAACCGGCGTGTGGACGACGCACGGTGACCTCGCGCTGCCGCTGCTGCCCACCGCCCGCGAGCTGGCCACCGGCGACGTGCTGTGGACCGACATCAGCATCGGCTACGCCGGATACTGCTCGGATTTCGGCCGCACCTGGCTGGTCGGCAGGGAACCCAGCCCTCGGCAGCGGGACCAGTTCCGGCAATGGCGCGCCATCCTGGACGCCGTGCTCGCGGTGACCAAGGCGGGTACCACCTCCGGCGATTTGGCGCGCGCAGCGATCGCGGCGAACGGCGGGCGCAAGCCGTGGCTGCCGCATTTCTATCTGGGTCACGGGATCGGCACGTACCCCGCAGAAGCGCCCATGATCGGGACGGATCTCGGCGAGGACTTCGACGACAACTTCGTCTTCCCGCCGGGCATGGTGCTGGTGCTGGAACCGGTGGTGTGGGCAGACGGTACCGGCGGCTATCGCAGTGAGGAGATCATCGTGATCACCGAGGACGGCTACACGCCGATCACCGACTACCCCTACTCCCCCTATGGCGACTCCCCCTATGGCGACTGAAATCTGCCCCGACGCAGCGGCATTGCGCCTGGGGCGCCGCGGGCGGGCCCTGGCCCAGATGGACGCCCACGACCTCGACGTCCTGGTGTTGGGCCGGCAGGCCAACATTCGTTATGTCACCGGTGCCCCGCAACTCTGGATAGCCGGGACGCGGCCGTTCGCGCCGATGTGTGTGATGATGCGCACCACCGGGGAGATCTACCTCAACAGCACCGACGACGAAGGGGTCCCCGGGGAGATCGGCCGCGATCACCTTTACGGGCTGGCGTGGAACCCGATGACCCTGATCGACGTGCTGAAGAAGATCGACGGGGCCGCAACCGCGCGAAGGGTCGCAACCGACGCGATCACGCCAACTTTCGCGGCATTGTTGCCCGAGGCGTTTCCCAACGCCGAACTCGTCGACGCCGAGCCGGCCATGCGCGCGGCACGCCGCATCAAGACCACCGAGGAGATCGCGGCGATGGACACGGCGCTTCGTGTCGCCGAGCACGGACTCGCCGCCGCCGTGGCCGCGCTGCGGCCCGGACGGTCCGAACGGACGCTCGCCGCCGCCATGCTGGAGGCCATGGCCGCGGGCGGCGTGAGCACGCCGGCCACGCAGGACGCCGCGTGGGTGACTTCCCGGGAAGACCCGTGGCGGCGCGGACCCGTCGGCGACGTGCGCGCGGGTGAGCTCGTCGCGTTCGCCGCGGGCGCACTGGCGGACGGCTATGTCGCGGAGGTGGGCCGGACCTGCCTCGCGGGCGAGGCGTCGGACAGGGCTGCCCGCGAGCTGTGCGGGCGCTCGGATGCGTTGTACGACCGGCTGCTCGCCGCCTGCCGTCCGGGCACCGACACCCGTGAGCTGCTCGCGGCCTACGAGGCGGCCGGTGAACCGATCCCGCCGATGCCCGTTGCCCACGGGCTGGGCTTGGGCTTCGATCCGCCCGTCGTGTCCGAAACACTCTGCGCGGCGCGCGAAAGCGAACGCCTGGACGCCGGGATGGTGCTCGCGGTCACCGGCTACGTGTGGCGGCGGGGCGTCGGGGCGGTGTTCCGCCGCGACACCGTCCATATCACCGACCGGGGCCCCGAGGTGCTCACCGCCGGCCCGTCATGGCGTGTGCGCTGAGACCACATGCGTCACTTACGGCGATGTCACTGGTTTCTCGATCGATCGCCGNACGCACGCCGGGTCGCCCGNGTGCGCAGATTCCGGAAACGGCCTTGCGGGGCGCTGACGTGGGTAGCATCGTGTAGCTGTCCTCAGGTTGTCGGGTCACCGGAAATGGGAGCCGCCGATGTCGTCGTACGTGAATACAGCACCCGCCGCTCTTGCCGTGGCGTCGGGCGACCTGACCGGGATCGGCGATGCGATCAAGGTCGCCTCCGCAGCGGCGGCGCCCGCGACGACGGGCATTGCCGCGGCGGCCGGCGACGAGGTGTCCGCGGCCGTCGCGAAGGTTTTCGGCAGCTACGCCGCAGAGTTTCACGCGCTCACCGCGCAGACGACGCTGTTCCATTCGAACTTCGTCGGCACGTTGAACGCGGCGGCGGCCTCCTACCTTGCCAACGAGGCCACGAACGTGTCGCTGCTGGTCAAGGGGCTCGAGCAACAGTTCTTCGACCAGGGATTCTTTTCCCCCTTCACCTATCTGACCGGGCATCCGCTTTTCGGTGAACAAGCCGTCGGGCCGGCGGTCACCGGGACCACCGGTCCCGGTCTGGCCGGCAGACTGCTCGCCGGCTTCTTCAACGGGACCCTCGGGTCTCAAAGCGGCGGCGTGTTTCAGGGAACGGGAACTCCCGGCCCGGTGACCGGAGTTCGGGAGGGGTTCTCCTACCTGAACCTCAATGTCGGTCCGCACGGCTACGACGCCCCGACGCGCTGGTACTTCCCGACGCANGCCAACGGTACGGTGGACGCCCGCGGTGTCATCTATCTGCAGCACGGTTTTCTGGGCACGGGTGGCTGGTACGGCCAGCTGGCCACCGCCCTGGCGTACGGCACCGACAGCATCGTCGTCGTGCCCACCGTGTCGTCTCTTCCCTTGCCGGGCGGCGCGGATCTGAGCGGCACGCAGATGTTCTCGGCCGTCGGCTCGTTGTTCCTGGGCAACGAGACGGCGCTGAACCTCAGTGCAAGCCAGGCCGGGTTCCACGGCACGCTGCCCCAAAGTTTCATGCTCACTGGGCATTCCGCCGGTGGTGGCCTCGCCACGCTCGCCGCGGGCGATTACGTCGCCGACCTCGGGGCGAACACCGCCGGCAACCACCTGCTGGGCGTGGTGATGTTCGACGGGGTGGCCAACAGTCCCTCGGCCTTCGCGACCGCGATCGCCAACCTGAAGACCTTGAACATCCCCGACTACGTGGTGGCCGCACAGCCCCAGGCGTGGAACGCCTACGGCGCCACCACGAATGAACTGGCCAGTCTGTACCCGAATCAGTTCGTCGGGGTCGAACTGCTCAACGGCTCGCACGTCGACTCGCTGCTGGGCAACAAACCCGTCATCGACTTCATCGCGCAGCTGTTCACCAAATACTCCCCGGGCGGCGACACCCAGGCCGTGTACACGCTGTCCACGGGCTGGATCAACGACATCTACACCGGGCACGGACCGCTCAACCCGGACTACGGCCTCTACGGGACGACCGGCGGCTACATGCCCCCCGGCGGCCAGCAGATCATCCTGGGCCCGGCCACCGGGATCGTGCTGCCGTAACCGGCCCAGGCGGCGACCGGCGGCGTGCCTGCCCCACCACGGCCGCGCGGTCCCTGACCTCTCCGATGCGGGTAGGCGACAGCATCGACGG
>JGI24721J26819_10007301_pt1 | contig 10498 bp, 7 predicted proteins | sample YelNatPaOPGAMG01_FD_26819 | JGI IMG/M metagenome (IMG submission 26819)
TCGGCGATGATCTACACCATGACCGAACCGGTTGCCGCGCGCGTGGCCGTCTACCTCGACTTCGACAACATCGTGATCTCCCGCTACGACCAGGTTCACGGNCGCAACTCGTTCCAGCGGGACAAGGCCAGGGGGCTCGATCCCGACCGGCAGGCCCGCGCCACGGTCGACGTCGCGGCGATCCTNGACTTCGCGTCCTCGTTCGGGACGCTGGTNCTGACCCGNGCCTACGCCGACTGGTCGGCCGACGTCAACGCCGGCTACCGCGGACAGCTGGTCGCCCGCGCGGTCGACCTGGTGCAGCTGTTCCCCGCCGCGGCCTACGGCAAGAACGGCGCCGACATCCGGCTGGCCGTCGACGCCGTCGAGGACATGTTCCGGCTGCCCGACCTGACCCACGTGGTGATCGTGGCCGGCGACTCCGACTACATCCCGCTGGCGCAGCGCTGCAAGCGGCTGGGCCGCTACGTGGTGGGCATCGGGGTGGCCGGCGCGTCCAGCCGCGCGCTGGCCGCGGCCTGCGACGACTTCGTCATCTACGACGCGCTCCCCGGGGTCCCGGCCCTGGAACCGGCACCCGCGCCGGCCGAGGCGGGCACGGAGAAAGCCCCGCCGAAGGGGCGGCGCGGACGCGCCCAGGCGGCCCAGCCCGAGGAGCCGGAGCCGCCCGACCCGCAGGCCGCCGCCACGGCGCTGTTGACGCGGGCGCTGCAGATCGGGCTGGAGAAAGACGACGTCGACTGGCTGCACAACTCCGCGGTGAAGGCGCAGATGAAGCGGATGGATCCCTCGTTCAGCGAGAAGTCGCTGGGTTTCCGGTCGTTCAGCGACTTCCTGCGTTCGCGCTCGGACGTCGTTGAACTGGACGAGACTTCAACGACCCGCATGGTGCGGCTGCGCGTCGACCAGTGACCACTGCGACCGGTTGGCCGCGCCGGCCGCCCGTCTCATCCTGCGCCGCGTCGGCGAGCGGCGACTGCCAGGAGATCGTGCTCGTGCCGGATCAGGACGGCCACTATCCCGGCCCCGGGTTCTGGAGCTCAGGCCCAGCCGAACGCCTGGGGCACCATGTACAGCCCGAAGGCGATCACCACCAGGCACAGGGCACGGGTGACGTGTTTGTAGAGCCCGCGCATCCGCCACTGCTCGGGTAGGGCCCGGGCCTCCAGCGCGAGCAGCAGACCCAGCACGATGGGCAGCAGCAGGGCGTTCATCACCTCGACNTCCACGGCCAGGTTGACCAGGTCGACGCTGCCGAGCACGAGCACCGCGCCGACGATGTGGGCGAGCGCGTAGGTGATGTAGAACTTGGCGGTGGCGCGGTTGGGCCGCTCGTTGAGCGTGTGGTGCCAGCCGAACACCTCCGAGAGCCCCCACGCGCCGGCCAGCGACGCGACGATNGCGGCGACCAGTGCGGCGCCCAGCATTCCCAGTCCGAACAGAACGGTGCCGCCGACGTGCCCCAGGTAGGGGGTCAGCGCGTGCGAGATCTGGCCGACGGTCTGCAGCGTCGCCTCGCCGTTCTGCGTCCCGAGCGTCGCGGCGACGGNGACCACCACCGCGATCATGATCAGCTGGGTCAGCACCGCGCCGAAGGCGGTGTCGTAGCGGGCCTGGCGGAGCGCGGCCACCGACAGGCGCTTGTCCACCACCGCCCCCTGCTGATAGAAGATCATCCACGGCATGATCACCGCACCGACGTTGGCCGCGACCAGCAGCAGATACGAGGGGTCGCCCAGCGGCATGGACGTCAGTCCGTGCGCCACCGCGTTGGGGTCGGGGCGGGACATGACCATGGCGACCAGGAACGCCAGTTCGGCCGCCCCGAGCACGATTCCGACGCGTTCGACGCGCCGGTAGCTGCCGGTGAGCGCGAGCGCCAGCAGCGCCACCGTGGCGATCGGGATGCTCACCCACTTGGAAACGCCGAACAGTTCGCCGACCCCGGCGACGCCGGCGAACTCCGTCAGCAGCGCCCCGATCGCCGAGGCGAACAAGGTGAACGCCGAGACCCACGCCCAGCCGCGGCCGAAGCGTTCCCTGATGAGCGCGCCGTGTCCCCGCCCGGTGACGATGCCCAGCCGCACTGTCATTTCCTGAACGACGTAGAGGATCGGCATCAAAACAAGCTGCGGCAACACCATGCGGTAACCCCAGCGATCGCCGGACTGGGCCGCCGTGATCAGCGAGCCCGCGTCGGTGTCGGCGAACATCACCACCAGGCCCGGGCCCCACACCGACAGCACCGCCCACCGCAGCCACCGCAGACGACGACGGATCGGGGCCGGTGACCGGTCGTCGCGCTCGTGGGCCACCGGCGTGGTGGTGTCGGTCAACTCTTGGACTCACCCTCTCGTGCAGCGGCAAGCGTGCAAAGCCGTAAAAGCGCATCAACCCCGCCGCACCCGACGGGCGGGCTTCCTCGACCGTACGGTATCGATTCGGTTCCGGCCGAGTCCGCAAGCCTCGGCCCCGCANCCGGCCCGCACAAGGGTCAGATGCGGGACAGTGCGGCGAGGAACAGGATGGCCATCCCGGCGGCCATGGCGGCCTGGGCGAGGCTTCCCAGGGATTTCAGGCGGGTGGTGCCGATGTCGGTGAGGCAGCGCAGCGTCCAGAAAAGCGTTGCGGCCCCGAAGATCAGCGCACCGAGCCAGTTCATCACCGTGATCCAGACGGCGGCCGGGAGACCGTCCATGGCGGCATACATCCAGGCCGTCGCCAGCATCATCAGGGCGTCGTATCCGGTCGACCGCCGCTGGCCGGGGGTGCGGGCGGCAACGAGGGGCATCGTCGCGAACCACACCGCCGCCAGCAGGAAAAGCACCGCGAGCGCCGTCGCCGGGGCGCGCATGCTCCACGGCCAGGCCATCGCCGCCATCGCGACTGCCATCAGCACGTGCAAACCGTGGCTGACGACCATCGGCCATGGCCGGCGTCGGGCGAGGATCGGCAGGGCGCATTCGACAGCGCCCAGCGCGAACAATCCCGTGACGGCCCACCGCAGCAGGACGCCGTGGATCATGCGGTCGCGGGCCGGCCGGGCAGGGCTTTCATCTCGCCGGCACGGGTCGTGTCGCGGCCGAAGTGGCGCAGCCGCAGCGAGTTGGTGACCACGCTGACCGAGGACAGGCCCATCGCCGCGCCCGCCACGACGGGGTTGAGCACCCCGAATGCGGCCAGCGGGATCGCGGCGGTGTTGTAGCCGAAGGCCCAGCCCAGGTTTTGGTGGATCGTGCGCAGCGTCTGCCGCGAGAGTTGCAGGGAGCGCACCACACCGTCGAGCCGGTCGGACATCAGCGTGATGTCGGAGGCCTCGATGGCCACGTCGGTGCCGGTGCCGATCGCGATGCCCAGGTCGGCCTGCACCAGCGCCGGGGCGTCGTTGACGCCGTCGCCGACCATGGCGACCAGCCTGCCCTCGTCCTGGAGGCGGCGGATCTCGTCGACCTTGTCTTCGGGCAACACCTCGGCCAGCACCCGGTCGATGCCGACCTGCTCGGCGATCGCGGCCGCGGTGCGGGCGTTGTCGCCGGTGATCATGACGACCTGTAACCCCATCTCGTGCAGCCGGCGCACCACCGCGACGGCATCGTCTTTGATCGTGTCGGCCACCGCCAGCACACCCACCACCCGGTCGTCGCGGCCGACGAACACGGCGGTGCGGCCCTGTGCTTCGAGGTCGGCGGCCGCGGTCGCGAGCTGGTCGGTCAGGCGCAGGCCGTTTTCCTCGACCAGCTTGCGCCGCCCGACCAGCACGGGCCGGCCGTCGACGTCGGCGCGCACGCCGTGGCCGGCCAGGTTGGTGAACGCCGCCGCGGCCGGGACGGCGAGGCCGCGCTCGCGGGCGCCCGCGACGATGGCCGCGCCGATGGGGTGCTCGGAGCCCGATTCGACCGCGGCGGCGAGCTGGAGCACCAGATCGCCCCTGTGCCGCTTGTCGGCGACGACGTCGGTGAGCCGCATCTGGCCGCGGGTCAGGGTGCCGGTCTTGTCGAACACGACGGTGTCGATCCTCTTCGAGGCTTCCAGCACCTCCCCGCCCTTGACCAGGATCCCCATCTCCGCGCCGCGGCCGGTGCCGGCGATGATNGCGGTCGGGGTGGCCAGGCCCAGTGCGCACGGGCAGGCGATGATCAGCACCGAGACCGCCGCGGTCATGCCCGCGACCGGGTTGGCCGTCAGCAGCGTCCACCCGGCGAAGGTCAGCGCGGCCACCGCCAGCACGGCGGGGACGAACACCGCCGACACCCGGTCGGCCAACCGCTGCACCGGGGCCTTGCCGCCCTGGGCCTGCTCGACCAGGCGCACGATCTGGGCCAGCGCGGTGTCGGCGCCCACGGCGGTGGCGCGCACGGTCAACAACCCGTCGGTGTTGACGGTGGCCCCGGCCACCCGGTCGCCCACCGTCTTCTCGGCCGGCATCGACTCGCCGGTCAGCATCGACTCGTCCACCGCGGCACGCCCGTCGACGATCTCGCCGTCGACGGGGATTTTCTCGCCGGGCCGCACCCGCATCAGGTCGCCGACCTGAACCCGCTCCACCGGCACGAGCACCTCGTGGCCGTCGACGAGCAGGCAGGCTTCCCTGGCGCCCATCTCCAGCAGCGTGCTGATCGCCTCGCGGGTCTTGCCGGTGGCCCGGGCCTCGAAATAGCGGCCCAGCACCACGAACGCGATGATCAACGCGGCGGTGTCGAAGAACAGCGGCCCGCCGGCGAACAGCTGGTAGGTGGAGTAGGCGAACGCGGTCAGCGTGCCCAGGCTGATCAGGGTGTCCATGCCCGCGGACCCGGCCCGCGCCTGCCGCACGGCTCCCACCAGGAACGGCCAGCCTGCCACGAACTGCACCGGCACCGTCGCGGCAAAGGCCAGCCACCCCGCCCACGCGCCGCCGAACAGCATCGGCGCCGCCATCGACACCAGACCCAACGGCACGGCCAGCCACACCCGGCGCAACCAGGTGCGCTGCTCGCCTTTCGCATCGGCGGCCGGCGCCCCGTGGCACGACGGCGCCGGCTGATGACAGCTACTTCCACCGGCGGCCTGCGCGCTGCCGGCATCGGACGACAAGCCCAGCGCGCGCAGGATCCCGCCGGCGATCCGCGCCAGCACCCCGGTTTCGCCCACGCTCGCCGAATACGGGGCGCGGGCGGGCACCGACGCTGCGGGCACGTCCCGGGCCCGCCCGATCGCCGCCAGCACCGCGGCGATGTCGCAGTCGTCGGGCAGGTACCAGATCACCACCGATCCCGTTCGGGGATAGGCCTGCACCGCGCGTACCCCGGCCACCTCGGCGACCGTCTCCTCGATCGCCACCGCCAGGGCCGCGTCCATCCCAAACCCGCTGGCGCGCACGCGCATCCGCCCGCCCCCTTGGGAGACGACCTGCAACGTGACGCCGGCTGAAGCGGTGGGCGCCGTGTCAGTGGCAGGCTCAGTGGCATGCATTGTGGTTGCCCTCGTGGGTCGAGGTGGCGGGCGAGTCCGCCGGTGCGGGAACTCGTTCCCCGACGCGCTCGGCCGCCTCGGCGAGCACGTCGGCCGTCGCCAGACGCGCCCTCTCGGCGGCCTCCCTGGTCATGCGTTCGGTGGCGCGCGCGCCGCGCAGACCCGCCGCGGCGGCGCTGACCGTCATCGTGCGCCACGGCGCCTTCGCCAAGACTTCGTACGCCGCGGCACCCACCACACCGGTCACCAGCGTGGGCACCGCTCTCCCGACCAATCCGTGCCAAACCATCCCGGCCACATCCCTTCTGTCGTCGACGATCACTGCCGCGGGCCATCCCCGGAGCCTCTCCCGGGCACTATACCCCCCCACCCTATGTGGGGCTAGCCCGCGTGGGCCGGGCCTCGTGGGCCGCGGCCGAGCGTGCGCCACCACGTCGGCGCGGGAATTTCTCCGCAAAAAGGCGCTCGCAACTCACGTTCGCGACGATGCGAGAGCTTCGCCGCAGCTTTCTCCATGGGAGCCATGGTTATTCCCGGCGACCCTCGACTGTCCAACTTGTACAGACGGTCCCCATTGGGTATTTTCACCAGCACTAGTTGGTCTTAGCGGTGTCGATTTGCCACCGAGTTGGTGGATTCGTCGCGCACGCTTTGTTGCGTCCGCCCGCGTCTGGGCAGGCGNAACTCGTGTCAATCGGCAAATCCAGCACGAAAGATCCAATGATCGAACACGGCGGCGGCAGCGATGCCGAGGATTGAATCGATCCCGCGCGAGCCCGGCCACTTCCCCGCAAACGTGCGTGCGCAGAGCGCTGCACCGGTGAAACCACCGCGTCACGGGCACGTTCGGAAGGCCGAACGCCCGGGGCGCGGTGATAGTTGCGGATTCGATGTGNCGCCGCATGGTCGGCGACGCGCGGTCGTGAAATGCCACGTCGAGAGTCAGTGAAAGAGGGGAAGCGTGCCGCGTCGGATTGCATTGCTGGCTTTGGCGGCGCCTCGGCGAGTGATCGCGGTCGCGCTGCTGGTATTTCTGGGAACTGTTGCTTTCGGGTTACCGGTCGCCAAAGATCTNTCCGCCGGAGGTTTTTACGACCCCGCGTCCGAATCGGCCCAAGCCAATCGATTGCTCGAGCAGAAGTTCGGCGAAAGTGAACAACAACTCCTGATCGTGGTCACCGCTCCCGGTGGCCCNAACAGTGCGCCCGCGCGCGCCGTCGGAACCGACATCGTCGAGCATTTGGAACGCTCACGTTTTGTTTTCCATGTCTCCTCGCCGTGGACGTCGACGGCGCAGACCGCGGGGCGTCTGGTGAGCAAAGACGGCAGGTCCGGGCTCATCGTCGCCAACCTGAGGGGCGGGGACAACAACGCGCCGAAACACGCCGGGTCGCTGTCCGNTGAATTGGTGCGCGACCGGGATGGCGTCACCGTCCGCGCGGGCGGCCTGGCCATGGCCTACGCACAGGTCAACAATCAAATCGAACACGACCTTGTCACGATGGAGTCGATCGCGATCCCGCTCAGTTTCCTGGCCATGGTCTGGGTGTTCGGTGGGTTGTTGGCGGCCGCGTTGCCGATCGCCGTGGGCCTGGTGGCGATCGTCGGTTGCATGNCGATACTGCGCCTGCTCACCTTCACCACCGAGGTGTCGGTCTACGCGCTCAACCTCGCCACCGCACTGGGCTTGGCACTGGCGATCGACTACACGCTGCTGATCGTCAGCCGTTACCGCGACGAGCTGGCCGGGGGCAGCCTTCCCGACCGGGCTCTGATCCGGACCATGCAGACGGCCGGGCGTACGGTGCTGTATTCCGCGACCACCGTNGCATTGTCGATGGCGGTGATGGTGCTGTTCCCGATGTTCTTCCTGCGGTCGTTCGCCTACGCCGGCGTCGCGACCGTCGCATTCGCCGCCATCGCCGCGGTCGTGGTGACACCCGCAGCCATCGTGTGGCTGGGCCCGCGGTTGGACGGGATGGACATGCGCCGGCTGATCCGCGGGATGTTGCGGCGCCGCGAGCCCGCCCGCAAACCGGTACAGCAACTCTTCTGGTACCGATCCACCCGGTTGGTCATGCGCCACGCCGTGCCGGTCGGCCTCGCGGTGACCGCCCTGGTGACGCTGGCCGGGTTCCCGTTCCTGGGCGTGAAGTGGGGTTTCCCCGACGACCGCGTGCTGCCGCGTTCGGCGTCGGCGCACCAGGTCGGCGACCAGCTGCGCAACGACTTCGCCGACGACTTCGCCACGACGGTGCAGGTCGTGATCCCCGACGCGCGGGGACTCGACGCCGGCGACCTCGAGCGCTACGCGGCCGAACTGTCCCGGGTGCCCGAGGTCGCCGCGGTGAGCGCACCGACGGCGACTTTCGTCGGGGGAACCGCGGCCGGCCCGCCCGCCGCGCCGACCGGAATTGCCGACGGCAGCGCGTTTTTGACCGTCACCAGCACATCGCCGCCGTTCTCCCGCGCCTCGGACCGCCAACTCGATCGCCTGCATGCGGTCGATGGTCCGCGCGGTCGAGCGGTTGCGCTGACCGGGCTGGGCCCCACCAACCGCGACGGTGTCGACGCGATCACCGCGCGGCTGCCGCTGGTGCTGGGCCTGATCGCCGTCATCACGGCGGTCCTGCTGTTCCTGGTGACCGGCAGCGTGGTGCTGCCGGTCAAGACGCTCGTGCTCAACGTCCTGTCGCTGTCGGCGACGTTCGGGGCGCTGGTCTGGATCTTCCAGGACGGCCACCTCGGCGGTCTGGGCATCACGACGACGGGACGACTCGTCGCCAACATGCCGGTCCTGCTGTTCTGCATCGCNTTCGGGTTGTCGATGGATTACGAGATCTTCCTGNTCGCGCGAATCCGCGAATACTGGCTGGCGTCGCGAAAAACGGCCGCCGACAACGACGAAAGCATCGCGTTGGGGGTGGCCTACACCGGCCGGGTGATCACCGCCGCGGCGCTGGTGATGGCCATGGCGTTCGCGGCGCTCAGCGCCTCGCAGGTGTCGTTCATGCGCATGTTCGGGGTCGGCCTGACGCTGGCCGTGCTCGCCGACGCCACCCTGGTGCGCATGATTCTGGTTCCGGCCGTCATGCACGTGCTCGGCCGGGTCAACTGGTGGGCCCCTAAACCGTTGGCCTGGCTGCACGGCCGCATCGGCATCGACGAGTCCGGCGGCGCGGCCGAACGGCCCGGCGGGCGCCACGCCAGGCGCTCGGCGCCGGCCCGGTGGCGCCCGGCGGGTAGCCCCGACGTCGCGGCCCGCCTACCGCGGGACGACGAGTCCCCGCAAGCCACCGAAGGCAATATGGGCCATACGACACATCTTCAGCCGTGATTTCCGGTGCTCATTGCTCGCCGCAGTTGCGGATCCCCGAGATTCCCGAAGGCCTACAGCGACACCCGGATCGAATGGCGTTGGCGCAGAGAAGTCATCCAGGGCTCCAACTGCCGCGAGATCATCGACAACATCGTTGACATGGCGCACTCGTACTACATCCACCGCGGGTTATCCACAATGTCTTCACCGAGGGCGTCAGCATGGGCTTACCGCAGGACGTCGAGATCCCGAAGACCAAGATCCGCAGCGAAAACCCGCTTCTGGTGGACGAGGACGCCCCGGTCCAGCAGCTGCGCCGCTGGTATCAGCAGTTCTATGTCGGCGCCACCGGCGTGACGGCCGAGGCGGAAATGGANCTGCAAGGTAAGTCGGACCAGTTGCGACAGCGGTCGCGCCCGGGGGTGGATTGGGTGTCCGGGACTTGTCGGTGCTTGCTGTGATGATGGGGTTATGTCGGTGAGCGCGTTGTTGGGTTCTGGGGTGAGGGGTGCTGGCCAGCGCCTGGAGGTGTTGTTTGAGGAGTTGGCGGAGTTGGCGGGTCAGCGCAACGCCATCGACGGGCGCCTGGTGGACATCGTCGCCGAGATCGAGCGCGAGGAGTTGTGCGGGTCCACCGGGGCGCGGTCGGTGGCGGCGTTGGTGGCCTGGAAACTCGGTGTGTCCTCGACCAACGCCCACACGTTGACCGCGGTGGCGCGCCGGGTGCAGGAGTTTCCGCGCTGCGCCCAGGGCCTGCGGGAGGGCCGGTTGTCGCTGGATCAGGTCGGGGTGATCGCCGCGCGCGCCGGGGCGGGCTCCGATGAGCACTACGCGGGGTTGGCGCGTCACGCCACGGTCAGCCAGTTGCGCACCGCGGTCGGTCTCGAACCGCGACCCGACCCCGGCCCGCGGCCCGGGCCGGCGCCCTCGATCACCAAGACCTCCGATGAGCAGTTCAGCTGTTGGCGGATCCGGTTGGGGCATCCCGAGGCGGCCAAGTTCGACGCCGCGCTGGCCGCCCACCGGGACGCGTTGATCGCCGAGTGGAAACACGACCGCGCCCAGGGCGGCGCGGGCGCCCCGCACGCCGCCCCGCCGATGCCGGGCACCCTGGAGGCGTTTGTGCGTCTGGTCGAGGCCGGCTGGGACGCCGAGGCGGCCCGGCGCCCGCACGGGCAGCACACCACCGTGGTGCTCCACCTCGATATGGCCCAGGGGGCGGGCGCGCTGCACCTGGGTCCGGCGCTCACCGACGCCGAACGCCGGTACCTGAGCTGTGATGCCACCTGCGAGGTGTGGTTTGAACGCGACGGCCGGCCCCTCGGCGCGGGCCGCACCACCCGCACCATCAACCGGCGGCTGCGCCGCGCCCTCGAGCACCGCCACCGCAGCTGCGCGGTGCCCGGCTGCGGGGCCACCCGCGGCCTGCACGCCCACCACATCCGGCACTGGGAAGACGGCGGCCCCACCGAGCTGCCCAATTTGGTGCTGGTCTGCCCCTACCACCACCGGCGCCACCACCAAGGCCACATCACCATCACCGGACCCGCCGACGCGCTCACCGTCACCGACAGCGACGGGCGGCAACTACGCCCGGGCTCGCTGGCCCATCCCCCCACCCGTCCCCCACCGGCCGTGCCGCCCTACCCCGGCCCCAGCGGCGAACGCGCCCAATGGTGGTGGTACCAACCCTTCCAACCCCAACCACCACCCAACAACTAGCTTCGT
>JGI24721J26819_10007320_pt1 | contig 10482 bp, 10 predicted proteins | sample YelNatPaOPGAMG01_FD_26819 | JGI IMG/M metagenome (IMG submission 26819)
AATTTTCAATGAGCGAATAGAGGACTCAACGATGAAGGTTTTAAAGATGGTCGGAGAGGAATGTTCTGTATTTTGTTGATATTTCTTCAATTGGCTTCATTATCGAGGACTTGGCCAAGATTCAAATTAGGTTTAAGGAACCAGGAATCTCTCATTTTTGCCCACGATATAGCCGGATGAGCCTTAATTTTAAATATTAAGATTTTATCAAAGTTAGAGTTCCTGAGTGAGGGTTCCTGCCTTCTAAATAGCTTCTTCAAGGCTTTCTTCTATTTCTTCAGCTTCTTTCCTTGCCCGGTGGGGGTCAAAACCGGTTTTCAGGGTCACAGCTCCGCCCAGTAGAAAAATAGGAACAACTTCCACCACATGAAGGAGAAGAGCGCAGCTCATGGCCACCGTGGTATCAATGGAAAATAATTCCAAAGCAGCCACCAGTCCCATTTCAAACCCACCTACATTAGCCGGGGTATTAACCGCCGCCAAACCAAGATTAACCATAATCAGACCAATGACTGAGGCCACCAGTGGTAACCCCAGATGAAACGCCCGGAATATGGCCCAGATAATCATAACCCTGAGAATCCAGGAAAAAAGAGCGGCCAGAGAGACCAGAGCCAGATTCCTGGCCCGAAGAAGCGCTCGCCAGGCCGTGATGAATCTGTCCACCAGGTCATTAATTCGTTTTCTCCAGGCTGGCCAATTTTCTCTTTCCCCCCGGCCAGAAAAACTGACCCCAACGAATATCAAAATGATAATCAAAGAAACTATTAGAAGTAATATATGGAAAATTCTTTCCGCCTCTCCAGAGAGTGGGAAATAAAGTCCGGTTATTCCAATTAAGGCCAGGAAAAACAGCACATCTACCAATCGGTCNATGNCNAAAGTCCAGATNACCTCAGGAATTTTAATTTCTTCCTGTCGTGAGAGAAAATAAACTCTGAGTCCATCGCCAACTCTTAGCGGGAAGATAATGTTACCGAAAAAACCCACCAGGAAAGCTTCCACTATTCTTTGAAATTTGGCTCTTCTCTTGACGGTTAAAACTATTTGATGCCAGCGAACTGACTCCACCACTACATTCAGGATATTAACCAGACCGGCCACCGCCACCCAACCCCAGCTCACGCCGACGACCGCTTCCACTAACCGAGAAGGTTTTATTCTATATAGAATAAAGGCAAAGAAAAGAAGAACTACAGCGAGCCCAACAATCCAGGCTTTTTTGGTCTTCCGCATTTTTATGCTCTTATTCTTATTTTTACTCTGAATCTTTCTTATTTTCCATCCTGAAAAGTTCTAAAAGCTCAGAGATAGTTACCAATCTGTATCCAAGAGATTGGGCTGTTTTTATGATAGCCGGAAGAGCCGCTACTAACTGATGGCAATCGGTGTTTTCATCCAGACCACGCCCGTCATGGAAAAGCAGGATAGCTCCATTTCTAAAAGCTTTCAGGCTCCGCTGAATAATTTTTTGTTCTCCAGGTTGATCTGTATCCCAGACCCCGCTGGTCCAGGAAACAAGCTCATATCCAGCTTCCCGAACAGCTCTTTTCAGCCACGGGCCTTTCCAGCCATGAGGTACCCGAAAAAGAGCCGGTTTTTTCCCAGTTAGCGACAAAATCAAAGTTTCAGTCCGTTTGATTTCAGCTTTAATCTCCGAAGGGAATTTTAATGGCAAAACTTTATGGTCATATCCGTGATTTCCTATTTCATGTCCATCAGCGGCAATCTTTTTTATCGCCTCTGGATAGAGTTCAACTTTTCTTCCGAGAACAAAAAAGGTAGCCTTCACTTGATATTTTCTGAGGATGTCAATGATTTCTGAGGTAAAAGGTTCTGTTGGCCCATCATCAAAAGACAAACTCATTACCGGAAGATTTTTTGGGCCTCGCCAAAAATCTCTTCCAAAAAGCCAGGATTTATGGTCAAAAACTCCCCACAAAAAAATTATTTCCAAAGTCAGGGAAATAAATAATAANCCCTTAAAGAAGGATAAATGGGGAAAAATGATTTTTAATAGATAAAAAAGTAAAAAGGCAAAAAAAATTGAAAAGGCCGTGAGCACCACGCCTATTTTAAGCTTCATCTATCCCCGAGCAAAGAGAGGTAGATTTTTTCCAGTCCTGGAACAATTTCATCCCACGAATATTTTAAAGCTTTTTCCCGGCCTTTTGCACCCATTTTTTTTCTAAGAGCCTCATCCCGCAATAGACTCAGTACAGCATTAGCCAGGGCTTGAGGCGATTTGCGAGCTACGACTATGCTTTCTTCTGGTTCAAGAATTTCGTTATAACCGATATTCTCCGTGGCCACAATGGGCTTACCCGAAGCCATAGCCTCAAGCAGCGTGATACCAAAGGAAGCTTTATCCACTGGAGAACAAAAGATGTCACAGGCCGCATAATAATTAGGCCTTTGCTCCAGGATTGGTCCTTCAAAAAAGACATCTTCTCTGAATTCTGGCTTCACCATTTCTAAATACCTTTTCTTAACCGGTCCGCCAACTACAATTAACCGTACATCCTTAAACTCAGTTTTGATCAGGTTAAAAGCTTTCAGCATAACGTCCAGGCCATTGCGCGGGTCAAAACGACCGACAAACAGCAGATTTAATTTATCCCGGCTGAATTTTTCGAGCGGTGGAACCTCAGGTGAAAATTCGTTCGTATCCACGCCATTAGGCAGAATTTCAGGCTTCAGTTCAAAATATTTGGCCAGAGGTGTGACGCAGCTCTGGCTGACAAAAAGCTGACGATTTATCCTGTTTAAATCTTTTTGCAGCCTAGACTTCAACAGGCCATATAAAAAATCATGAAAAAGATTATTGTCAAAATAAGTGTGAAAAGTCCCTACTACCGGTGACCTGGCCAGCTGCAAAGCCAGATAAGGAAGGGTGGGGACCAATGGAGAATGGATATGAACCAAATCAAATTTTTCTTCCTTAAAAATATTTTTTAGCTCGGAGATTAATTTCAGGCCAACGGTAAACCGCCCCCAGGAACCATTGGCATAAACTGGGACGCTTTGCCCTATTCTAATTATTTCAAACTTAGGCTGATTATTCAGCCAGGGTTTTGAGGGAATTATTGGCTCTTGCTTTGAGGCCCTGGAAGTGATTATTTTTACCTGCCAGCCCCTGGCCGCCAAACGGATAGCTGTATTATAAACGTTCTCAGTTATTCCACCGAGAAGTGGGTAAAAATACTCCGAGATAATTGCTATTTTAGGCATGGTTTACGTTTCTTAAAGGAAGGAAGATAAGGAAGGCGGAAAATCTTCCTTCCGCCTTCCTTATTTTAGGGTTGCAAGTTCAGGAAACCACCTTGATCGAGCGAGCAATGTTAACTCCACCCCTACTTACATAGTACTTGATCTCAACCTTGGTTCCGGCCGTCAGCTTGTCAACAGTGATGGCTTTACCATCAGCACCAGTCAGGGCAGCATTGCGGGCAAGATGGAAGGTAACTTCTTTCTGATCATCACCCTTAGCCACGATCTCAGTCGGGGTTTTCTTGGCCGGATCACCGGGGGTAACTTTGCTGATTGTTCCGGTAAAGGTTTTAGCCTGAGCAGCCGGTGGATTAGCTGCCCTTTGTTGGGCAAAGGTCAGCGAAACCAAACCCAAAACCAGAAGAACTGTTAAAAGAACGCTTAGCTTTTTCATCTGCGTCCTCCTTTCATCCTTAATTTATCACTTACATCATTAAAATTTCCTTAAAAGAAAATTAAAAATTTTTAATCTTTTGAAAATGGGATTGATGAAGCTATTTTGATTTTTATAAAATTTTGATTTTTTATAGCTTTTTAAGCTTAATTTTCGCCTGATTTTTCTTAAATAAAAAGGCCAGATTTTTTAAGATTGCTCCCCTTCTCGGAACCTTTTTTTAAATTTGCAGATAAAAATGCCATCTTTTCTCGTCTTGTATCTCAAAACCAGAATTTCATTAATAATTAGAACGGGCCAGCGGCAGATAAACAGTAAACACTGAACCTTCTCCTGGCTTGCTTCTTACTTCAATTTTTCCTCGATGGGCTTCAATAATAGCTTTTACAATACTCAAGCCTAAACCGGAACCCGGCAAAGAATCATCTTTTGCCACCCGATAAAACCGGTTAAAAATATGGTCTAAATCTTTTGGTCCAATTCCAATGCCTGTATCGGCTACCTGAAACATGGCCATATTACCTTCTTCGCCAACGGACACTTCAATCTGTCCGCCAGCAGGGGTAAATTTCAGGGCGTTATCCAGCAAATTTACGACTACCCGTTTAAGTTTATCTCGCTCACCAAGTACTTGAGGGCTAGAACTCTTTTTATAAATAAGCTGGAGATTTTTCTCTCTCACCAGTACTTCCATTTCATTGACCGCTTCTTGAACCAAATCCACCAAGGAAATAGGCATTAGCGGCTGAGAAAGAACTTCAGCTTCAACCCGGGCAAGGGATAAAAGACCATCTACTACTTTTATAATCCGGTCAATTTCTTCTAAACTGCTCTGAAGCGTTGTTTCGTATTCCTTAACTGAACGAATTTTCTTCAGAGTTACCTCAAGTTCGCCTTTAATTATGGCCAGCGGAGTTTTTATTTCATGAGAAAAGTCTTCAATAAACTGTTGCTGAGAAGTAAAGGCATGATCCAGTCGGTCAAGCATTTGATTAAAAGTTTCAGCCAGAAGTCTTATTTCGTCGTGCGTTTCAGGTAGAGCAATTCTCGTCTTGAGATTTTCTGCTCCAATTAGTCTGGCAGTGTTGATGATGTCTTTTACCGGTCTTAAAGTAATGCCGGCTAAAAACCAGGCTGATAGACCACTGAAAATGATGGCCAGGGGCAGAATCAAAAAAAGGATTACTCGTAATTCCCTCATCGTGGAATGCATGGAGCTCAATGGAGTCATTACCCTGACCAGATAGCTGACTTTATTATCAATCATCGCCGGAAAAGTTAAGGCTCGAAAGGGAATGAGCCGACCCGGCGTCATTTCTACCTCGAGATCATCCAGCCTGCTCTGCCCTTGAAGAACAGTTTCCAGAATATCCTTTCGCAGAGGAATGCTCCGAACCAGGGTCTTAGAAGAAGCCACTTCTGTCCCGTTTCGGTCAAAAATGGTTACGACAATATTAAAAAGCAAGGGATCTTTTGATCTTTTGTTGATCCAGCTCTGAGCCATCAAAGCAAATTCAGTTTCGCTAAGCTTTTGAATCTCCTCCAGCTTTATGCCCTTTGTTGCTGCATCCATTTTTTCTTTTTCCCAAAAATTTTCGATAGAATCTACCACCCCATCAGCCCGGCTCAAGAGTAGATCTTCGACATTTCGGTTAAGGCGGCGGCCAAAATCTTGATAAAGATAAAAGCCCAAAATTATCAAAGTAAGAGAAAAAATGATAGTGTAGAGCAGAATAATTCTGGCACGGAAAGAAGCTGGAAATATTTTCTTCATTTTATTCTTTTAACATATAACCCCGCCCTCTTATTGTGTGAATGAGTGGCCGGTCAAAGCCGCGATCGATTTTCTGGCGAAGACGGTTAATATAAACATCAATGACATTAGTAAAAGAGTCAAAGTTAATATCCCAGACATGCTCAGCAATCATCGTTCTGGTAACCACCTTGTTGGCATTGCGCATCAAATACTCCAGCAGGCTGCTTTCTTTAAGAGTGAGATTAATTTCTCGGCCAGCCCGGGTTATCCGGTGGCTCAACAGATCAAATTCCAGGTCAGCCACCTGAAGCTTCGTTGGTTCAGATGTTCCAAATGTGCGGAGTAAAGCCCGGCAGCGAGCTAAAAGTTCTTCAAAAGCGAAGGGCTTGGTCAAATAATCATTAGCGCCTGCATCCAGGCCCGTTACTTTATCTTTAACTGAATCCCTGACCGTTAATATTAAAATGGGAACATTAATTTTTTCTTCGCGCAGCTGGCGGCAGAGAGTCAGGCCATCAATTTTGGGGAGCATAAGGTCTAAAATAATCAAGTCATATTCATTGAGGTGAACCAAATGATAGCCCTGTTCGCCATCAGAAGCCACATCCACGCTATATCCTTCTTCTTTTAGACCGCGGCGGATAAATTCAGCAATTTTACGTTCATCTTCTACTACTAAAATGCGCATCTAATAAATTATAAGTAAATTAACAAAAGATTAGAAGTAAGTCGAACAGAAAATGACATCTTCAAAATAAAAGGAACCTTTTGGCTGCCACTTTCGTCTAAATTAGTGAAGGAAGAAAAAAATGAAAAATAAAGAAAATAATAAAAAAAGGAGAAATGAAATGAAACTAAGAACAAGAATCGCAATTTTTTTTGTAGCCCTGGTAATCTCATTGATGGGATTTGAGCTGATGGCTAGTGGACTGAGCGTCGACCGCATCATGCTGGCCGCCAGACCGGTGGTCGAAACTGTTTCAGTTTTCACTCATATTCTTGGCTAAAAGGAAATCTTATATGAACCTTCGACTGAAAAAATCCTGGCCGCAAGAAAGCTTAAGCTTCTGCCAGTTTGGCCCCGGCCAGGTTAAGAAAATGGGGGATAGAGTAGCGCCCCGGAGTTTAGCTGGAGAGAATTTGCTTCCGACCAGGGCATCAGCCAGTTGAATTTTGGGACTCTACTCCGTCTTCCATTTTCTTTGATTCATTAGCCAAAAAAGAAAAGTACTATGGGGAAGCAGTTTAAGCCGCCAGGTAATTGGTTTATAAATAATATATGAAAATATTTTCATACATTAAATTAATGCCTTGGGAAAAATTATAGATAGCAGTCAGTTGCTTATTTGCGGGCTCTAATCGAATACCTGATAGAACTAATCTAATCAGAAAAAATAGAATTTTGTGCCAAATTGAGCGAAAGAAAATAACTAAAATAGCCTTGAAAAATCTGAATAAACAATTGAGGTCAAGCACTGGTCTATGGTCTACCTAATCAGGCCTTTCATCTTGCATTGTAATCAAATCAAGAAGCCGGCAGAGTCGTCATTTAACTTTTCTTAAATCTTCTATGTGGTTTAAAGCTATTTTTTAAGAAAACGTTGAATAAAAGCCTCAACTTCTTTGATACCTGATAGCCGACAGCCAAAATAAAATAATCCCAGAGACACACTCCCCCAAAAGATCGTGGCCAGAAGAACTGTAAAAAAATGATAACCAAAATGGGCGGTGGTCAGCTTAAACCCGATAAATCCCAGGCCACCGGCTATAGCAGAAACAATGGTCAGCTTCAAAAAATATGCATAAATTGAGCCAAGCTCTATAGTCCCCACTTTTTTCGGCAGCCAGCGAATTAAAACCCAGATATTGACGACGCTGGCAACCGAAGCCGAAAGGGGAAAAGCCAGAAAGCCAATTGGTTTCATCAGAGTCAGATTCAGAAAAACGTTTACTCCAATGGACACAAAGCTGGCATACATCGGTGCCTTTGAATCCTGGTGAGCGTAAAAAACAGAAGCCACATTCCGCAGAGCCGATATAAATGGAATGCCCAGGGTATAAAGAATGAGAGCCTGGCTGACAGCCAGAGTATCGGCCGGAGTAAACGTCCATGCTGATAGATCAGGCGGGTTAGCGGATGAGAGAAAAAGGCAATGAGAATAGAAGAAGGAACAGTCAGGAAGAAAACCATCTTCAAAGAATCTTTAAAAGCTACCTTGACTTCTTCCCTCTTGTTTTCTATAACCAGACGGGAAAAACGTGGTAGGGCAACTGCCCCCACGGCTATCCCAAATAAACCCAGGGGCAGATGCATAATTCGGTAGGCATAATTCAACCAGCTCATAGAACGTTCAGCCTGGTAAGAAACCAGAATCGTATTGACGAAGACATTGATGCGGGAGCCGGCCAGGCCGATGGCTACCGGCAGGAAAAGAGCCATAACCCGCTTGAAATGAGGATCATGCCAGTTGAGATAAAAATGATAACGGTAGCCCTGGCGGAAAACACCAGGAACCTGAATCAGAAATTGCATTAGCCCGCCGAAAGTAACCCCGATAGCAGCTCCAAAAATCGGGTCGCCGCCCCGGGCGACGTACCAGCCAAAAAGAATCACAGGAACAGCAATGGAAAAAACATTGAAGAAGGCTGGCGCCACTGAGGGAACAAAGAAAGAGCCTTCAGTATTATGGTAACTCATAGCCCAAGCAGCCAGGGAAACAAAGAGCAAAAAAGGAAAGGTAATGAAAGTAAGACTGGCTGTCAGTGCGAGTTTTTCTGGAATCTGGCTGAAACCCATGGCCACAACTGAAGCTACTGGCCGACAAAAGACCATCCCCAGGACAGTAACAGCGCCGACTATTAGGAGCAGTGTATTAAAGATATTTGAAGCCAGAAGGTTTTCTCTTTGCTTGCTTTTGGCCTTTTCCTGGGTAAGAACGGGGACAAAGGCAGCCGAAAGCGAGGTCTCAGCAAAAAGATCACGGAGAAGATTAGGAATGCGGAAAGCAGCGTTAAAAGCGTCGGTCGATCGACTTGAACCAAAAAGGGAAGCAAAAACTTGTTCCCGGACCAGACCAAGAATGCGGCTGATGGTAGTGCCAATGGTAAAGGACCTGACTCCGCGAGCTATATCTTCCATTTCACCTGCTCTTATTTGAAGCCTAAAATAAAGTATATTTTAAGGCTTAAAGCCTGAATTTTGCTACTAATCTTATCACCAAAACGGTTGAGTTAGAAGACAGAAACTTTTCAATAATCTTTGAACTTATCATCGGCTTTTGATGCCTATCAACTAAAAAACCCATTCTGATAAGTGGCTTTATGGTCTTTTTCTACCGATTTTCTCTTGGCTAGCTTGGTCTATCTGAAATATGTTGCAATTGAAAAAAATAATATCCCCTTACTTAAGGACTTTATTTTTCCGAAAAAATGGTTTATTAATTCATACATAAATACCAAAGGACATAACTAAGGAGAATAAGAATGTTAAATATTTTAATTTTTTCCAGAAAACTATCTGCCGGTCGGGCCATCCTTTTAATTCTACTTCTCCCTAATTTGCTTGTGCTGCCACTTCTTTCGCAAACCTCCTTACCCGAGAAGCCCTTTCCCATCCTTATTCCCTTAAAAAATATTGCCACGATAAAGAATATTGCTGCCCTTCCGGGTAAAGGAAGGGTAGAAGAAATTGGATTTAACCGAGATGGAAATCTGCTGGCCATGGGTGGGCCGAATGGAATCGTTCTTTGGAATTTGAATTCAGGGAAAACAGCCCTTTTGAGCTTTCCCACTAAATTTAATTCCTTCCCCGCTGAATTTGACTTCAGCCCAGACGGAAAAACGCTGGCTTCAGTCATGGGCCATGAGGCCATTGTTCTCTGGGATTTATCAAACCTTAGTAACCGTCTCCTGGAAAAGTCTACTATATTCAACATAGCATTCAGTCCTGATGGCAAATTTTTTGCTACCGGATCTTCTGGCCAGGGTATTAATCTCTGGGATGCAACCACGAACAAAAAGGTGGCCAGTTTCCAAAAAATAAAATCAGACACTTACTCCAGGATAAAATTCAGCCCGGATGGAAAATATATAGCCGCCATCAGGAATAGCGAAAGCGTTGTCTTTCTAAATAGCAGCAATGGCTCGGTAATAAAGACCTTTTCCGGCCACCAGCCTTACCTGGTGTCTTATACCATAAGTCCTGATGGAAAACTATTAGCCACGGGAGGAGATGATAAAAAAATAATCATCTGGGAAATAGATTCGGGAAACAAGTTAAAAGAAATTACCGGACTGCCAGGCCAGGTTAATTGTCTGGCCTTTTCCCCCGATGGAAAATTCCTGGTAGGAGCCCTTGGTCCTGCTTCACTTCCCTGGGAGAGCTTAAAGCCTGAAACTTCGGTAATGTTCTTAGACCTTTCTTCAACGTTTGAGAGTCCTGTAATCAATATTCCATATTGTTATGCCTTAGCCTTCAGCCCGGATGGGAAATTTATGGCTACGGGAAGCGCCAGTGGACAGGAACTGGCCAAGCTCTGGGATATGCGTTTCTTCGGGATTAGGGAAAAATTTAAAAAGGACCCTTTTGAAACCACCCAGGAATACGAAAGCAGGATGAAATCGGTGGAAATTGATTATTCTCTTTCCATAGATTTGCCCGCTGATCAATACAATGCCGACAAGGGCGGATTTGAAATTACATTCATGAAGAATAAATTGTTTGTTCAAGTCGGACGGGACGTAGCAAAAGAACTTGTGGAAAGGCAGAGGGGCTCTTTAACCCTTAACGGCAAGCTAATATACCATGATCCAGAGAATTTAGAGCTGATTGAGGCTGTAGTTAAAGATTCCGTGAGGGGCCAAAAATACCAGGTGGTCAAGACGGGTGAAGTAACTGAAACGCCGGAAAAGGCACCAGAAAAAAAATAACTTTTATAAATAGGGACACCTTTAGGTGTCCCCCGTTTTAAATCAGAGGGGTTTTGCCGGGGATGGCCACTTCGAGCGGCGGCAGTTCGCGGAACTCCATGTGCGGCGGGGTCAGGTCCAGTTTGGAAGCGTT
>JGI24721J26819_10007328_pt1 | contig 10474 bp, 12 predicted proteins | sample YelNatPaOPGAMG01_FD_26819 | JGI IMG/M metagenome (IMG submission 26819)
AGGCTAGTCCCGACGGCGGGGGAGGCCGGGCCTGTGGTAGTAACTAGATTGTCTAAATTTTGTTTGTCCGAGTCGGCACAGGAGCACCATGGCGCGCACCGACAGCGATCGTTGGGATCTGGCGACGAGCGTCGGGGCGACGGCGACCATGGTCGCCGCTCAGCGGGCGCTGGCTTCCGACGCGGCGTTCATCGACGACCCCTACGCCGCGCCGCTGGTGCGCGCCGTCGGGATCGACGTCTACGTCCGGTTGGTCAACGGCCAGATTCCGGTCGGTGGGGAGTCGGGGTTCGATCCGTACCGGATGGCCGAGGGGATGGCCTGCCGCACCAGGTTCTACGACGACTTCTTTCTCGACGCCGCGGGCGGCGGCGTCGGCCAGGCGGTGATCCTCGCGGCGGGTCTGGACGCGCGGGCCTACCGCCTGCCGTGGCCGGCCGGGACCGTCGTCTACGAGGTCGACATGCCCGAGGTGATCGAGTTCAAGACGCTGGCCCTCGCCGAACTCGGTGCGGAGCCGACCGCGCAGCGGCGCACGGTCGCCGTCGACCTGCGCGACGACTGGGCCGCGGCGTTGCGGGCCGCGGGATTCGATCCGCAGGTCCCCACGGNGTGGAGCGCCGAAGGTCTGTTGGTCTACCTGCNGGACGCCGCGCAGGACGCACTGTTCGACAACATCACCGCGCTGAGCGCTCCCGGCAGCCGGCTGGCATTCGAATTCGTGCCCGACACCGCGATTTTCGCCGACGAGCGCTGGCGCGCCCACCACGACCGGATGAGCGAGTTCGGGTTCGAGATCGACTTCAACGATCTCGTCTATCACGGGCAGCGCAGCCACGTCGTCGACTACCTGAACCAGCGCCGCTGGCGGACCTCGTCGACCAGCGTCCAGGAGCTGCACGCGACCAACGGGTTCGCCTATCCCGACGACGACGTCGCCGCGGCCTTCGCCGACGTGACCTACACGAGCGCGGTGCTGGGACGCTGAAACCGGCGCCCCAGCACCCGGCTGCGCCTACGAGCTCAGCAGATCGTCCCTCAGACGGCTCGTGAGCATCTCCTGGAATACGGTGCGTGCCGGGTCGTAGAGGTCCTGGAAGGTCGTCAGCACCGCGTTGCGGTCGTATTCGGGGATGGAACCGGTCGGGGTCCAGAAGCTGTCGATGTCCAGCAGGAAGAACGGTCCCTGCTGGGTCGGCATGGTCCGGCGCAGGTGGTAGTTCTGGTCGAGCGCCTGACCCACCCCGGGGCCGTAGCGCACGATCATCGACTTGCCCGGGTTCGCCTCGCGGTAGACCGCGGCGCCCTGCCACTCGGTCAGCGTCAGGCCGGCGGGAGCGATGCGCTGCGGCCCGAGCAGCGGCTCGGCGATCCAGTTGGCCCACTCGACCCGTCCGTCCACGCCCACGGGGACCCGGACCTCGAGGACGTAGCGCAGGCCGATGCGCTCGACCCCGACGATCGAGGAGACCTGTGAGCGGGCGTCGACGACCCGCATCATGATCTCGAGCAGCGTCTCGAAGTTCGAGTAGGCGGTGGTTTCGATCACGACCGCCTGGTTCTTCATCGAGGCGGCCAGCGTGTTGTCGCGGTTGACATAGCGGTTGAAGCGCTCGGCGGTCGGCTGCGGGCTTCCCCCGGCGCCCATGCCCCACGCCACATCCTGGGCCTGGCGTTCGATGGGGAGATGGTCGGCGAGCAGACGTTTGAGCGCTCCGCTCGATGATTCGTTGAGGGAATCCGTTGCCGGGTGACGGACTTCCATCGTTACCAGGGCTACGGGCGCGTTGGGTGAGGCCGCATCGACAGTCATCTTGGGAAGCATAGCCAAGCCATTTTCAGGCCAAACCGGGGCCATCCCGCGTGTCGGCCGACGCATGGCGGACAGCGGCAAGCGGGTTGCATCCGGGTGTGCCCGCCACTGCTCTCGAGGCCCGTCAGCAGCGCCGATACGCCACCCCGCGCGCCGCGCCGCGGGGTGTCCGCCCCGATCGGCGCGGGCAGCCGACCCGGCACGCGCGCGGCCGGTGCACCTTGGCCCGGCGGCGCCCCGCCGGGCCAACCGTCAACGGCCGGTCGGCCGCCGCTGACCATCGGATGACGCTCCGGTGCCGGTCATCTTTCGAGGTGACGGGCCATGTCCGTCGCCGGCGTGGTGCCCCCACTAGGACTCGAACCTAGGACCTGCGGATTAAAAGTCCGTAGCTCTACCAACTGAGCTATAGGGGCCGGAAAAATCAGGATACTGGGTGCCGGAAAGGCGCTCGTTTGAGGATTGGGGCCACGGTGACCTAAGCTGGCGAGGCTCCCAACGTAACCATGTTGCGGGTACCCCGGAGAGATTCGGTTCTGGCCCCCTTCGTCTAGCGGCCTAGGACGCCGCCCTTTCAAGGCGGTAGCGCGGGTTCGAATCCCGTAGGGGGTACGGCGACGCGGTGACGCGGAGCAGCAGCAAGGCCCTGTGGCGCAGTTGGTTAGCGCGCCGCCCTGTCACGGCGGAGGTCGCGGGTTCGAGTCCCGTCAGGGTCGCCAGCACGGCGAGGCACTCATTGCCTTCCGGCCAGGTAGCTCAGTCGGTACGAGCGTCCGCCTGAAAAGCGGAAGGTCGCCGGTTCGATCCCGGCCCTGGCCACCATTCTTTACCTGCATAGACACGGGTCTTGCACTCGGTTGTCAGTTTGATTCGTCCGGTTCTTGTCCGGTCGTCGGTGTGTGAATCTCGGTCGCGTGGAGCTGATCGAGGTTGGTCGCGACTTGGTCCAGCTCATCGGCGTAGAGGTCGCTGTAGATGTTCGCGGTGACGGTCGGTGTCGAGTGGCCCATAGTTTTCTGTACGTAGCGCAGATCCGCGCCGGATTTGCGGGCGAGGCTGGCATAGGTATGGCGCAGATCGTGGATGGTTAACGGAGCCAAGTCGGTTTTCTGGAGGGCTTTGTTCCAATGCGTGTGCCGACGCCAGTTGTTGGACCGCAGCATCGCGCCGTTGGGCGACGTGATGGCGGGCTCATCAGGTGCCCGGCCGCCGATCCGGGTTTTGAGGATGTCGACGACGACTTGCGGTAGTGGGACGGTGCGGATGCCGGCGCGGGTCTTGGGCGGTCCGATAACGATGTGGCCTTCGACCTCTGGGGCGGCCCGCCGGACGTAGAGGCGGCGGGCGGTCAGGTCGATGTCTTTGACCCGGAGGCCGACGAGTTCGGACCACCGCAAGCCTGTGTAGGCCAGGACCGTCACCACGTCGCCCTGGTCCCCGCACGCGACGGCGAGTGTTTGGACTTCTTGTGCGGTCAGGTAGCGGTGACGCTCCCGCTCGGGAATGCGACCCGCGGAGACGCCGACGGCTGGATTGCGATGAATCCGACCGTCCTGTTGCGCGACGTCGAGGATCGACCGCAGGAGACGCAGCGTGGACACTTTCGCCCATGGCCCGACCGTCAGGCTGTCGACGAACGCTTGGACATCGGCCCTGTTGATCTCGTCGACGGGGACGTGCCCGAACCGCGGTTTGATGCGCAGTTCCCAGTGTTGGGTATAGCCGCTCCAGGTCTTCGGCGAGACCGCCGGCTTCTTGGAGTCGGAGAATTGCGTCCATATCCGGGTCAGCGGAGTGCGTCCAAGGCGAGGGTCGAACCGGCGTGCACCGAGGGCGGCTTCGTTGTCACGTTCGGACTTGAACGCCTTCGCCTCGCGCAGCGTCGGGAACGTCGCCGACGTCTCGACCCAGCCGGACGGTGCGTCCGGATCACGGATCAAGTAGCGGACCTGATAGCGGGGTTCACCGGCAGAGTTGAGGCGCTTACGAATGCCGCGCGGGGTGTTGCCGGCCATTACCGACGTACCTGTTTCAGCCAGGATCGGACTTCGGCGCAGTCCCAGCGGCGAACCCGCTCAGACAACGTGTAGCAGGGGGGTCCGATCTGCTCGCCGGTCGTTTCACGGATCGCTGCCCAGCGGTTGAGTGTCGCGGCGGAGACGCCGAGAAGTGCTGAGACCTGCTCCGCGGTCAATAGTTCCGGGAAATTGCCTGCGGTGACGAGGGCCTCTCGTAAGCCATGAGTGACCATCCTTCACCCCGCTGCGCGGATCGAGTCGAACAAGGCACGCGTGCGCGGCAGTCCGGCACCGACGTCGGAGTGACCGCTTGCGATGCCCCACAGGCTGAAAGCCCACCTCTCCAAAGCGGAGACGGTTGTTTCGCCGCATCGCTGGAGTTCGGCGTCATCGCTCAGGACCAGGGCGGCGCCGAGGACTTCTCCACGTGACCAGACGTGCCGGTACTGGTCCCATCCATCTCTGCGAACGAGGTTGGCTCGATGGATTAGATCATCGGCGTACCGCGCCAGCTGACTCTGGTCGGGTGGTTCGAAGGTGGACCAGCGGTCACTCATGGCCCTGCCTTGCGGAGATGCAGGACCGTCCGTATTGCTCTGCAGTCGAACGGATTTGGTGATCGGACCAGAAGTCAGATCGCACTTTGGTGACCTGACCATCCTCTGCGACGACATAGCCAGTACCCGGCCTATCGGGGCTGATCCGGTGTGCTGGCGCGGCATCGGCCATCCCGTCACCCAGCACCATCGTGACTTCGTCTCGGGATCGCAGTCGGAGCGCGATGGTCTGGGTAAACAGACCCCGCATCGGCAGGACTTCCTTGCGTGGGTCTTGCAGGAACGCGACGACGACGATTCCCAGCGCACGGCCCTTCGTCAGAATGCGCGACAACGAGGCGGCGGCCTCCTTACGTAGGGCCGGGTCGCTCATGTACGCGGTCACTCCGGCGAGTTCGTCGATGAGAACTACGACAAGGGGTGATGCCTTGGTCGGAATGTGCTCGCGGGTGCGACCTGCCATCGCGTTGCCACGCTTGTTCATTAGCTTCTCCAGAGCGGCAAGCGTTTCCACAGCCTCGGACTCCGTGGTGGCGACCTTGGCAAACAGGCCGGATCCGACCGCCAACTCGATGCCGTACTTCAGATCGATTCCGACCAATCGGACAGCGCCCGCGGCCACCGCAGGAGCAAACCCGCCGGCGATGCCCCAGAAGACGGAACCTTTGCCGGCACCGGAGCAGCCCACGGTGAGCGTGTGGCGACCACTAATTGGCAGCGCCCAGGCTCTTCCGCTTTCGCATCGGCCAAGCGCGACCCGTGTCGTTGCCACTGTAGTCGGCAGCGCAGGGTGGCCTATCGCTGACAGCTGCTCCCGCATGACCAGTTCTATCCGGAGTGTCCCTGGCGAGACGGGGACCGACCTCGCGGAGTGCGCACCTGCGGCGTCGCGCATGGCGGGAACGGCGCGTTCCAGGTCCTCGACCGTTTGGCCCATGCGTGCCCGCACGATCAGATGGAGGCTGGTAGGCGTCACCTCGGTCCCTACCAGCCTCGGATGAAACCAGCGGGTTGAGGCGACTTGCCGTCCGTCGCGGTCGCGGCGCGTGAAGTGCTCCGAAGCGGACAAGCCGCAGCGCTTGCACATCCGTCGCCACGAAATGTGCACCCAAAGCCGCCAGCGCAGGAGCCGCGCGGGTTCGCCGAAGTATTCCTCATAGATCTCTGGTGAGAGCAACCGCCAGCAGATTAGGCCGACGGTGACGACGACCATGACGACCACCGCCCACAGGAAGAAACTGATCACCAGGTGCGTGAAATGGTCGAACAGCTCCAGGATGTCGTAACCGGCAGGTGCGTACGGATCGGAGTTCATGCGGAGACCCGAGCCGAGTTTGAACCGGTGGACGGCTTGCCCGGTGCCGTCATTCCTGAGGCTCGAAACGACCACGCAATTCGCGAGAAGTCGCCGGATCGTTCAACGTATGGCAACGCCATTAGGCTTTCGAATACGACTGGGGTGAACGGTGTTCCGCTGGAATTTGTGGGTGCCGTCGGCTGCGTCGGCGCGGCGAACTTGACGGTCACTGTGCGGCTTCGCTTGGGTGCGGCCGGATCACCATCGAGAACCTCGACCTGCCACATCGGCAGGCCAGTATCGCGGTCTCTGGCCTGAACCCGGTTCTCGCCCGAGGACTTGTCAAAGTCGATCATCGGCGTCACCTCGGACACGAGAAACGCGCCGAGCGAGAACACCTGGTTGTGGTCGATCTGGAGCCACTTGGGGATGGCCATGTTTCATACCCTTCTCTGCATGGTTTGGCGTCGTCGGCCTGTCGCCGCTGCGCATGACTAGACGTACCCTAGACGTACCCTAGACATGTGCTAGACATTAGCAGCTGGTTTGGCTAGCTGCACGCAGTTCCTTCACCCAGTGGAATATCGCTGCAGCGGCCGATTGGACTGTCAGCCGGATGGGCATTGAACAGTAGGAATAGGCACCGTAAGTGTGCGGGAGCCGCATCTTGAATGCTGGGATCAGGGCAGGAGTGGTGTTTAATACGGTCTAGCTTTTGACTAGTCGTGTACTGGTCCTAGGAGGGCGAATGTTGCAGCTTGGGCAGGTCGACCGCCAGAAGGATGAACCTCCGTACGAACAGATCGCGCAGATATTGCGACATGCGATTACATCGCGACAACTGGCACCTGGTGAGCGACTGCCTACGGAGACGAAACTCGCTGAGCAGTTTGGCGTCGCGAGAATGACGGTCAGGCGAGCAGTGCAGGAACTTCGTAACGAAGGCCTTCTAATACCGGCCTCGGGCCGTGGACTCGCTGTCAGGGCGGTGCCTGCGATCAGGGAACCGTGGCCTCAGGAACCCGGCCACCCAACCGAAGCGACAATGCCAAATTTCAATCTCTGGGGAGACGTCGCACCGCTGATCGCCCAAGCCGAGAATATCCGTACGCGGATGTACGTTTTGTCCGGCGATCTGCACACCGAAGTTGGATGGCTGGCGGGTGATCCGGCTGTAGCGGCCACGCTCCTCGGAACTCTTGCCGGTATCGGGTTGGCAGAAGCGGACGTGCTAGGTGCTCTGACGTCGCGTCTCCACGTGCGTATCCCTGATCTCGACAAGGCTAACGAAATCGCCATCGCAGTGAAGGCTGCCCAGCAAGCGTTTACGGAGGCTTGCGGTGCTGCGTATTCCGCCGCGGACGCAATACGACGCTATGCGTTGGCAAACGCGAACTTACCCACTGCGAATACGTGAATCGTCGCTGCTGTTCGATCGCGGGCCTGACCAGAGGTCAGGATGAGGCCGAGTCCATGCCTGAGCATCATTGGGGTCGTACCGGGACACGCGCTGCAACCTGGTCACGAACTTGGCTGTATACATCGACATTGATAGTCGGGGATACCCACAGTGAAACTGCTACAGCGAAGTCCACAACGCGGCCGCCAAGACCGCCAGCTTGTTCGAAGCACTTCACCCGAATATTCATATCGCTGCCTTGCCCCGAAGCAAAGGCCTTCTCGAGTTCCCACCTCTGGTGCTGTACGGTTGCGGCACCTCGCGTAGTTACGGCCGATGGATGCCCGACTGGTGGGCCGAGCTTCGGGATGGCGCCACTCGGAGTCACGAAAGATAAGCTTGCGCAGCGATACTGGCGGCTGCGCCAGTTGACCGGCGTAAGCCAAGCAAGGGTTGCATCGATCCGCTTGGTCTCGCGAATATTTAGTCCGTCAGGCAACGGAAACAAAAGTTCTTGCTCTTCAGCAGCCGCAATTGAGCCGAGGTAGAGGATCACTGCCTCGTTACGGGCACACCCATTCGCATAGTCCCTTTCAATAACGCCATTACCGATGGCGATCTCTGGCGCCAACGGATCGTAGGCCAGATCGGGAGGCCAAGCTGTTCCATGAACAAGCAGTGCCTTAATCGCAGCCGCTCGCTGCCGGCGAGTTGACGACGCAGTCGCCACAATTTCATCAACGAGATCATGAATACGTACAGCCTGTCGAGAGGCCAATGCGGCAGCGAAACTCGTTCCGGTTACGTGAGTTTCATTTCGGCCCGTAGGAGTGGCGACCTTCAATCCAGGCCCAATAGTCGAGAATCCACGTAGCGTGATCACTTCCTGAGCGGTTGCACCGTCGTTATAGAACGCTCGGCCACCGTGGGCCATCAAGTCTGGCTTGATGCTCCGGCGATATCCACTTCCCGTCGCGGTGACCGGACTGATACTCGGAAATCCGTCCGTCGGGTCGACAAGGTAGCCCTGAGCAATTGCGTCAGAGCCATCTTCATGAGTTGCGCCGACCGTGATTGCGTTAACGCATTCTGCCGGAGCGAGCAACCTCCGTTCATTCCGCCGACGATCGATAGCTTCCAGCAATAATTTACGTCGCTCGGTTCCAACCGCTCTCGTAAGATCCGTTGATACCAGTGGACTTAGCGTCAGCCTCCCGTGGTTTCCAGCGGAAATTATTACAAGAACGCCATATTTATAACTCAACCAATCCAGCATCCGCGCCCAAGAAGACAGGATAGTCTCGAACGGCACGGCGGGATCGCCCACCGAAACATTGACTATGGCGACAGTCGGTGCCGCCGCAGGCCCGCTTGGTCCATCCTCGAACAACTCGCGGAAAACCCGCCACATTAGGTCTGGCACTAATTCGTTGGGTGGCAATTCCTCTGCTCGATCAACCGTCTCGTTCGACGGCACCAACACAGGGCGGACTAATACAGGCCTATCCGCCGGCATCTGGTTCGAACTGCGGTCTCCCCAGACGGCTATCGAAGCCGTCCAAGTCCCATGTCGGCGTTCCTCGACTGTCGCCAACTGCGCGAGATCGTCTGGGTCATAAACGATTACGCGATCACGCAACAGTATGTGATTCGCCATCGGCACACCGTCGAGCAGGCACAGAACTGGATCGCCAGCTGGCACCGGATCGTCGATTTCATCCCGGATCTCCATGGAGGGTCCGACTATCGGTATCGACTGCCCTGTAATTCGCAGATACATCACATTTGCGGAACGAACCAGGCGGACACCATCAAAGTTGCTCGCGGCCAGTTCGCGCAGGAGCGCGGTGGGAACCTCACACTTGAGTCCATGAAATCCAATCTGGTCGATGGCCGATATTGCCGTGACTCGCCCACCCGCCTGCTCGACCAGCGCCACGACCTCCCGTTGACTTTTGTCTCGTGCAGCGGGCGTGCGGCGATACCAAAGCTCGATGTCGATTGAGTGAAGGCGATCGTCGACTCTGCCTTCGAAATACTCGGCCCAATCGATCGCTTGCAAGCGGTCTTGCGGCCCCCAGGGCCGGACTTCCTTGAGGTGGGCAAATAAGTCTCGCAGTGGCGAGTACCCGCGCGGCAACACTTGCCCGGCTCTCCAAGCACGCCACAAAGTCAAGAGATTGTCGAAAGCAACTTGATTTAGGCAGATCGCGTGCAGACAGGACGTGATGAACGGATTGCGCGGCTTGTCGCTCGCCAGCCTGACATCGTCACTCGGCAGTACAGAATCTTCGGCCTCGACCAACACTTCGATGCCAAGTTTCTCTGCAACGTTAGTGAGGTCGATCTGCTCGTCGAGCGCTTCGAACACCAGGACCAGCTGCGGATCTGCAGCCTGGATGGATTCCGAAATCCGCACCTGATCGCCAATCGCAGCCATCGCAGCGTCAAACTGTGCATCAATACGGCGAGCACGGCTAGCCGGGTCGGTGAATCGAGCTCTGCCACCTCCTCCGCGGCGGGGTGGGATAGCACGGGGTGGTGCAATGCGCCCCAAGATGACCGGTCTTGTCGGGGAGCGTTCTTCGGGCGGCATTACCCGTCTTCACCGCCGGCTCGCACGGCCCATTGCTTAAGCACCTGCTGGGTAACTGCCACGTCGTCCGGTTCAGGACCCGAGAGGATCGAGCGTCGCTGAATATCGAGTGCGAACTCTTCCAACTCGGCGAAGCTGACCCGGCCAAGCCTGTCCGCGATGGTGCGCGGCGTCAGCCCCAGACGGATTCCGGACTTGGCAGACCATGCTTGAAGCCATTCGATCTTCCCAGCCCGAGTTGGATGCGGAAGGTTAAGCCTCAGTTGCATCCGGCGCCAGACTGCTCTGTCCAACAACTCAGCATGGTTCGTTGCCGCTATCACCACGACGTGGCTGGGGAGGCGATCAACCTGCAAAAGCAAGGAGCTGACGACCCGCTTGATCTCGCCGGTCTCGTGAGTGTCGCCGCGTTCTTTGGCAACCACATCGAATTCATCAAAGAACAGCACGCACGGACGCACGCGTACTGCGTCGAAGAGCGATTCCATCCTCGATGCGGTTTCGCCGAGAAAGCTTCCGATCAGACCCTCGTAACGAACGCTGATAAGCGGAACGGCAAGTTCGGTAGCCAACGCCTCTGCCAAGGATGTCTTGCCACCACCGGGAGGGCCGACGAGCAAAACACGGTGCCGAGGTTCGACACCGTGGCTGCGCAAGAGATCGCGGCGATAATGTTCTTCTGTTAGCTGAGCGACGGCATGACGCACTTCGATTGGAAGGACTAGGTCCGATACACGGCGCTCCGGCTCTTGCTCATAGAACAATCCTCTGGTCGCCTCGCTGCGGCTCAGCGC
>JGI24721J26819_10007334_pt1 | contig 10467 bp, 10 predicted proteins | sample YelNatPaOPGAMG01_FD_26819 | JGI IMG/M metagenome (IMG submission 26819)
CACAAAAGCTAACATCTGTTGGCATAGCCTGTGTGTACGTAAGAGAATAATTGCATATATACATAATCTGATGATGTTTCCTCTGAACTGAGAGAATAAGAAAAGAGAGACCACCATCAGTTTTTACAAAAAAGTCTAAACTGTAAAAGTCGTGCGCGTTTTTCCAACCTTTAAACGGCCCATATAAGCCCTGGAGCTATAGGCAAGTCCTGAAGCCCCATAACCGACTTATTATCGGCATTATAACCATCCTATACTTATTTATGTTATTTGCAGTCTTCAATTTTCAGAAAAGTATCATCAGATAAAGTTTATATTACAAAAATGCACTTTTGTAATTTTTTAGTTAATGAAGCCTGAAGTTCTGGAGTGGTTTAGACTAAACCGTTTAGCCAAAAGATTTAATCAGGAAATAGCTCCCTGTCCTCGGAGGGGTCAAGCAAGGGTTCAGATCCCTCAGGCTTCTTTAATAATTTTATAGTTAACTATACCTTTAGTCTTTTTAAAACAAAGACCCGTTTGTCCAGTGCCTGTCATTTGCATCCTAAGGGCTTTATGGCGCCGGATAAAACCCACAAATACATCGGCTAAAGAGCGAGAAATCACAGCGATTCTTCCCATGACCAGAAATTGGGAGGGCTCAACAAATCATCTAACTTTAATATCTCCGTCACAATATATCAATAAGCGTAAAAAATTCCGTCAAGAGGGTTTGATCTATGACAGGGCGCATCATTGAATGCAATGATAAGGGTCTAGAGGAATTCTTAAGATCTCAGGATAAACTCACAGTGGTGGAATTCTGGGACCCTTGGTGCAGCATATGCGCCGAGATGGCGCCCCTCTTCTCCAGGCTCGCAAAAAAGTACGGGGGGCGGGCGGTCTTTTCAAAGCTCAATATGAGGGAGAATGAAGAGAGCCCGAAGAAGTACCAGGTCTACGTGACTCCCACGTTTATATTCTTCAGTGGGGGAAGGGAGATCAAACGTATTGGAGGATTGTTGGGGGCAAACGAACTGGAAAAAGCAATAGAAGAATGTCTCAACTTTGTGAGTGGGGAGTCCCAAACCGTTTAGGGGCTGGTCTATCTGACAAAAAACGCATTTACGACCAATCCCTTCACGCATGTCGATTCAACAAATCTCGCTAAACAGCTGTCTATCGATAGCCAAATTTTTATTAAACCCCTCGGATCTTGTGGCTAAGTGGAGAAGATGATAAGGGCAGTAGCGACTGATGTGGATGGGACCATAACTAACTACAGAGACGAGCTCTACCCCGAGGCAATTATTGCCATCAGGGAGCTGGAGAGAGAAGGCATCCCAGTCATTCTCTGCTCTGGTAACGCCCTATGTGTGCTGAAGGCTCTCGCAAGGTATATTGGGTGCACAGGACCAACGGTCTCCGAGAACGGGGCTGTGGTCGAGTACAAGGCGAGCATGAGGATACTCGGAAGAAGGGGCATAGCAAGGCAGGTGGTGGATGAGCTGAAGAGGATTTACGGGCAGAGTGTTGTGGAATCTTGGTCAAACAGGTTCCGGTTCGTGGACTTGGCTATAAGGCGGACAATAGACATCGGAAAGGTGCAGGAAGTCGTCAGCAAATTCGAAGGGGTAAAGGTGATAGACAGTAATTTCGCATACCACATCACCGACCGGAACGTTGACAAGGGGAAGGGCCTCATTCGCGCTCTTAAATTTCTGGGAATAAAACCGGAGGAGGTAGCAGGCATAGGGGACAGTATAACTGACTTGGAAATGCTCGCCGTCTGCGGCTATAAGGCTGTAGTGGGAAACGCAGACCAAAGACTTAAGGATACTGCTGACTTCGTCTCGGATAGGGAGTTTGGTCTGGGTTTTGCTGACATTGCCGAAAGGTTACTTTCCATGAAGAGGTCAAAATGATGGCCGAGTCCGAAAGAAAGGAGATAATGGAGGTCTTTGACACCATCGCGGAGGAATTCTCCAGGTCTAGGAGAAGAGTTTGGAAGAGCCTAGAGGACGCCGGACCCTTCGAGGGAGAAATTGTATTAGACCTAGGCGCTGGGAGCGGGAGGAATTCCAGTTTCATTGTGGAAGGAGGGGCAGCTTTCGTCGTCGCAGCAGATATATCGTCAGAGATGCTGAAGGTCCTTGTGTCCAATCTAAAGGGTGGCTGCAGGGGTTTAGTGCAACCTGTCAGGTGCGATGCCCTCCACCTCCCCTTCTCCCCGTCCGCCTTCGATAAGGTGATCTTCGTCGCCACCATTCACCACATACCGGGAAGTCTTGCCAGGTTGAGGGCCATGCAAGAAGTAAAAAGGGTCTTGAAGCAGGATGGTGCTGTTTTGGTAACCGCGTGGGCGCTCATCCAGCTCAGGTTTTTGAGGCGTCTGCCAGCCATGATAATGAACTGGCTCAAGGGCAGGGAATTCGGCGACCTCTACGTCCCCTGGGGAAATAAGAAGCGGTTCTACCACCTCTTCACGGTCAGGGGGCTAAGGGCCCTGGCCAAGGATGCTGGCTTTTGCGTAGAGAAAGCATATGGGGAGAAAGTCTCCTCAAGAATATTTGCCGAGAACTGTGTGGTTTTGGCACGGAAGGTCTGAGTATGGCGCCACCCTCCACGACCCACTCAAAGGAGGAAAGGGCGGCAAGAAGGATCATAGAGATCCTGATGAGTAGCATGCCCGACCGCATGGAGCTCAACAAGATTAAGCACAAGGTGTCAGAAGAGGAGGGTTTGGAGAAGGTCCTGAAGGACTACGAGATCTTGAGATACCTAAAAGAGGATGAGATGAAAACCGGAATAGTCAACCTGCTTGTTGGGAAGAAGGTGAGATCGGCTTCTGGGATATATACGGTCGCCGTCATGACAAAACCATCTAGGTGCCCCAAGGACCGCCCCTGCTCTTATTGCCCGGGCGGGGTGGACTATGGGACTCCCCAGAGTTATCTGGGGAAGGAGCCTGCATTGATGAGGGGAATTCAGAGCAACTTCGACCCTTACAGGCAGGTGATGTATCGATTAACCCAGTATTCCATGTTAGGCCACAGGCCATCCAAGATCCAGCTCATCATAATGGGAGGGACCTTCCCGGCCACAGACCTCGACTATCAGGAGTGGTTCGTTACAAGGTGTTTAGAGGCGATGAACGATTACCCCGAATTCAAGCCTTACAGGTGGAGATCCCTCGAGGAGGCACAGTTAAGGAACGAGAGTAGCAGGGTCAGGTGCATAGGCATAACTATGGAGACGAGGCCTGACTGGGCCAAGGAGCATCACGCTGACAGGATGATAAGGCTTGGGGCGACCCTCGTGGAGATCGGCGTTCAAACCCTCGATGACGAGACACTCATGAGGGTGAACCGGGGCTGCACTGTGAAAGATGTGAAGGAGGCGACCAGGATACTAAGGGACAGCGGTCTCAAGGTAGGGTACCACATGATGCCAGGGTTGCCGGGCAACACGAGGGAGAAGGACTTGGAAGACCTGCGCAGGATATTCTCTGATGAGGACTTCAGACCTGACTACCTGAAGATCTATCCCACCCTGGTTATAGAGGGGACTGAGCTCTACGCGGAGTGGCTGGCTGGTAGGTACAGGGCTTTGGGCAATGATGAGGCAGTTGACCTGCTTGTTGAGGCGCACAAAAACTTCCCGAAGTGGGTCAGGGTCGCCAGAATTCAGAGGGATGTGCCCGCCCACATAATAAGAGACGGCGTCACAAAGAGCAACCTCAGGGAGATAGTAGATGCGAGGCTTAGGATGTTAGGGATCAGGTGCAGGTGCATCAGGTGCAGGGAGGTCGGTCTAGCGAGAGTGAGGGGAGAAGACGTCTCAAACCTGAGACCCGAAATCAAGGTCGAGGAGTACGCGGCGGGCGGGGGTATTGAGCTCTTCATTTCCCTTGAAGACCAAGACTTTTTGGTTGGCTTTCTCAGGCTGAGGGTACCTTCGGAGAGGGCGCACAGACCAGAGGTCATAGGCGCAGGGGTCATCAGAGAGCTCCATATATATGGTCCCCAGATCCCGGTGGGGGAGAAAAGCAGGGAAGCGTACCAGCACCACGGTCTTGGGGCAACCCTCCTGAGCAAGGCTGAGGAGATAGCGAGGGATCGGTTCGGGCTCAAAAGAATCGTAGTGCTTCCAGGGGTGGGTGTGAGAGGCTATTACAGGAAGAGGGGGTACAGGAGGCTTCCATCATCCCCATACATGATGAAGAGGATCGCACAGTGAGTCCCCTCCCCTCTGACCTCAGCTTAAGCCCTAATTCTTTTGAGAAGATCCGTCTCTTGAGATTTGTAGTTTTCATATCTTGCGACTGTTGCCAGCCCCATAAGCGCTCGGGTGCACCCTATTTCAGCACCAACTCCATATGGCTCTGGAGCATCTGCAAGGGTTATCTATAAATCAAATAATTTTGCATCACTCCACATCATATTTTTATACTTTATAGCAGAAGTTAATCGATGAAGGTATGTAGAAATGGATACCGAAGATGTGATTGCTGATCTTTCTGCAATAAAGTCGGGCTTTATCGCAGATCTGGTTAGTGGAGGAAAGGTTACAGGAAGGGTGATAATTTCTGAGGGCACCCTGGGTGCAATAAGGAGGGATTCGGAGAGGGGCGACATTCTCGGGCTGGAGGAACTGATAAAGTTGAAGTCTGCTGCCGATCAGGTGGGCTTGAAGATTGAGATAGAGCGGGAGGAAAGGCGAGGCGAGGACCTTGAGGAAGGGATTCTTCGCATGGCATTTAACGGTAATTACACGTTGGTGACTTCCAACGAGANCCTTGCAAAGATCGCCGAAACCATGGGTCTTCGTGTCATAGTGGGGAGAACCAAGCTCCAGAGACCACCGCTCTTCAGCAAGTACTTCTCCAAGGACGTGATGTCAGTCCACCTGAAGGAGGGGTTGGTTCCCAGAGGGAAGGTTGGCAGACCTGGGAGGTGGAAGCTGCAAGACTTGGGAGGAGAGCCGTTGGACAGGAGCGAGCTGGACAAGATAGTCCAAGACATACTCGAGAGGGCCGAGTCCGGGGAGGGTTTCGTGGAGATAAAGAGGGAGGGCTCAAACATAGTGATGCTGAAGGACAGCAGAATAATAATAACCTTCCCGCCCTTCTCAGACAAGCTGGANGTAACCATAACCAGAAAGGTCGCCGAGCCTGAGATAGAAGACTACAAGCTCTCACAGAGGCTCATCAACAGGTTTAAGGAGAGGGCGGAGGGGATCCTTATAGCNGGGGCGCCAGGGATGGGAAAGACGACATTTGCCCAAGCCTTGGCAAAGTTCTACTTGAGAGAGAACAAGATCATAAAGACTATCGAGTCGCCAAGAGACCTCCACCTGCCTTCCACAGCCACCCAGTACTCAAAGACCANGTCCTCGTCTGAGGAGCTGCACGATGTCCTCCTCCTCAGCAGACCTGACTACACGTTCTTCGATGAGATGAGGGACACCGAGGACTTCAAGATATTCACAGACCTCAGGCTTGCAGGGGTCGGNATGGTCGGCGTAATCCATGCTACAACCCCGATAGACGCCATACAGAGGTTTATTGGCAGGGTCGAGCTCGGAGTTATCCCTTCTGTGATAGACACCGTCGTCTTCATAAACAACGGGGAAGTGGAGAAGGTTTACGAGCTAGAGACTCGCGTCAAGATCCCCCACGGACTCACAGAGTCCGATCTGACTAGGCCCGTGGTTCAGGTCAAAAATTTCGATACTGGCGAGGTCGAGTTCGAGATATATGTCTTCGGAGAGAGGACATTTGTCGTCCCGCTCAAAGGTAAGGAGAGATCCAGAGACTACGTGACGAACTCCATGATAAACAGGATACTGGGAAAGTACGTNCCACTGGAGGACGTCAAAATAGAGTCGTCGGATGGAGAGGTGATCATTGGGGTCCCGTCCCAGCTTATGAACACTGTGGTCAAAAGGGCCAGAAAGAAACTGCTCAAGCTCGAGGAGAAACTGGGAAAGAGGATCACAATAAGACCTGTATTCTGACGGTGTCCTAATTGAGAGAAAGGGTTGTGAAGNAATCACTGAGCAAAATATTCTCCCAACAAGAGCTCGACAAAGCCATCAGTACAGTTGACATAATCGGAGATTTAGCCGTCATAAAAATACCAAGAGNATGGGAGGAGAAGCGGTTCGAGATAGGAGCGGCTCTCCTGTCCAGCCTCAANGGAATCAAAGGAGTTTTCAGGCAGACGACACCTGCTGACGATGAGTACAAGGTACGGGGTTTAGAATGGCTTGCCGGCAAGAGGGAGACATTGACACTCCACCGTGAGCACGGGTGCTGCTTTAAAGTTGACATCTCAAGCGTCTACTTCTCGCCAAGGCTTTCATTCGAGAGGCTGAGGATCGCNCGCCTAACCAAAAAANGCGAGGTCCTCGTTAATATGTTCGCAGGAGTAGGAACTTTCTCCATAATATCGGTTGTGAAGGGGCACGCTGAGAAGGTCTATTCCATAGACAAGAACCCGGCGGCATTCAAGTTCATGATGGAGAACGTAGTCCTAAACAAGGTTTCGGGGAAGGTCTTCCCCATCCTGGGTGACTCGAAGGATGTTGCCCCTGACCTGGAGGGGGTGGCTGACAGGGTCCTCATGCCCCTTCCTGCACTTGCCCTGGATTACCTGCCCTACGCAGTCTCGTGTCTGAGGGATAGAGGGTGGATTCACGTGTACCTTCACCAGAAGGGGCGGAGGCGTGATGTCGTGAGATCAGGCGTTGAGGTTCTAAAGAAAGCGCTGAAAGATAGGGTAATATCGGCAGGCGGGAGGGTTGTGAGGAGTGTGGGCAGGGAGACATATCAGATCGTCGTGGATGTGGAGCTGGACCCTCGCCATAGTCCTTCCTTTGAAATAAGTAGGGGGTTGCAGCATGAATGAGGATTTAGACCTTATTCGCCTTGAGGGTTGGTTCAGAGAGGCTGGCAGGGTGGTAGTTGCCTACTCTGGCGGCGTTGACAGCACCCTAGTGGCGTTCACTGCCCACAGAGTCTTGGGAGAGCGCTCGCTCGCAGTCACCTTTAGGCACAGGCTCGTTGAAAGAGAAGAGGTCGAAGGAGCAGCTGAGCTCGCGAGAAGGATCGGACTTAACCACTTGGTCATGGACATCACTCTACCCGAGAGTGTAATGGAGAACCCCCGTGACAGATGTTACATCTGCAAGAAGCAACTCATGGCAGTGCTCAAATCGTTTGCGAGAGATTCTGGATATGAGATGGTGGTGGACGGATCAAACTATGATGATTTTCAGGAGGGTAGACCTGGGATCAGAGCTCTGAAGGAGGAGGGAATAAGGAGCCCGCTAGCCGAGCTTGGGATCGGAAAGCAGCGCGTCCGAGAAATTTTGAGGTTTATGGGGCTGGACTATAAAAAGCCGAGCAGACCATGCTTGGCAACAAGGTTCCCGTACGGATACAGGATAAGCCCCGAAGATCTGGATATGGTCGCATCAGCCGAAAATTTGCTGAGAGAGGAGGGCTTCACAGTGTTCAGAGTTCGCCATCTTGGCAGCATAGCCAAGATTGAGGTTGGATCAGACGAGATCGCCGAGCTCCTCCAAGAGGGGATGAGGAACAGAGTGGTTCATGGATTAAAGGCGCTGGGGTACAAGCTCGTGGTCCTTGACCTTGAAGGCTACAGGAGCGGGAAGATGGATGAGATCTAATTTTTTATGCCCGTGGAAGTCTGCTGGTCACACGGCAGCTGCCCCTCTTTGAACCTTCATCTTTCATTTTTCCTTTTCCTCCTCTTTTTCTCCCTCTCCCTCTCCCTCTTTTTCTTCTTCCATCAATTATCTTTCATTTTCTTTCATCCTTCATCCTCTTCGAAGCGGAGAAAATTAAAGCGCCCATCATAAGACCAACCAACATGAGTGGGAGAGCGCTCCTATGAATTTCAGCATTGTATGTAGCCCCGCCTGTCATCACAGAGATGTTGCTAAAAGTTGACAGGCTAGGCGGGATATAAAATGAAACCTGGCCATCGCTATCAGTGAAACCTCTGTACACTGTGCCCTCATATTCAAGCATCACCGGAGAGTTGATAGATGGGCGACCGTTGGTGCAAGAAACCTTCACCAAGACCTTGGTTGGAAATAGAATGTAGGCCCTCTCAATTACCACTGAGACGTTCCCGATCAGGTCAATTGTAAACTTATGTCTGACGGAGGAATTATGTATGAAAGTTCTCTCCTGTCCGAGCACAGATATTGTGTACAGCCCATGAGGGGCTGAGTCCAGCCTCACAAAACCATTATCATCCGTCCTCAACAGATACTCGGTTGAATTTTCAAATTTAATCAGCAATGTCTGGTTCTTGACTGGGGCGCCATCTTTAGACGTCAACAATATGTCCAGATCAGAGGCTGGCAAAGTTATGCTGATGCGCGACGGGGAGGAGATGTTTATACTAAAGGAGTACTCTGAACCCCTCNTGACAATCTTCAGCAAAGACTCGCCAGACGGCACTATGAACCTCGAAATTTGGCCCAAACTGATATTGCTCAGGTAGAGCGTGAAATTATCTACGTATTTGCCTCCAGAGTCTAAAACAACGAGATCGCAGTGGTAGAAGTGCCACAGGTTAACGGGGCTACCCTCAGGGATGGAGAGATTGAAGCACTGCCCCTCAATTNTAACTTTTAACCAGTCGCAAGCGCCAGGGATGTTGAAGTACCCTCCATTCACTGTGAAAGTTTGGTCGCCGAACAAGACGGTAGCATTGTTAACTGGGGCGTCGTCCAGAAAGATCAGCGCCTCTGACTGTGATAGTGAGATCGCGATGAGGTAAAATAGGAGGAATTTGGGCAAGTTCGCCCACTATACCCCACACAAAAAAATCCTGCGGACTATGTTGACTATTGCTGGATCGTTAGATCCCCTTCCTTCGACCAAATCATTTTTAGTCTCTTTCGATCTTTATGGAGTCCTTTTTGGAATACGTATCCTACCACCAGCGGGAGTGCAATAGTCGCCTCCGCGTAGACCGTTGCTCTGGTTGCGCGCTTTGAGATCTTGCCCCAAGATTTTGCCTCGTCAAGCGTGGACCCAGTTAGTCCGCCCCAGTGTGGAGAGTCGGTGGTTATCTGGAAAGAGTAGGCGTGCCCTTTGGTGTAATCTAACATGACAGCAGCATCGTTGATGTAGTTCTTGGGAACGCCCCCTCCCACGTATATCGAGCCGGTCTTCTTCGACTTCAGGACGATCTGCGCGATCTCGAAGTTATCCTTCATCACATCGAGGGTGAAGGTCTTTAGTCCTTGCTCTTTTGCCCACCTGAAGTAACCGGCGAGCCCAATCCCTATTGAACTATCAGCAATGGCTGGGCAGAATATTGGGACTCCGTAGCGGTACGCGTTGTAGAGTATGGAGTTGTTGTCATTAAGTGTCGACCCGAGAAGGCTCAAGAACTCCCTCGTTGAGTACCTTCTTGGCTCAAGCGTTGAACAGAACTCTGATATTTTGTCGTCGCAGTGGACGAACCCTATCTCATCAACGTAAGCATCGTAAATTCTGTCGATATATAGATCGTGCAATTTCTCGTCATCAGCCTCGGGAGAGCCCTTGTAATGTTTGTAACCATGTGCTGCATAGTAGTCCTGATATAGTATTGCCCCCGTGGAAACCACGACATCCACGATGCCCTTGGAGATCATGTCACTTATCACCTTGCGCAGCCCTCCGGCTATGAGTGCGCCGGACAGCCCCAGAAATATTGTCGGGCGATCTTTGTCGAGGAGCATGTTCTCGTACACCATTGCACATTCTGCCAGACTTCGAGACTGTATCCCTCCATCCTTCCATGCCTCGACGAGTTCTTTAATTGTGGTGACTTTTTCAAGGTCTACCTGCACGACTGGGTTACGCAATACCGATTTTCGTTCTTTTACAATTTCTGGCGTAAGCGAGATTTCCTTGGACTTCTCTCTGAAGTACTTAAAGTCTAGCTTTTCCAATCTGCGCACCATCCTAAAGGTCTTTCCGGGTTAGATTTAAACCTATTTATAAAAAAAGGGTGCCCAGAAAACCCAGAGCTTTAGCTCTCGGATGAATCGGCTAGGATTAAATAGTCATGTGCTGAAGGAATGCTTGGGATGTTCCCTTGCAGAAGGATCTTCAGGTATGCGCGGTTGGAAAAGTTTTTCAACCTAACAGGCTGAAGGTTTTAGCTTTAAACAGAGTTCTCAGCGAGTACTTTGGGCTTGTGAAGTGGTATCTCCGCTTCAACTCAACGTCAAAAATTGTTCTACACGAAAACGGCTATAAGAGAGCCAAAGAACTCTTCAACCTCAACACTGCCCTAATCCAGACGGCGAGGGACAATGCTGTTGAGATACTGAAAGGCTTCGAGGAAACCAAGAAAGAGAACAGCACTTTAAGGCTTAAAAGGGTATCCATACGCTTTGACAGTAGGTGCTACAGCTTCTCCTAAGACGACAAACGTTTTAACACCATACTGA
>JGI24721J26819_10007340_pt1 | contig 10460 bp, 10 predicted proteins | sample YelNatPaOPGAMG01_FD_26819 | JGI IMG/M metagenome (IMG submission 26819)
ATCGGTAGGTTTTTGTAAGCTTCCGGTTTTTATCGTATATACCGGCATCGATTAATGTCTGCATAAATAATTTATCATCCGAAGTTATTTTTTTAAGCCCATCTCTGATATCATCTACATCGCTTCTATTGCGTACAGCAATAGGACTGCGCTTTTTGTTTTTCGATGAATTTTCTTCCGTTATTATTGTTTTCTTCTTGTATTTCATAGTCAAGCCTCCTTCTTGTATTATAGCATATGCCCGATATTTTTCCCATAATTATTTTAACTCTTCCGCCGTGAAATCTCATTCCAATGAAATACCTCGCCCTTACATATATACGAAGGCTGGCGTTTGCAAAAGCACCGCTTTTGCGTCAGCCGCAGCGCTGATATTTACAAAAGCATCGTTTTTGTGTCAGCCGGAGCGGGGACTTCCCGGCTGGAGAGTTAAATTTTTTCAAATTATAAAATACCCTATATCGTTGCAGTATTTTTTAAGCGCATCTTTCCACGGTCTCAGTTCTATGCCGTAATCTTCTTTAATTTTAGAATTATCCAAAACGCTGTAAACAGGTCTTTTTGCCGGTCTTATTGATTTATCCGAAGATACGGGTATAATTTCGCAATTTGTCCTTTTAAAAACATTCATTATTTCTAGAGCAAATTTAAACCAGGAAGCATATCCCTCGTTAGTTAAATGATAAATTTCGTTTTGGAATTGTCTTTGATAATTATTTCGGATATGGCATATGCCACGTCTTTTGTATATGTAGGACTGCCGAACTGGTCATCCACAACTTCTATTTTTTTCTGGCTGTCTGCTAATTTTAAAATAGTGTTCACGAAATTTTTACCGTTTTTGCCGTATAGCCATGAAGTCCTTAATATTATATAGCTTGCCCCTGAGTTTTTCAAAGCTTCTTCCCCTCTTAGTTTTGACAAACCGTATTCGTTTATCGGGTTAGGCGCATCGTCTTCCGCATATGGCGTCCTTTTTGATCCGTCAAACACGTAATCCGTGCTTATATGTATAATTCTAGAACCTGTATTCAATGCCGCTTCTGCTAAATTTTGCACTCCTATATTATTAACGGCATCGGCTTTTTCTTTTTCCGTTTCTGCTCCGTCCACGTTTGTATATGCGGCACAGTTAATAATGTAATCCGGCTTAAAACCGCTAACCGCATCGTTGACCGCCTGCGGGTCGGCTATATCTAAATTATTGGAATTATAATTCCTGATAAGAAAATTTACCCCTTTGAGAGCAGAATTTACGTCTATGCCGAGCATACCCGTCGAACCGATAAGAGCAATCTTTAACATTATAAAACCTCATCTGTTTTCATACATTTTTTTATAATATTCTTTGTAATTTCCCGATAATATTTTCCGCCACCAGTTTTCGTTTTTTATGTACCAGTTTATCGTATAATCCATACCTTTTTCTATATTATATTCCGGTAAAAATCCTGTTTCGGCGTTAATTTTAGAAAAATCCATGGCATATCTCCTGTCATGACCCTGCCTGTCCTTAACGTACTTAATCAATGAATGCGGTTTATTAAGCTTATCTAATATATGTATAATTATATCAATATTTTCAGCTTCTGAGTCGCCGCCTATATTATATATTTCACCTGCCCTACCCTTCTCTAAAACCGAACAAATGCCCTTAACGTGATCGGACACGTATATCCAGTCTCTTACGTTTTTCCCGTCCCCGTATAAAGGTATATCTTTATTATTTAATGCATTGATTATAACTAAAGGAATCAATTTTTCCGGAAACTGGTAGGGTCCGTAATTATTAGAACATCTGGATATTAAAACAGGCATATTGTAAGTATGAAAAAACGACATTGCAAGCATATCCGATGCCGCTTTAGAAGCGGAATACGGACTGCGCGGCGATAACGGAGTTTCTTCGCTGAATTTTCCTGAAGCGCCCAAAGAACCGTAAACTTCGTCGGTAGAAATCTGAAGAAATTTCTCAACGTTATGTTTTAAGGATAATTCCAGAAGGTTAAGGGTTCCTTCCACATTTGTTTTGATAAAAATTCCCGGGTCGGCAATAGACCTGTCAACATGGGATTCGGCTGCAAAATTAATTACGCAGTCTATCTTATTTTCGATAAAAATTTTCGATAATGCAGTTTTATCTGCAATGTCCGCTTTGTAAAATTTGTAATTTGCGGTATAACCTGCAAGATTTTCGGGGTTTGCGGCATAGGTTACCTTATCTGCGTTAATTATAAAAATGTCTTTCTTATTATCCAGAACGTAACGGATAAAATTTGAACCTATAAAACCGAAACCGCCGGTGACTAAATACATTTTCATAAATTAAAAGTCCTCTTAAATTTAAACTGCTCAAACAGATATAAAGCTCATAAACCGTTGTTGAATCCGNGACCGCTNATTGACAGTCCGGATGATCCGGCGCCGGGCGAGACCATATTGCCGAAACCGTATGTTCCTATGCCCCTGAGTACTAAGCCGAAAGAAAACGCCCACTGGTGAAAATAGGGCAGATTCATATAATTTGCTATAAAGCCTATACAGCCCGTCTGATAAGTTATGCCTATAGAATTAGATATATCTTTATGCACCGTAAGGTCTATATTTTCGGTCGTATTGACGCTAAAACCGTCGATAATACTCAGATTAGCGGATAAACTTGTGTAGGAAAGGGTATTAAGATCGGTAATCGAGGACGTCGTCTGCGGAAAAAAGTTGGGATCTGNAGAATTAAACATATCCAGCGCCGTAAGATAACCCTGTACATCATTTATTTCCGTATATCCTATACCGAAAGAATCTTTTCTGAAATCGGTAATCTGCGAGTTTACGTTATAATCGTGAAATATATAGTTATAATCGTCGTAGCTTCCGTTCCCGAAAAAATACAGATTAGAAATAGGATGCACCTTGATTCTTGCAATGATATCCGAATTTGCGTTATCGTAATTAAAATAATTTACCGGATTTATAAAATTGCCTGAAACAGAATGATACTGATAAATGCCTAACCTTAGTAAATTATTTACTCCTTTATTCGAGTAGCCTTCGAGATTAAAATTAAAACCGTATTTAAATGCGCTTTCCTGCGGAATGTAATCCGTCTGGTCTATTAACGGAATACCGGATTGATTAACAGGTCTGACAAGGTTATAATTTATGTACGGCGTTAAGAAAGCCAAGTAACCGCTGTGATTTTTAGAAGAAACGGCATAATTGTTAAAGAGGGTCGTATTGTCGTTTAAAGAGGCATAATAGACCTGTCTGTTTTTGTCNCCGGAAGAAAGCGCCGTATATCCGTCCGTAATATTTAAATAACCTGTGTCCCTTACTCCCACCTTTGGGGTTATATGGATGCCGTTTATAATTCTCAGCGGCATATACACCTGAGGATATATATCCAATCTTTCATCGTTCAGATATGCCGGGCTTCTGAAAACGTCAAAAGACGAATGTAAATTAAAATACAAGGGGTTGTTTAAAAAATCTCCGAGTTTGGATTGTCCGTCTAACGANAAAGCCGGGTATTCGTCAACCGTGGTATAGTTGGGAATAAATAAGTTATCCAGCCTTAGAAAGTTCATTCTTGCGGAATAGCCGTCGGAATCGTAAGTAGCCGAAAAATTAGACGACAGCCTGTTTTTCGTCATCTGATAAACGCTGGTCGAAAAATCGGCATAAAATGAATTATCAGACGGGATATTCAAGTTTGTTTTTAACGCAAGATTGCCAAAAAAATCCATATTATGCGAAAATAAAAGATACCGCGTTAAATTAGGCGACATACTTAGGCTTTTCTGGTCATCATCTTCGTGCATATAAAAACCGTATATAGAACCATGCGAATATGGATTTAGGCTGTATCTGTATTTCAACGAATTTCCGTAACCTAAATAACTGTAATAATTTAAATTATAAGTTAAATCCTGAGACCTGCCCAGATCGAAATAATAGCCTTCACCGGCTTGATAACCGGTAAGAGAACTGTAACCCATAGTGGGTATTAAGAGTCCTGAGGATTTTTTATCTTTAATGGGAGTAACCATAATTGGTAAATATAGAATAGGCACGTTGCGGATATAAAAAATAGAGTTAAAGGAATAGGCATAACTCCCTTCATATATATCCGAAAAAGACGAATACAGTTTCCATGACGGCGGGNTTCTTTTGCACGACGTCAGATAGCCGTCCTTCACTTGATAAAAGCCTTTGCCTTTATGATATATTTTATCGCCGTAAACATAAATATTTTTATCCAGATAATGTATGTGCGAATTATAAATGGTTCCTATTCTGCTTTTTAAATATACTTTAAGTTTTTTAGCCTTGGTAATCGTTCCTTTTGAATTCACTATAACGTTTCCCGTAGCAACCGCATAATCCGTTTTGTAAAAATAGACAACCTTATCCGCTTTTAAAGTAAATTTTTTACGCTTTATTATTACGTTTCCGGTAAAAATATAGGTATGTTTATTCTTATTATAGACCACTTTGTCTGACAAAATATGTATGGGTACTGTTTCAGGTTCAATTGCGTACGAAATTTTAGCGTCCGTTGTNTTTATGCAGGACAAAACAGCCAGAATTAAGAAGACAAACGAAATTTTTTTCATAAATTTAATGCGATTAAATTATAACGGTTTTCTTAAATTCTCCTATAAGGTATAAAGAGCCGCAAACAAGTATAACCTCGTCTTTTTTTTTATTATTAACGGCAGTTTCCAATGCATCTTTTACATTATCTGCCGTAAAAACTTTTTTAAAATAACGGTTCTGCAAAGAAAGTTTTTTTAAATCGTTCCCGTCCATAGCTCTTTCGTTATCCAAACCGCAAAAAATAATGTCTCCCCCTAAAGCAGAAAGTCTTCTTAAAATTGTTTTATAATCCTTATCTTTCATAACGGCAAAAATAATTATAAAATTTTTTCCTTTAAAAAAATTTCTCACAGAAATGATAAGATTTTTAATCCCGTCAGGATTATGGGCGCCGTCTAAAATTATATCGCTGTTTTTATACTTAATTATTTCAAAACGTCCTTCATTTTTAAACTTTAATACTCCATTCCTTACAGAATCGTCATTTAACTTTAATTTCAGGCTCTTTTTGTAATGCATAGAAAGAATTTCTGCTGATAAAAGGCTGAGTTTTAAATTATATTTCTGATACAACGCAAAATTCGGCAGTTTTATATTTTTTATTTCGGTATTAAGTCCGCTGTAATTATATGAATTTCCTTTTTTCAATAGTTTGACGACGTTTGAAGTGTAATATCGGGCATTTAAGCTTAAAGCGTAATTTTTTATGCATCCGTTTATTTTACTGTTTTTATCTCCGCAAACCGCAATAGAATTTCTTTTAATTATAGCGGCTTTTTCAAGGGCAATTTTTCTAAGAGAACCTCCTAGTATATCTTTATGGTCCATAGATATATTGGTAATTACAGACAGAAGCGGCTTTTTGATTATGTTTGTTGCATCGAGTCTCCCTCCTAAACCAGCTTCTATAACGGCTACATCAACTTTCTTTTCAAAAAAATAAAGAAAGCATATTGCGGTAGTCAGTTCAAAAAAAGACGGAGCGCCTAATTTTTTAAAATCATCCTTTTCGGAAACTATTTTACCGAAAAATTTATTGAGCCTTTCCAGATCGCTGTCGCTTATTTTTTCTCCGCCTGCCTCTATTCTTTCGGAAAAAGTTACTAAATGCGGAGAAGTATAAAGTCCTACATTTAAACCATGTTCTTCCAATATGCCGTAAATGAATCTGCTTACAGACCCTTTTCCGTTCGTTCCGGCTATATGCACGGTTTTTAACTTATCCTGCGGATTACCGGCATACCGCATTAAAGCTTTTATCCTTTCGAGTCCGAAATTCATCGAAAAACCGCTTAAGCCGTATATCGCATCAAATTCTTTAATCGCGCTACCCATTAGTAAAAAGAATCAGCAGATTTTTTAAAACATCCTTTAGATCTTTCCTCTCTACTATCATATCTATCATTCCGTGTTCCAATAAGTATTCCGACCTTTGAAAACCTTCGGGAAGGCTCTGATGAATAGTCTTTTCTATTACCCTCGGACCGGCAAATCCTATAAGCGCCTTGGGTTCGGCAATTATAACGTCGCCTAAAGTCGCAAAACTCGCCGATACGCCTCCGGTAGTAGGGTCGGTCAGAACCGAAATATAGGGCATGCCCGTCCTGTTAAATTCCGAAACCAGCGCTACGGTCTTAGACATTTGCATAAGAGAATAGATACCTTCCTGCATTCTTGCTCCGCCGGAAGACGAAAAAATCAGGACGGGAAGGTTATTTGCAATAGCATATTCAAATGTCTTTGCGATTTTTTCCCCTGCGACCCTTCCCATTGAGCCACCCATAAAATTAAAATCGAAAATGGAGACTGCCGTTCTTATTCCGTGGATATTTCCTTCGCCGGCAACAACCGCATCGGAAAGCCCGGTTTTCTCGGCATCTTCCTTAAGTCTGTCTTTGTATTTTTTCGTATCCGTAAAATTTAATACATCGGCAGGTTCGATATCTCGAAAAAGTTCCTTAAAACTGCCCTCATCGAATATTATTTCTATTCTTCTAAGCGCCTTAAGCCTGAAATGGTAATTGCATTTCGGGCAAACCTCAAGATTCCTTTCTAATTCCTTTTTATAAATAATTTCGCTGCAGCTTGGACACTTAACCCATAAACCTTCCGGTATGGCAGGCTTGCCCTGTTCCTTTTTGCCATTTTTTGATTTGAATAAAAGCATACCGTATATTTATAAGCTTGATTTTATACCGGATGAGAATTCTGCTATCTTTCTAAGCATTGCCGGTTTGTCGTTAATATTATCTTCTATAAATTGAATTATTTTTGAGCCTATAATTATTGCATCGGCAGATTTAGCGATATCTTTTGCCTGTTCTTTGGAAGATATGCCGAAGCCGACTCCTACAGGTATAGAGCTTATTTTCTTAATTTCCTTTACCTTTGATTTAATTGTTTCGGGCAGGCTTTTTCTTGCTCCGGTAACTCCCGTAACACTGACGTAATACACAAAGCCTTTAGCGTATTGCAATATGTCCTTCATTCTTTCATTGCCGGTAGTAGGGGCTAAAAGATAAATCTGATATATATTTTTATCTTGAATATATTTAGTTAATTCCGCACTCTCTTCGGGAGGCAAATCAACNGCTAAAATACCNTCTATTCCTGAGCTTTTAGCGCCCTCGGCAAATTTTTTGCCGAGTATAAAAACGGGATTGTAATACGTAAAAAGAATAACGGGGATATCCCGATAGTTTTTGAGTTTTTTTATAAAACTAAAGGCGTCTTCCATAGATATTTTTCTCTTTAACGCCCTTTCGTAAGACTTTTGTATCACTTTGCCGTCTGCCATGGGATCAGAAAAAGGAAAACCCAGCTCTATAATATCCGCGCCGTTTTTGACTAAAGTTTTTGCTATTTCCAAAGAGGTTTCGATATCCGGGTCGCCTATAGAGATAAACGGTATAAATGCCGTCTTATTTTCAGACCTGAGTCTTTTAAATACCGTATCTATCTTGTTCTCTTTTGACATAATTTTATTCCTAACCGCATTATTTTTTACCGGCATTAGACGCAAGATAATCCGAAATAGTATGCATATCTTTATCTCCCCTGCCCGAAAGATTAATAACGACGGTTTTTCCTTTTATTTTTTTTCTTATCTTTTCTAAATATGCGACTGCATGCGAACTTTCAAGAGCCGGAATAATTCCTTCGAGTCTGCATAGCTTTTGGAAAGCCGTTACGGCTTCTTCGTCTTTTATGCTGTCGAATATTATCCTTTTTTTATCGGCAAAATAACTGTGCTCCGGACCTATACCGGGATAGTCGAGTCCTGCGGCTATAGAATGGGCATCGGCAATTCTGCCGAATTCGTCCTGAAGCAGATAAGTTTTGTTTCCGTGCAAGACGCCGGGAGAGCCTCCTGAAATGGAAGCGGCATGCAAACCCGTTTCAATACCGCATCCTCCCGCCTCTACACCGTACATCTTGACTTTAGGGTATTTAAAAAACGGATAAAACAGCCCTAAAGCGTTACTGCCGCCGCCTACGCATGCTATTAAAATATCAGGAAGTTCCTTAAGCTGTTTTAGGACTTCCTTTCCTATGATGGATTGAAAATCCCTGACTATCAGCGGATAAGGGTGGGGACCGGCAACCGTTCCTATCATATAATAAGTAGTCCTGATATTTGTAATCCAGTCTCTCAGCGCTTCGTTCATAGCGTCTTTTAAAGTCTGAGAACCTGATTCCACAGGATTCACTTTTGCTCCGAGAAGTTCCATCCTGAAAACGTTTTGCTTCTGCCTTTCGACGTCTTTTTTGCCCATAAATATTTCGCACTCTAAGTCGAATAAGGCGCAGACGGTAGCAGTAGCAACTCCATGCTGTCCGGCTCCGGTTTCGGCGATAATCCGCTTTTTTCCCATCTTCACGGCAAGCAATGCCTGTCCTATAGTATTGTTTATTTTATGAGCTCCGGTATGGTTTAAGTCTTCGCGTTTAAGATATATGTTAGAGCTATAGATATCGGAAAGCCTTTTCGCGAAATAAAGAGGACTCGGTCTCCCAACGTAATTTTTCAGGTAATAATTAAACTCTTGTATAAATTTCTTATCGTTTCTTATCTTTTTATAAAATTGCTCAAGTTCGATAACGGCCGGCATTAAAGTCTCGGAAATATATCTTCCGCCGTATTCGCCGAAATGACCTTTTTTATCAGGCATCAGCATATGAAGCTCTCCTAAGATTTTTAAAAAATAACGCCATCTTATCGTAATTCTTTTTTCCGGGTAAATCCTCTATTTTTGATGAAAGGTCTATGCCGTAAAGTTTAACAGATTTAATTATATGTTCTATATTATCATAGCCTATTCCGCCGGCTAAAATTAAATCACCGGCGTCTAAATTTTTGATTATATCAAGGTTGACCTGCACGCCCGTTCCCCCGAACACGCCCTCTCCGGCAGAAGCGTCTATAAGCACGTTAACGCCCGCTTCCCTGTATCTGTAAATTTTATCCAGATCGGCTTCTTCTTTAACGTGTACTGCTTTTAAAATTATATTTTTATCTATGCCCGATTCTTCTATATAGCTCAACGATTCATTTCCCGACAGCTGAATTATATCGGCATCAACATCTCTTGCTATTTTTTTAATTATTTCCGGATTCTCGTTTACGAAAACCGAGGTGATTATAATATTTCTTTTAACGGATAAAAAATTTTTTACATTTTTCCCAGCCGTTTCTCTAAGTTCTTTTATAATTTCTTTTGCGGTTTCTGCCGGTATATATCTTTTCGATTTTTCGTAAAAAATAAAGCCTATGGTATCGGCGCCCAGTTTTAAAGCATTATAGGCATCATCTATATTGGTTATACCGCATATTTTTATTTTGGGAATATCGGACATTAAAATTTTAAATCTGCATTGGTTAATTATACGTAATTATTCATCGAATAGGGCGATAAAAATTCTTTTAAAGTCTTTGAAGCATCATTTGAAGTGACAAGGGCTTCTCCTATCAGAAAAGAATTGATGCCTCTTTTCATAAGCATTTCGATATCTCCTCTGCCGTTAATACCGCTTTCCGCCACAATCAACTTTCCCGGCGGAATTTTTTCGGCTAACGCGGCGGTTTTAAACAAATCGGTCTTAAAAGTCCTTAAGTCTCTGCTGTTTATACCTATAATTTCGGCATTATATTTATAAGCCGTCTCAAGTTCTTTTTCGTCTGATATTTCGGTAAGAACGTCTAAGGAAAGTTCTGCGGCGAGAGATAAAAGATTTTTATATTGAACCTCCGACAATGCTTTGATTATTAGAAGAATTGCGTCCGCTTCTATTATTTTAGATTCAAAAACCTGAATTTCGTCGATTATGAAATCTTTTCTTAAAACCGGAAGTTTTACCGATTTTCTCACTTTTGAAATATCTGCCGGACTTCCCATAAAAAATTTCTTATCTGTAAGAACGGAAATAGCGCTGGCACCGCCTCTTTCATAAACAGCGGCAAGTTCATCGGGCTTATAAACAGCCGATAGAAGACCTTTTGATGGGGAAGCCTTCTTTACTTCGGCAATTATACTGCAAATTCTGTATGAAACCGCTTCGCCGTTAGACCTCGGTTTTAATGCGCTTTTTAAACTTCTTAATCCGTAAAAAGCGGAAAATGCGCTCTTCCTGTAAGCCTCTTCATCGATAGACTCTTTAAATTTTTTTATTTCTTTTGTTTTTTCTTTTAAAATGTCGTCTAATATCATATTTATATTTTAATACTTATCTGTTGGAGATTTCAATAAGGTTTTGTAAAGATTTTAACGCCCTGCCCGACTCGATCGAAAGCCTTGCCTCGTTAAACGCATCGTATAAATTATCTGCTTTGCCCGAGGTTAAAATAGCAAAACCGGCATTTAAAA
>JGI24721J26819_10007343_pt1 | contig 10455 bp, 8 predicted proteins | sample YelNatPaOPGAMG01_FD_26819 | JGI IMG/M metagenome (IMG submission 26819)
TGACCTAACCCCCTGGCCCCCTTCCCTGCGAGGGAAGGGGGAAAATTTGGTGGGGTTATCGGGTCAGCCTACGAGTGAGGCCCAAAACTTTGGCGAACCCTAAGCCCACGAGGGTGGGCAAATGGGGGTCCAGGGGGGCAAAGCCCCCTGGCGGGGGGCTGTGGGGGGTGTCCCCCCAGAACAAAAAGAGGGAGCGAGTTGCCCACCTTAGCAACCCCGCCACGAGTGGGACCCAATACGCTGGCAAACCCAAAGCCAACGGGGGTGGGAAAATGAGGTCCAGGGGGCGGAGCCCCCTGGCAGGGGGCTGTGGGGGATGTGCCCCCAGAACAAAAAGAGGGGGCGAGTCGCCCACCTTAGCAACCCCGCCACGAGTGGGGCCCAAGCCGCTGGCAAACCCAAAGCTAACGGGGGTGGGAAAATGGGGGGTCCAGGGGGCGCAAGCCCCCTGGCAGGGGGTTTTGGGGGGTGTCCCCCCAGAACAAAAAGAGGGGGCGAGTTGCCCACATTAGCAACCCCGCCACGAGTGGGACCCAAGCCGCTGGCAAACCCAAAGTCAACGGGGGTGGGAAAACCTGCAAGCCCTTCAAAAGCTCTGTGGGCCATTATCGGCGCGGAGAATTATCCCACCGCCTAAAAGCTCATCCCCCCTGTAGAAAACTACCGCCTGGCCAGGAGCTGCTCCTATTACCGGCTCCTTGAACACTACCTTCACTTTCCCTTCCCCCAAAGGGTAAACCACAGCCTCCTTTTCCGGAGCACGGTAGCGAACGCGAGCTTTGACCTCAATCGGCTCGCTGGGGAAATGTCCGGAAATAAAGTTGGTTTCCCCGGCTATAAGCTCTCTCTGCCCTTGCTCTTCCATCGTGCCCACTATCAAAGCATTCCGTTCCACATCTTTGTCCAAGACGTAAAGCCGTTTTCCGTAAGGGATGCCGAGGCCGAAACGCTGCCCTACAGTGTAAAGGGGCAAGCCCTTGTGGGTGCCCAATAGACGGCCCTTCGTATCGTAGATAGGGCCAGGGCGAAGTGCTTCGGGAGCGTAAAGGCGCAGGAAATCGCGGTAATCGTTCCCAGGGACGAAGCAAATCTCTTGGCTTTCCTCCCTATCGGCAGTCGGAAGGCCGAATTCTCGGGCCAGGCTCCGCACCTTTTCCTTGGTAAACCAGCCCAGCGGAAAAAGGAGCCGGGCTAAGTGCTCCTGAGTGAGCATGTAGAGGACATAGGATTGGTCCTTGGCCGGGTCAATCCCCTTGAGCAGTTTGTATTCCCCATCGGCCTTTACTATTCGGGCATAATGGCCGGTGGCCAGGTAATCGGCTTCCAAAGCCAAAGCTTTCCGAAAGAGCAGGTCAAACTTTATGAATTTATTGCAGGCCAAGCAAGGGTTAGGGGTTATGCCCGCAGCATACCCTTTGATGAAGGGGGAAACAACTTTATCGTAAAAAGGTTGCCTTAAGTCCAACACATAGAAGGGGATGCCCAAGATTTCGGCTACACGGCGGGCTATTTCCACCGCTACAGGGGGACAACAGCGGTTCTCTCCATCCCCCGGAGCCCACAACCTCATCATCACTCCGATTACTTCGTATCCTTCCCGAAGCAAAAGAGCGGCGGTGACAGAGCTGTCAACCCCGCCGCTCATGGCTACCACAACCCTACTTCTCCCCATCCTTCCCTTCGCTAAGGTTCAACTTAACCTCAGGATGCTTCTTGAGGTAATCCTCAATGGCTTTGTGGACGGCCTCGGCAGCGAGGTTGCTGCAGTGCATCTTGTTGGGAGGAAGCCCGCCCAAAGCTTCAGCTACAGCTTTGCGGGAAAGCTTCAAGGCCTCCTCAAGAGTTTTGCCCTTGACCATCTCCGTAGCCATGGAGCTGGTAGCAATGGCCGCTCCGCACCCCAAAGTCCTGAACTTTATATCCTCAATCCTCCCATCACGCACTTTTATGTACATCTCCATGACATCCCCACACACGGGGTTCCCGACCCTGGCCACCCCATCGGCATCCTCTATAACTCCGACGTTGCGGGGGTTCATGAAATGCTCCCAAACCAGTTCGCTGTACATAGGTCGCCTCCCGATAAAATCCGACTTTTAAGTCGGTTTTTATTTTATCACCAGCCTCCTGGTTAGTCAAGGGTTGAGGTAAGGCTTTATGTAGACGAAAGGGCAAAGGGCGCTGAGGATGGCGAGCCCAAAGAAGAAAAGGGCGAAGATTAGCTTATCCCACTTCTCCGGAATTGAGGCCTTGACCACGCAAAAAGCTGTTCCTGCCAGAACCAGAGCCAGGGAGAAGCGATTCCAATCGCCGGTGATGAGGCCCTTGACCACCAGAGCCAAAGCTCCCAAGGCCAGGATTAGCCCTGCCGTCACTATTGCTTTCCTCTTTAAGCCTTCTCTCAGGCCTAAAGAGAACCCTAAACCCAGTGGGGTTAAAGCCGGGAAGAGGTATCGGCCTTGGTGTTGGACGAATTTAAGGTTATACCAGAGGAACGATAAGGCTGTGAGCGAGAGGGAGAGGGCCAAGAGTATAAGCCCCAAGCGCTGAACGTCTTTCAAAGCTCGCCACCCTTGTGGGAGCCAATGTAAAAATCCCCACAGGGCAAATAAGCAAGCCAGGGCTAACAAGCCGTAAACCCTTTCATCCATTGGCACAGCCATCCAGCCAAATTGCCCCCAAAAACTCCTGAAAGAAGTCAGCAGGAAAGCCTTGAGCAGACCGGAAGCCCCCATCGTTTCAAGCCACTGATAGGTGCGTGGCTGCCCAACTACTATGGAATCGTGCCGGGCAAGGCCGAAGGGGTCGGTTAAACCGTAAACGGCCATATTCCGGGCAAACCAGGGTAAGGAAAAAAGCAAAGGCCAGAGACTAAACGCAAGCAACCGCAACCTTTTCCCCGGAGGAAAACAACGCCAGGCCGAAAGTCCGAAAAATATTAGGTAAAGGGCGAAGGTAATGTAGGCCGTAGTTTTGGTCAAGAAACCCAAGGCGATGAAGACCGAAGGCTTCCACAGTGCCTCTTCCGGCCAACTCCTCTTGAAAAGTCGCACCATCTCCAAGAGGAAAAGCCCGATGATTAGCTCGGCCAGGGAATCGTTGTTGACCGAGGCGCTCATGGCGGTATGCATTGGGACAAAGGCCACGAAAGAGGCTGTCCCCAAGGCCAGTTCTGGCGCCTCCGGGAAAAGTTCTCGGGCGATGAGGAAAGCTATTGCCACTACCCCGGCTCCTATGGCTACTGAAAATAACCTCAGGGCCAAGAGGCTTCCCCCGGTTATGGCATAGATTGGGGCAGCCAAAACGTAGTAGAGCGGGGGCTGATGGAACTCATAGCGTATGGGCTCAATAGACATATTGGGTGGGAAGCGGCGGCTCTTTATCTCCTCCAAGTAAGAATGGGGGTAATCTCCCATCCTCAAAACTGGCAGACGGCCCTCGCGCACTAAGAAAGCGATGTAATTGTAGTGGGCAGGCTCATCCGGAGCTTGCCAAGGCGGGGTAAGTGAGGCATAGATTGTCCCCAGAACCAAAAATGCAGCAATCAGTGTTAAGAGCGAGGCTTTGTGCCCCATGGGAACCTCCGAAGTGTGGGATCGTAAAACTCCTCCACAGCCTTGCTGAGAAGGTAAAAAGCACCACAGAAAGCGATTATGGCCAAGGCCGGGGGGAAAAGGGCATGCCACTGCGGCCCCTTCGGCGACCAGTAAAATGTCAGCTGAGTGAACCAAATCATGGTCCCCCAGCTCATCCTTATCCGTGTCCGCCCGAAGAAGGAAAGGAAAGCTTCAGTCAGGACTGCGCCGGAAGCCGTAAACGTCATGAATAAGAAGCCGGCAGGAAGCACATAAGGCAAGATGTGCCGGCGGAGTATGTAGAAATTGCCCCCTCCTGAAACCTTAGCTGTCTCCACAAAAGCTTTTACCGTTATGCCTTGAGCCCAGGATTTAATGATTGCGGCCGGGGCTCCTAACCCAGCCAGGACCCCGTATAGCAGGGCTAAGATAGGCCAGCGCATGTCAATCAATAGGCCGACTATGAGCAGGATTATGGGCGGGGGCATGAGGATTAGGACATCGCACAAGGCCATGAGCAAGGCCTCAACTTTTCCCCCGAAGTAAGCCGAGGCCAGCCCCGCACTCAAGGCTAAAATTGAAGCTATAAAGCCAGCGGTTAGCCCTACCCCTAAGGAAGTTCCGGCCCCATATAGAAGCTGGCTCAGAACATCCCTCCCGAAAGAATCCGTCCCCAATGGGTGCTTTAGGGAAGGAAAAGTCGGGTGAGGGGCGATGTCGGGGTCAAAGCCGGTCATGGGGTGGTATATACCTCTGTTCCAGACCCAGGCCATTAGGATAGGATGGGATAAGGCCATTAGGGCAAAAATGGCCAGGATTATGGAACCTACCAGGCCTTTGGTGTTCTCCAAAGCCACCCCTTTAAGCCAATCGCCCATGCATCCTCCACCTTAGCCTTGGGTCCAACCAAGCCAGGGCAAGGTCCAGAAAGACGTGGGAAGCCAGCAGCAGGATTCCAACCAAGGAAAGGACTCCCATTAGCAAAGGCACATCTTGGTAATCAATGGCGAAAAAGAGGAGCACGCCAACCCCTGGCCAGAAGAAAATCTTCTCCAGGATGAAGCTTCCCAGAAGGAGCAGGGGGAACTGGAGGAGGAAACGGCTAAGCAAGGGCAAGATAGCTATTCGGCTCAAGTGGTAATCCCTAACCCTGCTTTCATCCAATCCCTTAGCTTTGGCTAAGAGGACAAAATCTTCCCCGCGCAACAAAGTCATGCTGGTCCGCATCAGAAGCATTATCTCACCGAAATTGGTGGCCAATAGTGTGATGAAGGGGAGGGCGAGGTGCCAAAGGATATCCAGAGCGAGGCGGCCCCATCCCTTAAGGAGCCAGGCCAAAGCTAAGGCTACAAGGAACAAGGCCCTTACGGCAAACACAACAGTTGTTCCCCACCTCTTGGCCCTCTTACCTATAATCCACCATCCTCCGATAGCGGCAATGAAAGTGGCCAGCATCCAAACCATCACAATGTTAGAGGAGATAGAGACATCGGCCCAAAGCTCAAGGCTCACCTCGCTCTGAGCCGGGAACCACCTAAGCCTTATGGCGAAGATTTGGACGAGGATGAAGGCAACCCAAGGGAGGAAAGAGGAATAGCTTGCTACGGCCAAAGCTGTAGCCGAAGCATTGAGTAAAGAATGCTTGGGGGGCCAAGCCATGCGTTTACCCACCAATACCCCTAAAATCCAAGCGGAGACCGTAGCCGGGACCAAGAGGAGCAAGGTTTTAGGGAGGGCCATAAAGAGGAGCGCCGTTACGGAATAATGGGGGTAGAGGAAACTCCTCCCGAAATTACCGGTAAAGAACCCCTTCATCCACCTCAGATACTGCTGCCAGAGGGGCAAATTCAAACCGAGGTAAGTCCGTAGGGCCTTTTTCCAAATTGGGGGCAATCCCACCGCAGTGCTAACGAAATCTCCCGGCAAGGCGTGGATTAATAGGAAGAGGGCAGTTTGGAAGAGGACAAGGGTTATAAAAGCTCGCACAAGCCGGTGAAAAAGGTAACGGCCCACTTAACTCCCCTGCTTTAATTATAACCTCAAACCGCTAAAGGCGCCACCTTTTACTTTGCCTTAAGCCAACCTCTTACGCCGACTTTAAGCAGGGGGCTGTGGGAGGTGTGCCCTTCCGACCTAACCCCCTGACCCCCTTCCCTGCGAGGGAAGGGGGAAAATTTGGTGGGGTTATCGGGTCAGCCTACGAGTGGGATCCAAAAGACTGGCGAACCCTCAGCCCACGAGGTGGGCAACGGGGGTCCAGGGGGCGAAGCCCCCATGGCAGGGGGTTTGGGGGATGTGCCCCCAAAAACCAAAAGGGGGCGAGTTGCCCACCTTAGCAACCCGGCCACGAGTGGGGCCCAAGCCACTGGCGAACCCAAAGCCAACGAGGGTGGGAAAACGGGGGGCCAGGGGGCGAAGCCCCCATGGCGGGGGACGTGGGGGGTGTCCCCCCACAAATTCAAAAGAGGGGGCGAGTAGCCCGCTCTGGAAACCCCGCCACGAGTGGGACCCAAGACGCTGGCGAACCCAAAGCCAACGAGGGTGGGAAAACGGGGGGCCAGGGGGCGAAGCCCCCATGGCGGGGGGNTTGGGGGATGTGCCTCCAAAAACCAAAAGGGGGCGAGTTGCCCACCTTAGCAACCCGGCCACGAGTGGGACCCAAGCCACTGGCAAACCCAAAGCCAACGAGGGTGGGAAAACGGGGGGTCCAGGGGGCGAAGTCCCCATGGCGGGGGGTTTGGGGGATGTGCCCCCAAAAACCAAAAGGGGGCGAGTTGCCCACCTTAGCAACCCGGCCACGAGTGGGGCCCAAGCCACTGGCAAACCCAAAGCCAACGAGGGTGGGAAAACGGGGGTCCAGGGGGCGAAGCCCCCATGGCAGGGGGTTTGGGGGATGTGCCCCCAAAAACCAAAAGGGGGCGAGTTGCCCGCATTAGCAACCCGCCCACGAGTGGGGCCCAGAACGCTGGCGAACCCAAAGTCTACGGGGGTGGGAGATTTCTGGCCCCAAGCGCTGTAAAACCTTGCTAAACAGCCCCCTCAGTGCTAAAATTTTTAAGTAACCTTGATAAGGAAGCGGCAGGGGGAAATGGGACAGAACAAAATCGTAGTGCGAGGAGCAAGGGAGCACAACCTAAAAAACATAACGGTGGAAATCCCCAGAGATAAACTGGTGGTGATAACCGGAGTCTCCGGCTCCGGTAAATCAAGCCTGGCCTTTGATACCCTCTATGCCGAAGGACAACGCCGCTACGTAGAATCGCTTTCCGCTTACGCTCGCCAGTTCTTAGGCCTAATGGAAAAGCCCGATGTAGACGTAATTGAAGGGCTATCCCCAGCCATCTCCATAGACCAAAAAGGGGTAAGCCATAACCCTCGCTCTACCGTGGGAACCGTTACCGAAGTCTACGATTACCTGCGCCTCCTGTTCGCCAGGGTCGGGAGGCCACACTGCCCCAACTGCGGAAAAGAAATCTCCCCACAGACCCCCCAGCAAATCGTTGATTCCATCCTCTCCCTGCCTGAAAACACCAAGGTCATGCTCCTTGCCCCTGTGGTGAGGGGGCGCAAGGGCCACCACAAGAACGTCTTGGAAGAAATCCGCCGGGCAGGCTACGTAAGAGCCCGAATTGACGGCAAAATCATGGAGCTGGATGAAGAAATTGAGCTGGACCGCTACAAACTCCACACCATAGAAGCGGTAGTAGACCGGCTCGTAATCCACCACTCCGAAGATGAGGACTACCGCAGCCGCTTGGCCGATTCGGTGGAAACGGCCCTCAAGTTCGGCAACGGGGTCATCGTAGTTTCCATAATGGAAGAAGGCGGCTACCGCGACCTCCTTTTCTCAGAGCATTCAGCGTGCATTGATTGCGGGATATCGCTCCCGGAAATTGAGCCCAGGACTTTCTCCTTCAACAGCCCCCATGGAGCTTGCCCCCATTGCTCCGGCCTGGGAGTAATAATGGAAATTGACCCCGACCTCGTCATACCCGATAAGTCCTTGAGCCTGAAGGATGGAGCCATAGCCCCTTGGCGATACTTGGGCAAAGAAACCTCACGCTACTACATGCACCTATTGCGGCGAGTCTGCGAATTCTACAAAATCCCTATGAACGTCCCAGTGCGGGAGCTAACCAAAGAGCAGCTGGATATAATCCTATATGGAACTCGCCCTGGCGAGCTGGTCTCCTTGCCCTATTCCGACCAATATGGCCGCACCCATTACTACGAAATCCCCTACGAAGGAGTAATCCCCAACCTCCAGCGCCGCTATCGGGAAACCGAATCCGATTACATCCGGAGCGAGATTGAGCGCTACATGACCGCCAGGACTTGCCCTGTCTGCAATGGCACAAGGCTTCGCCCTGAAGCCTTAGCCGTCACAGTGGACGGCAAGAACATCGCCGAAGTAGCCGCTATGTCTGTAACCCAAGCTTTGGAGTGGGTGGAGCGCCTCCAAGGGCCAGATTCTCCTTTGACCGAAAAAGAGAGACTCATCGCTCACCAAATTCTGAAAGAGCTCAGGAACCGCCTCCGCTTCATGGTAGATGTAGGCCTTGATTACATAACCCTTGACCGAAGGGCCTCAACCCTTTCGGGAGGGGAAGCACAGAGGATAAGGCTGGCTACTCAGATAGGCTCTCAGCTTGCCGGAGTCCTTTACATCTTGGATGAGCCCTCGGTAGGATTGCACCAGAGGGATAACGCCCGCCTCATCCAAACCCTAAAGCACCTCAGGGACCTCGGAAACACGGTCATAGTCGTGGAGCATGACGAGAACACAATTCGCTCAGCTGACTACATCATTGACTTGGGGCCGGGGGCAGGGGATAAGGGGGGAGAGGTAGTAGTTGCAGGAACCCTTGATGACCTTCTGCGTTGCCCCCGTTCCATAACTGGAATGTACCTCAGAGGAGAAAGGAAAATAGAGGTTCCCAAATCCAGACGACCCGGAAACGGCTACTTCCTCACCGTCCACGGCGCCGCCGAAAACAACCTCAAGAATATAACCGTACGTTTCCCCCTGGGCACCTTCATCTGCGTGACAGGGGTTTCGGGTTCAGGCAAATCAAGCTTGGTGATAGAGGTCCTCTACAAGGCCCTGGCCCAGAAGCTCTACAGAGCCAGGGAAAAGCCCGGCAAACACCTCTTCATTGAAGGCATAGAGCACATTGACAAAGTCGTAAACGTGGACCAATCTCCCATTGGCAGGACGCCCAGGAGCAACCCGGCCACTTATACCGGGGCTTTTACCCCGATAAGGGAACTGTTTGCCTCCCTCCCCGAGGCTCGCCTCAGGGGTTACACCCCCGGCCGTTTTTCATTTAACGTCAAGGGCGGAAGGTGCGAGGCATGCGAAGGGGCAGGAATTATCCGGATAGAAATGCAATTCTTGCCCGATGTCTACGTCCCTTGCGATGTCTGCAAGGGCAAGCGCTACAACCGCGAGACTTTGGAAATCCGCTACAAAGGCAAGAACATATCCGAAGTCCTGGACATGACCGTAGAAGAAGCAATGGAATTCTTCGGCAACATACCCCAGATAAAGGCCAAGCTCCAGACCCTTTACGATGTCGGGCTTGGATACATCAAGCTTGGCCAACCGGCACCGACCCTCTCTGGAGGAGAAGCACAAAGGGTGAAATTGGCCCGAGAACTTTCCCGAAGGGCCACCGGCCGCACCCTCTACATCCTTGACGAACCCACTACCGGCCTCCACTTCGCCGATATTGAGAAGCTGCTCAATGTCCTAAACCGATTGGTGGATGCTGGGAACACCGTCATTGTAATTGAGCACAACCTGGACGTGATAAAGTGCGCCGATTGGATAATAGACTTAGGGCCCGAAGGGGGCGATAGAGGGGGATGGGTAATAGCCGAAGGGACCCCGGAGGAGGTAGCAATGGTGCCTCACTCTTATACGGGCCAGTTCTTGAAGAAAGTACTTTTCCCTGAGGAGGCGAGGCAATGCGCATACCTATAATTGCTGGCAATTGGAAGATGAACAAAACCGTTCGTGAGGCCATAGAATTTTTAGAAGCCGTTAAGGGCGAACTGGACGCAGTGGAAGGGGTGGAGAAGGTGCTTTGTCCTCCATTCACGGCCATAAGCACCGTAGCTCAATTGGTCAAGGGGACGAGCATAAAAGTGGGGGCGCAGGATGTCTTTTGGGAAGAAAAGGGGGCATACACCGGGGAAATATCCCCGGTTATGCTCAAAGAATTCTGCGAGTATGTAATCATCGGTCACTCCGAGAGGAGGAAGTATTTTGGGGAGACCGATGAGCATGTGAACCGGAAGGTGAAGGCTGCGCTTGCCCACAGTTTAACTCCTATAATCTGTGTGGGGGAGAATCTTGAGGAAAACGAAGCCGGCCTGACCGAGGAGGTAGTGACCCGGCAAGTTAGGGGAGCATTAGCCGGCCTTTCCTCCGCTGAAGCGGGGAAGGTAGTTATAGCTTATGAGCCGGTTTGGGCTATAGGGACGGGCAAGCCTGCTACTCCTGAAGGAGCGCAGGCGGTTATAGGAGGGGTAATAAGGCCTCTTCTGGCCGAGCTTTTCGGGGTGGATGTGGCGAGCAAGGTAAGGATTCAATATGGGGGGAGCGTTGACCCCTCAAACATTGGTGGGTTTGTAGCCCAGCCCGATATAGATGGGGCTTTGGTTGGGGGAGCAAGCCTAAAGCCTAAGGATTTTGTGGAAATTGTGAAGGTAAGTGCCCAAGCTAAGAAGTAAGCGTTTTTAGGGGGGGGTNGCCCCCNCCNCCCCCGTTTGCTTAGGGTTTGCCAGGGTTTTGGGTCCCACTCGTGGCGGGGTTGCCAATGTGGCAGGCTTCCCACTCTTTTGGTTTCGTGGGGGGGACACCCCCCACGCCCCC
>JGI24721J26819_10007352_pt1 | contig 10447 bp, 11 predicted proteins | sample YelNatPaOPGAMG01_FD_26819 | JGI IMG/M metagenome (IMG submission 26819)
AGGGAGATTCTTTACCGCCTTGCACCATGCTTCCTTAAAGAAGCCGGTCGTTATCTGGAAGGTGGGTCTTACCGCAGAAGGGGCTAATGCAGCCGCATCCCACACCGGCGCCCTGGCGGTACCTTCGGATATATGGCAGGGCATGATAAGACAGGCAGGGGCGGTTCCGGTCGTGGGTTTCGAGGAATGGTTAGACGTACTTGTGGGTTTTTCCCATCTCAGCTCTGTGGAAATAGGGGAGAGGTTGGCCATCATCTCGGGACCCGGGGGGCTGGCCGTGGCGGCAGCGGAGGCCTGCTCCGTAAACGGCCTTAAATTAGCGGAACTTTCTCCTAAAACACTTAAGATACTAAGTAGCATCGTACCTCCAACGGGAACGAGCCTGAAGAACCCAGTGGATGTTGGTTTGACCGCCTCACTGGAGATGGATATTTACATTCAAAGCATGAAGACCCTGGCGCAAGACCCTGGGGTAGACGGCATAATAATCATTGGAGCCGGATTGACACCGGAGATGAATCGGAGATATGCGGAAGCAATTGTCGAAACGAGAAATAGCCTGAAGAAACCTATCGTGGTCATTGGGATACCTGTACGGGATCAGTCCTACGGGGAGTATCTGTATGCGGCCGGTGTCCCTTTCTTTGACTCGGTAGAGCGGGCGGTGCGTACATATGCCAGAGTACTTTCCTACCGGCGATGGCGCGCGACAACCGCATAACTGTGTCCCGAATAAAAGCGCGCAATAATCCGGGAAAAGGGTTTAAGTAGCACAGTTCTGTCGAGCCTCTCCTTCACATATTCGGAAAGATAATGTTTATCTCTTACCGTATCAAAGCCGTATTTGGCAAGCAACCTCCGCAAAGTATCAGGGGTGAAGTGATAAAAATGATACGGAAGCTGCCATCCTTTCCACTGAGCCCACGTTTTTTTCGCGTCCGTTCCCGCGTAATTGGGTACATCAACAACGAGGATTCCATCTGGTTTTAGCCATAGATAGGCCTTCTCAAGGCATTTTGACGGTTTGCGGGTATGTTCAAGGAAGTGCCACATGGTTATGATATCAAAAGAACCCGGCTCGTAATCCACATCTTCAACAGAACCTACGGTAACAGCAATCCCCAGGGTATTTAGCACGTAGTTAGCTGCATCGGGGGAGATATCCATACCCTCCACCTCGTAACCTGCGAGCCGGCAGGCATAGAGGAAATATCCCATACCGCAGCCTAGATCGAGAATCCGCCCTCTTCTTTTTATGCTGCGGAAAAAACGGATGCGGTGCATTTCCTGAGACAGGCGGTTTTCCATCTCGCGGGAATTAGTATCCCAACCATCGTCATATTGGTGGCTGAAGTATTCTTTCCGATAGAGCTCGGTTAACTCCTCTGGATCAGGTTGGGGGTCGAGAAAACCAAGACCACACCCGTCGCAGCGGTAAACGCTCCATTCGCCCTGCGTGAAAAGAAGACTCCTACGGGGAGAGGCGCACAAAATGCAATGCCCTTCAGCCCTTTCCATTTAACACCTCGCCAATTGCCCTATCTAATCACTTTCCCCACTGCCTACGTACCCATTTTTTACAAATGGCACGGATGTCTTTTACCTCAAAGTAGGGATTCATAAAATACTTTTTTAGGCCGTACTTTTCCCACTATGGCGCCTGGTATTCTTTGTTTAGTGCCGCTGTTTTTTAGCAACCCCCTATGGCGAGGGTATTCGTCATTTCGTTTAAGGGTTGTAACGAATCTTTCTATTGTCCTGCCTTAAGTGGGGTTCCCAGGAAATAATTACATCGTATTATCAGGATGTTAAATCCCACCCCATCTTTGGCACGCTTTAAGCATTATTTATGGGCAAGAGAAAGAAATCCTCGGAAGGAGGTAAGGGAAGATGAAAAGGACGATAGGAACGATGGCGGTAGCGGTGGTGGTGGTTTTACTTACGGCGACCTTTGGGTTTGCGGAGTATGCCATGGCCGGGGTAGGAGATTTTCCGTATTTTCAGTTAGGGGCGCTGATTGTGGGTGGTCTCATTATTATATCTCTGAAGCACAAGTACGAGCGGATGTACACGAATGAGGCGGTGGGTGCATTTGCTCTTTACACGGTTTTGGTGGCTCTGTTTACGAATCCGGTTATCAATGNCCTGAAGGGTCTGGTGGGTTAAGGTACAGGTAGGGATACACATAAGGAAGGAGGTTAGGTCATGACGAGGCAGGAGGCGAAGAGACGTGAGATGGGAGGGATGTTTCAGTGGGGGCATATCCTGATGCTCAGTGCCTGGGGGATAGTCATTGCCTGTGCCTCTTTGGGTTTTCTCTACGTGGGTTATCTTTTGGATGAGCGGTTTGGTACGGCTCCCAGTTTTATGTTGGGTCTTTTCTTCCTCGCTATTGTCACCACGGTAGGGCGTCTCTACCAGGAGGCATGGCGAAAGAGGAAGGAAGTGTAGGATAATCACCTCTCCGATTTTGAAGAAGAGGGGGGCAGGATCATAAAGGTGGCCGAGGTTCTCAATAAATCTCGGCCTTCTTTATTTCTCACAAGGCAATCTCCTAAGGCAACGGAACGTCCCTTCTTGAATACCCGGGCTTCCGCTAAAAGTTCTCCTTCTTTAACCGGGGCGAGAAAATCACTCTTCAGCTCAATCGTCATGAGCCCCTCTCCTGGCTTTAAAAGGGTCATGATGGCATGGGCAATCGTTTCATCGGCCAGAGCTACCATAACACCACCCTGAACAAACCCCGCTCCCTGAAGGTACTGGGGCCGGATTTTCATGCGAAAAAGGGCTCTGCCATTTTTTATCTCCAAGATTTCTANACCAAAGAAATCGAGGAAAGGATTTAGCTTCTCCCCCTTTTGTAGTCTCCGTAGGTATTGAGGATAGTCTTCCATCTCTCATCCTCCCGATATTATTTATGCCTGCGCGCCACAGTTCCCGCCCATCGGAAAAAGAGCACGTTAAGAATCATAAAAACGGCGGCTAATAGAAAAGAGGTCGTATAGTTTCCCGTAAGATCGAATAGTTTACCGCTAAACCATACCCCTATGGCTCCCCCCATTCCTCCGATTAAAGAGAAGATGCCTACTATTTTCCCGAAATCGGGNCCCAGGAAAAAATCGGCCGACCGGGCGGGAAAGATAGGGGCCACAGAGCTGTATCCCAGGCCAAAGAGNACGGCATAGGCATAGAGGAGAAAATCATACTGGGGGGTTAGAAGCATAAGGCTCACTATCCCTAAAAAGGCACTTCCCATCCCCAGCGTAAAGGCCGGCTCTCGTCCCAGGCGATCAGAAAGGTAGCCGAAGAGGATTTTCCCTGCCGAGCCTATGATGCCCGTAAGACCGAAAAATAAAGCCCCCTTAGCCGAGGAAAAGCCTTTTCCCACCACCGCCGCTACCTGATGAATGAGGGTACTTTGAACGGCAAAAGAAGTGAAAAAAGAACTCGCCACGAGGAACCAGAAGGCCATGGACCTCAGAGCGTGGGACAGATTCTGGGCAACGGGTTTTGGCACATCCACGAACCCCTGGTAAGTTCTCTTCTCTTCTGTGTCCATCGCCCCGCCATCGGGAATCAAACCTATCTCTTCCGGGTTCCTTCTCTGGAGCAAGGCATTGGGAATAAAAAGAACAACCAAGGTAGAGATGGCAAGGATACGGTAAGCCACCCGCCAGCCCCACAGGGAGATAATATACTGGGTCAGGGGAACCATGACCTGCATGCCCACTCCCACCCCCGCCATGGCAATACCGATTGCCAACCCCCTCTTTTTCTCGAACCATCTGGGCAAGACCATGCTATGGGCAATGTAACCAATGGCACAGATTCCCACCGGGGTAAGAACACCATACCAGAGATAGTATGCCGAAATACTTTCTATGGTGCTCGTAAGCCAGAGACTAAATCCTATAAGCACACTGGCGGCTGGGAAAACAATGCGGGGACCAAAACGGTCAATAAAAGCACCAATCATGACGGCGGCAAGGGACTGAACCATCATGAAGAGGGAAAAGACGCCCGAGACCGCCGCTCTGCTCCAGGAAAATTCCCGGGAAACGGCTACGAGAAAGACGGAAAAGGAATACCAGATGCCAAAGGCTACGGCCAGATTAAGAAAAGATACCCCAATTATTACCCAGCCGTAAAAAAATTTCCCCCTGGCCATTACAGGTTCATTCCTGCTGTAACCATAATATTACCGCCCGAAATGTAGGATGCCCTATCCGACGCAAGCCAACACACTACCTCTGCCACCTCTTCCGGTTCACCCAGCCTCCCTAAGGGAATCATCCTGGAAAGAATATCTCCCGTTCCCTCACGGGACATCAGCTCCCGCACCGGGGGTGTATTTATCCACCCCGGCGAGATGGCCACAATCCTGATGTTATCCTTACCGTATTCTATGGCCGCCGCATTGGTCATACCCACGACAGCGCATTTGCTGGCACTGTAGATGGATAGGCGCTCAGAGGGGCGATTGGCTGAAGAAGAGGCGTTATTTATGATAACCCCTCCCCCCAGCTGTTGCATGATGGGAATTTCGTACTTCATGCAGAGGAAAACCCCTTTTACATTTGTATCTATAGTGCGGTCGAAGTCTTCTTCTGAAATGCGGGCAAGACGCGCCCAGGGATGGCTCGCTCCTGCGTTATTAAAAGCCACGTCGAGTCGGCCGAATCTGTCCACAGCCACCTTTATAAGTTCTTCCACCTCTTTTGCCTTACGCACATCAACGGCTAAGGCTATGGCCTTTCCCCCTTCTGTTTCGATTGTATTACGCGTAGCCTCTGCCCCTTCCCTACTAAAATCGCTCACCACAACCTTCGCACCACGGCGGGCGAGGAGAACAGCCGCCGCCCTTCCGATTCCGGACCCCGCACCCGTTACGAGCGCTACTTTACCTTCCAGTTCCCTCATGCGCGTTTACCTCCCTATGAAAATCCTTTCGGCTGCCAAGTATTATCATAATACCTTGCCAGTTGGAAAACTAAAAAATTCTTTAATGAACTATGGTCACTTTTCAACCCTTGAGAAAATTGATATTGACAGTTTTCTTAGGTTGTTATATGCCCTTTTAACCTATTTAAGGATGCCTTTAAAAGGCCCCCTTAACGAAAAATATCAACTTTAGGAAAGGAGCATTGGCCCATGGATGTCACCAGGCGAGGTTTCCTAAAGATCTCAGGGGCAGCATTAGCCGCAAGCGGGATAGGCATAAGCCTTAAACCTGTTTCCTCGTACGCCCAACCCCTGAAGATCCAGTATGCCAAGGAAACGACGACGGTTTGTCCATACTGTTCGGTGGGTTGCAGCATCATTGTCTCCACCCGCAAGGGCAAGGTCGTCAACACCGAAGGGGATCCTGATAGCCCCATCAACCGGGGATCCCTGTGCAGTAAAGGTGGTTCCATCTACCAGATGGCGGTAAACGAAAACCGACTAACGAAACCACTTTACCGGGCTCCATACTCGACGGAGTGGAAAGAGGTAGACTGGGACTGGGCCCTCGATAAGATTGCCCGTAATATCAAGAAGAGTCGAGATGCCAGTTTTCGGGCTACCAACGATAAGGGCGAAACGGTGAACCGGACGGAGGGCATCGCCTCCGTGGGCAGTGCCGCTCTGGACCTTGAAGAGTGTTTTACTTTGCAAAAATTCTTGCGGGGGTTGGGCCTGGTCTACATCGAACACCAGGCCCGTATCTGACACAGCCCAACTGTACCGGCTCTGGCAGAGTCGTTCGGACGCGGCGCAATGACCAATCACTGGATAGATCTTAAGAACAGTGATGTTTTCTTAATTATGGGTAGCAACCCCGCCTCTAACCATCCTGTAGCCTTCAAGTGGATACAGGAGGCCGTGGATAAGAGGGGAGCGAAGATTATATGTGTAGACCCTCGCTTCACCCAATCGGCGTCAAAAGCCCACATCTATGCCCCTATAAGGTCAGGTACGGATATCGCATTTCTGGGTGGCATGATCAAATACATCCTCGACAATAACCTCTACTTCGAAGAGTACGTAAAGAACTACACCAATGCAAGTTTCCTCGTAAACCCCGATTTCAAGCTCCCCGGTGAGAACAACGGCCTCTTTTCTGGCTTTGAAGGTGGCAAGTACAATAAAGATACCTGGGCATACCAGACGGACGCCAACGGCGTTATAAAGAAAGACCCCACCTTACAGGACCCGAACTGCGTTTTCCAGCTTTTGAAAAAACATTTCAGTCGTTACAACTTAGATATAGTCTCCCGCATCACGGGAACTCCCAAGGAAAAGTTAGAGGAAATCTACAAGCTTTATGCCTCAACGGGAAGGCCGGACAAGGCAGGAGTAGAGCTATACGCGATGGGATGGACTCAACACACCACTGGTACCCAGAATATTCGGGCGATGTGCATCATTCAGCTCCTCTTAGGGAACATCGGGATCGCCGGTGGTGGGATTGCCGCTATGAGGGGAGAATCCAACGTACAGGGGTCTACAGACCATGGCCTTCTCTTCCACATCTGGCCGGGTTATTTAGCCGTCCCCACCGCTTCCATGAAGACCCTAAAAGATTACAACGAAAAGAAAACCCCTAAAACGAAGGAAGAGAAGAGCCTGAACTGGTGGAAAAATTTCCCTAAATATTCCGCCAGTTTTCTACGATCAATGTACGGTGTTAACGTGACCTTAGAAGAGGCTTACCAGCTCTTACCCAAGTTGGATGATGGAGCAAATTACTCCTGGCTTATGATTTTCGACCAGATGTACAAGGGAAAATTCACAGGCTTCTTCGCCTGGGGAATGAACCCCGCTTGCAGCGGTGCCCACTCCAATAAGGTGCGCAAAGCCCTTACCAAACTCGACTGGCTCGTAAACGTAAACCTCTTCGACAACGAGACNGGTTCGTTCTGGCGAGGTCCGGGCATGGATCCCACGAAGATCAAGACGGAAGTCTTTATGCTGCCCTGCGCTTCTTCCATAGAAAAAGAAGGGAGTATAGCCAACAGCGGCCGCTGGCAGCAGTGGCGTTACAAAGCAATCGAGCCCCCCGGAGAAGCCCTGCCGGATGGCGACATAATGAGTGAGCTTTTCTTCCGGGTGAAAGAACTCTACGAGAAAGAAGGGGGACCTCATAAAGAAGCCATAACGAAGCTCACCTGGCCTTACGGAAAGAAAACTTTAACGGGCCATTTCCACTACGACCCGAGGATGGTAGCCGCAGAAATCAACGGTTATTTCTTAGAGGACAAAAAGGTGGAAAATCCTCTAAAGAAGGGGGAATTCAGAGAATTCAAGAAAGGAGACCTTGTGCCCGCCTTTGCCTGGCTCCAGGATGACGGTTCCACTTCCTCCGGCTGCTGGATTTACTGTGGCTCTGTAACGGACAAAGGTATCCTTGCNATGAGGCGCGGCACGAAGGACGCTTCCGGGATAGGCCTTTTCTCTGAATGGGCATGGTGCTGGCCGGTGAACCGGCGTATACTCTACAACGGTGCTTCCGTGAGCCCGAAAGGTGAACCCTGGAATAAGAAACAACCTGTGATTGTATGGAACGGTGAGAAATGGATAGGGGATGTACCGGACGGTGCCGGTGACCCGGGTTCTGGCCGACCGCCTTTCATCATGAAGCCGGATGGAGTGGCAAGTCTATTCGGCCCCGGCCTGGCCGACGGACCCTTCCCGGAGCATTACGAACCATTAGAATGCCCGGTGGAAAAGAACCTTCTCTCGCCGCAGAAAAATAATCCTGTAATCAAGCGTTTCGATAAGCCCGGTGTGGGGTCGGATATCGATGCCTTTGCCAGTGTAGAAGCTTGCGATCCGCGCTTCCCGTTCATTTGCTCCACCTACCGGGTAAGCGAGCACTGGCAGACAGGCGTTCTCACACGGTGGTGCCCGTGGCTCGCAGAAATGCAGCCGGGCATGTTCTGTGAAATAGGAATAGATCTAGCGAGAGAAAAGGGAATTGCAAATGGTGACAAGGTAATTGTAAAGTCTGCCCGGGGTGAGGTAGAGGCAACGGCCATCGTAACCCCCCGTTTTAAACCCTTCAATATAGACGGGAAGATCATTCATCAGGTAGGCATTCCCTGGCATTTCGGCTGGATAACGACGAAGGACCGCAAGTACCTACCGGGGGACAAGAAACCCGAGGTCTTTACGGAGGGCGATGCGGCAAACCTCTTGACACCGTTCATCGGCGATGCAAATACCATGATCCCCGAGAGCAAGGCGTTCATGGTAAACGTGATAAAGAAGTAAGGGGGTGAGATAAGCCATGACAGAATACATCAAACTCATCGACGTGTCTAAATGTACGGGATGCCGGGCCTGTCAGCTTGCCTGCAAACAGTGGAACGGCCTACCCGCCAAGCAAACGGTAAACTACGGCACATATCAAAATCCCCCGGACCTTCAGGCGAATACCTGGACGCTTATTCGTTTCACTGAGATAGCGGAAAAAGACCGTGTAAAGTGGTTGTTTAGAAAAGATGGCTGTATGCACTGCACAGATGCCGCCTGTGTTAAAGTATGCCCCAGTGGTGCCCTCTACCATACTGATATCGGAACGGTTGCCGTCAACCTCGATAAGTGCATAGGCTGTAAGGAATGCATCTCCGCCTGCCCCTTCGACATTCCCCGTTACGACCGGGCTACGGATAAGGTTTACAAATGTGACCTCTGCTATTCCCGCATTAAGGCAGACCTTATTCCTGCGTGTGCCAAGGCTTGCCCCACGGGGGCCATTACCTTCGGAGAAAAGAAGGCGATGATCAAGAAGGCGTATGATCGGGCCAAAGAACTGGGAGGAGAGGCAAACGTTTACGGAGATAAATTCGTAGGGGGAACGCACGTGGTCTATGTGCTCACGGAAAAACCCAGGGTATACGGTCTGCCCTCCAAGCCCAGTGTCCCCGCCACCATTATCATCTGGAAAGACATTCTGAAACCCTTGAGCCTCATCGCGGCGGGTGGTGTGATAGCCGGTTCTTTCCTCCATTACATCATCCACGGGCCAAAACTACCCGACGAAAACCAGGACCAGGCGGGGAAAGGAGGTGAATGAAAAATGCGTAAAGGTCTGATTAAAGCAACAGATGCTTTTGAAAGGATTGTTCACTGGAGCCTTGCCATTTCCTGCCTACTTTTGTGTCTCACCGGCTTAGGCATGATGTTCCACTCCTTTAACTTCATTGGCACCCTAATGGGCGGATTAAAATCCTTGAAGTACGTACATAACTTTACCGGGCTTTGGTTCGCCGTCTCACTTTACTTTGCCATTCGCATGTGGTGGAAGGAAGCAGGGGTATTTTCCATGCCCGAAGACCTAGAGTGGATGAAAGTCGCAGGGGGTTACCTGTGGCACGTGGACCATGTACCGGAGGTGGGTAAGTACAACCCGGGGCAGAAGATGTTTTTCCTCGCCGTCGCCATCTTCGGTGGTTTAATGGTAATCACAGGTATCATCATGTGGTTTCCTTTACTTTTCCCCGCTGGCCTTGTGCGGCTCATGTACATGTTACATGCCCTAGGATTCGTGGTGATTTTCCCCTTCTTCTTCGTTCACCTCTACCTGGGAACCGTGGGATCCCCTGGCTCCCTCTCAGCTATGACTACGGGATGGGTCACCCGCGCTTGGCTTAAGAAACAGCATGCTAAGTGGTTGAAAGAGATGGAAGAGAAGGGCGAACTTGTCGTTTTCGGAGAGGAAAAAAAGGAAACTTCGGCCCATCACTGATAAACGACCCTCTAAGACCTGCCCCCAAGGGGGCAGGTCTTCTTTTTTAAGGTAAGTGAAGGCGGTTATGGCAGAAAAAAGGTGGAAAGATTTATTAATAGGTTGTCTTGCGGCAGCGCTCCTCGCCTCCTCGGTTTGGGCCGGAGGACCTCCGGCAGTAGGGGAAAAAATACCAGAATTTACCCTCCCGGCCCCCAAAGATAGCTCTGAAAGAGGCTACCTGGGCCTAACCTTCTTGAACCGCAGTTTCCGCATCCCGGAGCTCAAGACAGAAGTAGTCATCCTGCAGGTATTTAGCATGTACTGCCCATACTGCCAGGCCGACGCCCCTCACGTAAACGCGCTCTATCAGCTCATAGAAAAAAACGAGAAATTTAAGGGCAAAATTAAAATCCTCGGCCTTGGGGCTGGAAACTCGGATTTTGAAGTGGCAACCTTCAAAAAAAGGTACGAGGTGCCTTTCCCCCTCTTTTCCGACCGGGACTTTCGCATCCACAAACTCCTGGGGGAAGTCCGCACCCCTTACTTTATTGGGATACGCAAATTCCCCGATGGCTCCCATCGGGTGTTTTTGAGTCGGCTGGGTATGATAAACTCTGCCGAGGCCTTCCTTACCGAAATTATAAAACTCGCGGAGTTGAAATAGAAACCTTATGAGGTCTTTTCTATTTGCCCTGACCCTTCTCATTCTAACACCGGGCCCCGGATGGGGTCTTT
>JGI24721J26819_10007361_pt1 | contig 10437 bp, 6 predicted proteins | sample YelNatPaOPGAMG01_FD_26819 | JGI IMG/M metagenome (IMG submission 26819)
ATGTTAGAAGGCTTTTGAAGAGGAGAAATCGTTATAATTGAAGTTTTTCCGGTAATTCCGTATAAGTAAAAAGTTAAATTATTATTTTCAAAAAAACTTCTGAAAGTTACGTTCCCGTCGATTAAACTAAAGGTACAATTATCAATTAAAATTTTATCATTCTCTAAAACAATTTTATTTACATTGGCTTCTTTTTCAAATTGAAGATATGTATTATAATTCTTTATTTTAAACAAAACGTTTGGTTCGACTATAAGGGCTTTAACTAACGTAGGAAGAATTAGTAAAAAGATAATGATTGTGACTTTATATTTCGGCATACCATTCAAACCTTATTTGAGAAGTATAAGTAGAATCTATACTTACTTTAAAATGAGTTGAATTCTTTTCGCTTACCCATAAAACTCTTCCTTCAGTAGATGTAACAGGAGTTAAAGTTATTTTTTTAGGAGTTTCAGGTAATCCATGAGCTATGGTTACACTCGTTTCTCCAGCATTTATCGAGGCAGTTCCTTCATTTTCCGTTGTATAGCCTCTACACTGATAAAAGTGTGTATTTTCATTCAGATTAACATTCCATCCCCCCCACTTAAAGCAATTATATAGATTTAAAGTGCCATACATCCTACTAGTATCTATATCATTCTCACATGCAAATTCTATGTCATGCATCAGCTGAGACTGCTCCTGAAATATTTAGGCAAGTAGTTGCGCCCCAATATTCTCCTTGAATATGGATTGCGTATATATCACCTCTAACATTTGGTGGAGGTGCGCCTTCTATTTTAAAAGCTGTTCCCCATCCTTCTAAATCTACAGCTTCAAAATGAATGTCAGCTATGTTACCAGCACTTGCATTATTTGCTTTAAGATATATGCCTATACTATCTTCATGGCCATAAGCCATAACTTTATCAAAAGTGATTAAATTTATAGTTCCATCAGGAACTTTGCTTGCGTCTATTAATAGACCAATTGCATTTGGACCATCCATGTTTATATAAATACTTGTAAAGAACGAATCTCCGCTATGAAACCATGGAACATCTTGATAGAGCCATATACCTATACCACCGGATACCTCATTATCACACTGAACATGCACATTTTCTATTCTTGATCTATAAGGAGTGTTTAATTTGATTCCATATTTTGCATAAATATACATATTTCTTAAAACTAACCATGGACATTTTTCTCCATAAGCATTGGGATATTCACATTTAATTCCAAAACCAGTTTTTGCTTCAATCCTTAAGTTTTCTATTGTTATTTGACTTGCCCAAAAAGGATAACTTCCTGAGTCAGCAATATCAAAAATTCCTGCACCACTAGTTACTAAATATGTTCCATAACCTGATCCTGTAATGAGATATCTTTTATTGTTAAGAAGTGTTAAAGGGTTAGAAAGTCTATACGTGCCTTCTTTAATATGAACATGACCAGTAGGTGAAGCATTTATAGCGTATTGAATAGCTTGAGTAGCATCTGTTCCTTGGAATTCTACCTCTCCTGTCGTTCCGTTTCTTACATAGTAAAGTGAACCGTCTGTAAATACTATATAAGAAGCTTCAGTCGCCAAAGAGCCTGGTTCAACAACAGTCTTTAAAGAGCTTTGAATCTGAGCATAAACTCCAAGTTTATACCCAACAAAAAGTGAAACAGAAGCAACTATTAAGATTAAAAATAGAAGCACTTTTTTCATAAATTGTATTTGAAAAAACGAGTTTAAAAATAATTGTCTTCTCATCTTACTATTCAGCAGTCCTTTTCTCTTTTCTACTCTCATAAATTTCTCTCGCACACTTCGTGCACTTGTATGCAATTATATTTACACCTTTATATTCTTCTCTTAACCTTCCACCACACAAAGGACATCTTTTTTGTAAGTGCCTGTAGAGCATGACTACTGCAACTACTAAACCACTAATCATTATNGATAAGAGAATTATACTCATCATTCCTAAAATCGGTTTAGCCTCTTCTACCCTTTTCTGCCTCTCTATCGTTTCTTCCTCTTCTTTAGTAATCGGTTTTACAGTTATGCTTGCAGTCGTTGTATGATTCACTTCCTGGCTTCTTATCAAAACAGTTAAAGGATATATACCAGGAAGTAGGCTGGATGTATCTACTAAAACTCTAAAGGAATATGATAAGTTTACATCTAGCGTGTATAACTTTTGTGGACTTACTGAAAATGAAACGTTTGGAAGACCAGAAAGAGATATTATAACATCGTGCAGTACAACATCGCCTTTATTAACAACTGTTACTGTAAAACTCGCATTTTCACCTAAATTCACAGGAATGTCGACTGGTAGCGAGTAGGTTAAAACAGGACCTATTCTTTGAGGTAAAGTAGTAGTGGTTGTAGTTGGCCAACCTCCGCCTCCACCCCCTCCTCCAGGTGGCAATGTTGTGGTAGTAGGTAAAGTGGTTGAGGTTGTAGTTGTTGTTTCATTCCCATATTCTATCACTATTTCTACTACACTACCAAAGGCTTCAGACAGTGTTAAAAGAGTAAGCAGTAAAACTAACAAGAAAAGCACGAATTTCATGATATAAATTAAGAGAGGAGGGTATAAATATTTAATTTGAAATAACTTAATCTATGGTCGAGAACGTGGAAATAACAGTTTGGGCTGAAAAGTATAGACCAAAAAAATTGAGCGAAGTAATAAATCAAAAGCATGTTGTAGAAAGAGTGAAAGCTTTTGTTGAGGAAAAAAACATCCCAAACATGCTTTTTGCTGGTCCTCCAGGATCAGGAAAGACTACTGTATCACTCTGCATAGCTTATGAATTATATGGTAAAAACTGGAGACAGAATGTTTTAGAGCTTAACGCGAGCGATGCTCGTGGGATAGATGTAATTCGTGGCCAAGTAAAAGATTTTGCAAGGACTAAACCTATAGGAGACATTCCTTATAAAATAATAATTTTGGACGAGGCTGATGCTTTAACAGCAGATGCACAAAATGCTTTAAGAAGAACGATGGAAAATTATACAAATGTTTCACGCTTTATCCTTATTGCTAATTATTCTAGCAAAATTATAGAGCCTATTCAAAGCAGGTGCGCCGTTTTTAGGTTCAAATCGCTTGGAGAAGCTGACATAAAAAAATTTGTTCAAAGAATTGTAACTGAAGAAAAATTAAAAATAACAGAGGATGGAATAAAAGCAATAATAGAAATTTCAGAAGGTGATTTGAGAAAAGTTGCAAACTTGTTACAGGCAGCAGCTTCTATAGACAAAAAGATAAATGAAGATACAATTTATGACGTTGCTTCTAGAGCCAAACCTACAGATGTTAAGGAAATGCTTGAGCTAGCTTTGAAAGGAAAATTTGAGGAAGCGAGAAAAAAGTTGCAAGACTTGCTCTTGAAGCAAGGTTTGAGCGGAAGTGACATCATTTCTGAAATTCATAGGCAAATCTACTCGCTCAACATACCAGAAGAATTGAAAGTTCAGCTTGTAGAAAAATGTGGCGAGTACGAGTTTAGGATAAGCGAGGGTGGAAACGAGCTCATCCAGTTGGAAGCCCTCTTGGCCCAGTTTTTGCTTGCATCGAAGCGATAGCATGAAGAAAATAAAAAATTATCCTCTTACTCTTTATGAAATTGCCGTATCTTCTTTTGGATGTTTAGTTACAAAAAATTACGATTTTCTTGTTGTTGGCGTGCCATTAGCTGCTTTAACTTTTCTCTACGAAAGATGGGCTTGTAAAATTGGCGAAAAAGTATGTGGGCAGAAAAGTATAGACCAAAAAGCTTGAAAGAATTTGTAAATCAGAAAGAAGCTCTAGAAAAGTTTTTAGCTTGGATTAAAAATTGGAAGCCTGGTAGTAAAGCCTTGCTTTTTTATGGACCACCTGGGGTAGGTAAGACTGCATTGTTACAAGCTTATGCTACTGAAAAAGGTTTAGACTTAATAGAAATGAATGCTTCAGACTATCGCTCAGCCCAACAAATCCAGGAAGTTCTTGGTCAGTCCATGAAACAAAAAAGCTTGTTCGGAAGAGGAAAGATTTTCTTGCTAGACGAAATTGACGGAATAGTCGGTAAGGAAGATAGAGGCGGGGTTGGAGAAATAATAAAGATAATTCAAGAATCTGCTTTTCCCATAGTTCTCACAGCAAACGACCCTTGGGACCCAAAGCTAAAAGCTTTGAGGGAATATTGCGTGCTAGTAGAATTTAAGAAAATATACGTCTTTGACGTGGAGAAAAGGCTTGCCGAAATTTGTAGGAAAGAAAATATAATTGCTGAAAAGGATGTATTACGCGAGCTAGCAAGAAGATCCAATGGAGATTTAAGAGCTGCTATAAACGATTTAGAAACTATAGCAAGAGGAAAAAGAAAAATTGTTTTAAGCGATTTAGAAGTTTTAGGCTATAGAGAAGTTGAAACGAGTGTTTTCGATGCTCTTAAGACGATTTTTAAGTCAAGCTCTGTTATAGCTGCAAAACTTGCAATTTCGAACGTAGACAAAGATCCTGAAGAAATTTTCTGGTGGATTGAAAACAATATTGCAAAAGAATACGAAGATCCTGAAGAGATAGCTAAGGCTTATGATGCTTTAAGCAAAGCTGACATTTTTAGACAAAGAGTAATCTCTAGGCAAGACTGGAGGTTAAAAGGATATATGATTGATCTTATGACAGGTGGAGTAGCAGTTGCTAAGAAAGAAATGTACAGAAAGTTTACTAAGTATCAGTATCCGTCTAAGATTGCAATGCTTGGTCAAACTAAAGTTGAGAGAAAGGAAGAGAAGGAAATGCTTTTGGAGCTTAGCAAGCAGTTGCATTGTTCAACAAGAAAGGTAAGGAAAGAATTTCTACCTTTCTTAAAAATTATCTTTAAGAAAACGAAATTATTAATGTGAGAAAAGTTATCTTACTGTTAGCTTTTGTTCTCGTGTTTGTTTTAACCGTGAGAATAGTCTATTCAGATTGTCCTCCTGGCTACTATTGCGATAACACACAACCAGGAGGTATCAGGGTATGTAGTGTTTCTGGTCCAGGAACTTACAACGGTTCTTTCTCCGGGCCTTTTAGTGGTACTACAAGCAAACATAACTGGACGTTAGCAACAAGTGGTAGCTATGTAAACTTTACTGCTTCTATTTTAGGCGAAGAGAATGATTGGTTGAACCTATACGTTTACCTTCCAAATGGAAGTTTTATTCAGAGTGTTGGACCAGGATCTTCTAAAGCAATTTCTGTTTGTTCTGCTGCTGGAACTTATAACACCATAGTAGAAGCCTATCCTGTAACAGATTCTTGTGCTCCTTACAACATAACGTTCAACACCATTTCAGTTGGTTGTTGCCAAAATTCAGATTGTAACGATGCAAAAGATTGTTCTCTTGATGTTTGTTCAAGTGGCGGCTGTTTACATTGTACACAAACTGGATATAACGTTAGCACTTGTAACTACTATCCTTGCTGTTCTGGTTTGCAACAATGTTTCGATGGTGTATGCAGAGTTGCATGCCCAGATTTTAACATTTCTTTAAACCCAACATCTTTAAGCATTACAGTACCTCAATCAGGCTATAATTCCTCTAAGTCTACAATAAACGTTTCTTCCATCAACGGTTTCAACTCTCCTGTAACATTTTCTGGTTCATGGATTGGTTCTTCGCCAACTGGTGTAACTTTTTATTTCACCCCAAACTCAGTAACTCCTCCTGCCAACGGGAATGCTTATGCAAACGTAACAATAAACGTTTCTTCAACTGCCCCAACAGGAACTTACACTTTAAGGATAAATGCAACTTCAGGATTTTTAAGTAAGTACGTAGACTTGACTGTAAATATATTGCCTTCTCCTGCAGCACCTTTTGACTTTAATGTTTCAGTCTCTCCTTCATCTGGCTCAGTAGTTCAAGGAAGCTGGATTAACGCAACTGTAATCGTAACCTTGTTATCAGGAACTCCACAAACTGTTTACTTATATGCAGACAATTGTCCGCCAGCTGCTACATGTTCTTTCCTTCCCTCTAACAGTGGTACACCAACCTACTCCAGAACTTTAAACATTTCTACCAGCTATTCTACACCAAACGGAACTTATCAGATAACAATAAGAGGGGTCGCTGGAAGTTTAACAAAAACTGCTACTTACACTTTAAGAATAAGTCCGTCTTCCAATTGCGTTAGAGCAAATCCTGTGGTAATAATTTCTCCAACTTATGGCTATGGTAATGCAGGACAAACTTTAACTTATACTGTAAACGTAACTAACAGAGATAGCACAGCTTGTGGAGAATCGACTTTTTCTTTAGTAGGAATAGTTCCTGAAGGATTTTCTTACAGCTTTAGTCAAACTACTTTAGTAATAAAACCAGTTGGTTTTTCGAATACCAATACCTCATACCTTTACGTTACTTCTAACTGCACATCAAAAGACAATTATCCCCATACTATTAGAGTTAACGCAACTAATACGAATGCACCAAATTATTTTGCCTCAAATACTTCTTACTACTACGTGTACCAACATTTCTATGTATCTGTTACTCCTTCTTCCAAATCTGGTATATCTGGTTCAACACTTTCCTATAATATCCAGCTCACAAATAACAAATGGACGACATGCCCAGCAACCACCTTCACTTTCACAGGCAATGTACCAGCAGGATGGTCTTATACTATAACTCCACAAGTGACACTTTCTTCAGGATCTACTACAACAGCTCCTACATTTAACATAACTTCTCCCTGCACCGCAGTTCCTCGTAACTATTTTATCAATGTGACTGCAAACGATACATTAACAGGAATAACAAGAACGTCTTCTTCCAGCAATTACACCGTTATTAACCCATCTTGCAACATCCAAGCAACTCCTTTCTTTTCTACAGGACCTTTCTCATCTACACTTACAGCCACCTTTTACAACCTAAACACAACATGTTTTCCCACCGCTACATTAAACTGTGGAAACGAAACTATTGTAAACTTAGCCTATAATCCTTCGTTTGAAGGAAAAACTTGGCAAATAGACGAAAACAATACAAACTTTGAAGATTGGGACATAAGCAGGAGCCCTGATAACGGAATAATTAAAACATGGGTTGAAACTTCTAATGCACATTCTGGAAACAAAGCATTACACTGGAAAACCGAAGCGCCAAGTTCAACAAACTTGAGTCTAAGTTATTACTCGAACAACTCGAAAAGATTTGTAATAGACGAAAACAAATACTTAGAAGCAGGATTATGGTCTTATGTAATTGCTGGCTCTAGTGGAAGTGACATATCATTTTACTTTTGGGATAGCAACGGAAACTATTTAGGAAGGTTTTGGGGCCGTGATAAACTTGAAGGTTGGGTTCCAAACCAATGGAGAAGAGTAAGTTATGTTTGGTATCCTTCTTCCATGGGCTCGGGAAATGGTTTTATTCCAAAAGGGGCAAAGTATGCTAGATTAAACATATATGCTAACTGGCATGAAGGAGGAATAAAAGAAAGAATTGATGACGATGTTTTTGTTAGGCAATTTGACGATCTTTCGGCCAGAAGCCTTCAAATTTCCGGAAATCAAATCTCTACAACATGCTATTATCCGTCAGTCTCGAACATAAGCTATTACAGAGCTTTTGCTAACGTTTCCGCAAATACCTTAGTTAGTTGCCCAACTACCATTGTTGACACCCCAAACACTTTTGATTTTACTGTTTCTGTAAGTCCTACGCCAAACTATAACCGGTTAGTTGGCTTTTGGCCGTTTGATGAAGGTTGGGGTATATCTAGTGCTGATAAAAGCGGTTATGGAAACAATGCGAGCTTAGGAATCACAAAATGGGAATATGTACCAGCATGGACTTTAGGTAAATTTGGCTATGCTTTAGGATTTGATGGAATAGATGATCGTGTAAGAATTAATAACGTGCCTGTAAATACCTCAGCAGGAGCTTATAATACTGTAGCATTCTGGATGTATTGGAATGGGAATGACAACCAGATGCCTTTTGGTTGGCAACAAGCTTATGGTCTATGGGTAATAGGTGGCTGTTTCGGTTTCAACACAGGGGAAAACAATGTTCTTGGTATTTCCTCTTCAGGCTTAGCTAATAGGTGGGTCCATGTAGTTGCAATATTTTACAATGGAGTACCATCCAGCACCACCGTTGCTTTATACATAGATGGAGTAAAGCAAAGTATTTTTGCATGTCGTGGTAGCACAACTGCAAGCAGAAGCGTAACTTCTACGCTTCAAATAAGTGGATGGGCTTATTCTACAGGTTATTACTTTGGTGGTATAATTGACGAACTTAAAATTTGGAACAGAGCTTTAAGCGATGAAGAAGTACTTGCTGAATATCAGCTAGCAAAAGTAGCTCAAGGGCAAAAACATTTTGCTAATGTTTCTGCTACTTTATTAACAGGAAGTAGTCAACAAGTAAGCTTGAGCTTAACAGGTTGTCCACCTAATGCAGAATGTACTTTAATTCCAAACATTAGCAACCCAACTTACAATTCTATCCTAACAATTTCTGCTTCTGCACAAACACCAGTAGGAAGTTACAACATAACAATAAGAGGAACTAGTGGTAGCTTAACCAAGGAAATGAACTATACGGTAGAAGTGGTAGCTCTTTGCGTACGTTCAAACCCTTCATTAATTATTTCCCCGTCCTCACAACAAGGCGAGCCAGGAAAAGAATTGTCCTATTCTGTACACTTAACAAACGAAGATAGTTCAGCTTGTCCAGCTAGCACGTTTACTATCGAGGTACAACCACTTTTTAATGCAGATGGTTGGAAGTTTGACAATGCTAGCTGGCTCTCTGGTTGGAAGTATAGACAAACAATAACAATAGACAATACTGCAAGTGGAAATGCTTTGACAGACTATCAAATTCTAGTTGTCCTAAACACAACAAGCCTAATTTCTCAAGGAAAGATGAATTCAGATTGCAGCGATATAAGATTTACAGATTCATATGGAACTTTAATAAACTATTGGATAGAATCAGGTTGTAATTCTGCAAACACAAAAATTTGGGTAAAAGTTCCTTTCATTCCTGCAAGCTCAACACAGCCAATTTATTTATACTATGGAAATACTACACCTGTAAACTCGGCAAGCTCGGTAAATGATACGTTTATTTCAAACTCAATTTTCTTAGTTACAGGAAGGTGCACTGCCGGAACTTATTGTGGATATGCAGACAATCATGCTGAGTTTGATTACATAAGAGAAAGAATTGGAATAAGTCCGTTTACAGTTGATGGCTCAGGTTATGTAAGCAAAATAAATCATGCTTCAAATCCTTATGGGAGTTCAGATTACTACTATTCAAGATATAGATTTTTATACATTCCAGCAACAAGTGGTGCATACTCCTTTGGGACTAATAGTGAGGATGCTTCAGAAGTTACATTTTTCCCTTCGGACGGATATGGTGGTGGGTTAAGGACCACTCACCCTTATGGTGAGCATGAGATTGTTGCTTACTGGTATGGTGGCCATGGAACTGGAACTTGTGGTGTAAGTGGGACAATAAACTCAAGAAGTTTGGTAGCTGGCCAAGGATATTGGATAGATTATATGCAAGAAGAATGGGGTGGAGGACAGTTAGCACAGATGTGCATTAACATACCCGGAGTTGGTTGGACTATTGTAGATGTTACTAATGCAAATTTTGCCAATAGAATATTTGCTCGTAAGTATACTACTCCAGAACCAATTGTTAGACTAGGAATAGTGTTAAACCCACAAGAATCGATAGCAATAGACTTAAGAGTTAATTCTTCTGCTACAGCATCAGGAGGAGACTATAAGTTTAATATAACAGCCTCCTCTGCCACAGGCTCTACCTCTGCCACGGGTATTTATTTAATCTCTACCGTTTGCCAAGGTTTGCCAGACGGTACTTGTATAGGAGAACTGCAAGTTTGTAGAAATGGTATTCCTCAAAATTCTTGTGGAGACGCCGTATGCAATTGTAATGAAAACGAGTATAATTGTCCGAACGACTGTACATACGTTCACTACATGTTAAGGAAAGATTGGCACCTTATTTCTCTACCTTATAAGAGGGTCATCAACATAACTGTGGATGGGTGTGGAGCTAAAAATCTTTCTTTCTTCTACTATGAGAATTATACTTGGAAAAAAATTGTTGGTATGATGAATATAAAAGGTGGGTATGGTTACTGGGTAAATCCTTCCTGGTTTACAAAAGCTCAATACTGTACTATAAACTTGACTGTGGACAGGTCTGAAAATATTTCTCTAGAAGATATACCTAAGCTGAAGAAAGGTTTTAATGCTATAGGTGCAACTTATGAAGATGCTGATGTAAGCAGTCTAAAATGTGTAGATGATCTTGGAAATCAAGTACCGATAAGAGTTGTATACTATTGGGATGTTAGTGATCCTTTCGCTCCACCACAATGGAAAGTTGCCACTTCTATCAAACAA
>JGI24721J26819_10007366_pt1 | contig 10432 bp, 8 predicted proteins | sample YelNatPaOPGAMG01_FD_26819 | JGI IMG/M metagenome (IMG submission 26819)
TTCGCTGACCCTTCGCATAAGCTCAGGGCTTCGGCTCAGGGTCAGAATGACAAAATAGTCCAAAACATAATTTTCTATCGGCAATTTCAAGTGTGTCTCAAAATTGTTCTCTACTTATTTTTTATTAAAAAAGGTAAAATAAAATATGAGTCCAACAAGAAAGTACAGGCTTTCTCTTGAAAGAGCATTTTATATCTGGATTTTACTGTTTTTTATTGGTGTGCTTGGTTATCTCAACTATCAAATTCTTAAACCATTTTTTGCCTCTGTTGGATGGGCAATAGTTATTGCATTGGTTTTTCATCCCCTATATGATTATTTAGTGAAGTTTTTGAAATTTAAAGGATTGTCAGCACTTGTTACGATAATTTTTATTATAATTCTTTTTCTGATTCCTTTTATCTTTCTTTCTTACAAAATAATTCTTGAAGCAAGTGAGGCTATACAGAAAATTGATTTTCCTGAATTTATAAAGCAAGTTACATATAATCCANTTGTTTATAAAATTATTAATAAATTCAGTTTCATATTTGGTGGGGATATCACATCTGTTGAAGAAACCATAAAAACAGGGGTTACAAATATAATAAAAGACAGCGCATTAAGAATAGCACACGGATTTGGTGATATTGTAAGCCTTATTCTGAATATGGTTATAACATTTTTTATAGCCTTTTTCTTTCTAAAAGATGGAGATTATTTTATTAAGAAAATTGGAGAATTTCTACCTTTTTCCGAAACTGACAAAATTACAATAATGAATCAGATAAAAAACATTATATTTACTACATTTTATGGCGGNATNGTTGTTGCAATTNTACAGGGANTTATTCTTGGTNTAACTTTTTACTTTCTTGATATTCCCTCAGCCACGCTATGGGGATTTACAACAGCTGTGGCTTCTTTTATTCCAGTTTTAGGTGCTTTTGCAGTATGGGGACCTGTATCAATTTATTTAATGGTTAAAGGCTTTGTTGTTAAGGGAATAATCCTCGCATTAGTAGGAGGTTTAATTATAAGCTCAATTGATAATGTTTTAAAACCTGTTATAATAAAAGGAAAGGTAAAATTGCCGCTTATATTTATTTTTCTTTCTGTTCTTGGTGGCATAAAGGTTTTTGGAATTATAGGATTTATAATTGGTCCACTTATTTTCAGTTTATTTGTTTCATTTATTGAGATTCTCAAAAATTTTATAGGAGGTGGTGAGCATGTTTGAGAGAAAAGATTTGGAAGAGCTTGAGAAGTTTTCTTTTGAAGATACCCATGTGGTAAGTCTTTTTCTTAATGTTTCACCTCAGGAAAGAAAAAAACAGGCATATTTATCAAAATTTAAAAACCTCGTAAAAGCTTTGCCAGAGCAAACTCAAAATGCCTGCAAGGAAGATATTGAAAAAATAATGTCCTTTCTACAAAGTGAAAGGGAATCCTTTAAGAACTCTCTTGTTATTTATAGCTGTGCTAAAAAAAATTTATGGGTCAGGTATGATTTAAATGTTGAAATGAAAGATAATTTAATTATTGACAGGACTCCTTATACAAGTCCGCTTTTTGATTTACTTGATAATTATCAAAAGTATGGTGTGCTTCTTGTTGACAAACGCACAGCAAGAGTTTTTTTGGCTTTCTTAGGTGATATTGAAGAATATGGCATGATAGAGCATGAAGATGTTCCAGGAAAGCATAAAAAAGGTGGATGGTTTGCCCTTGCAGAAAAAAGATATGAAAGGCACATTGACTATCATGTAAAAACACATCTTAAAGATGTTATTGAAAAATTTGGTGATTTTCTTAAGGATAAAAACATTCGCAGGCTTATTGTTGCAGGACCTGATGAAGCAATTTCTGAATTAATGAACATTCTTCCTGAAGAAATAAAACTAAAAATAGTAGGAAGNGCAAACATAGAAAAATATGCTTCAAAAGAAGAAGTATTACAAAAGGTTCTTCCAATAATTGAGGGATATGAAAAATCTAAGGAAAAGGAGACTGTTTCAGAGCTTATTACAAGAGCATTAAAAAATGACAGCGCAGTAACTGGTATTGATGATACTTTGAAATATTTAAGAGACAGAAGGGTTATGAAGCTTGTNATAGCTAAGGATTATTCTGTAGAAGGTTTTGTTTGTGAAAATTGCGGATTTGCAACGACCCAGAATGTTGAATGCTGTATGGAATGCGGTGGTTGCGTAATGAAAGCTAATAATTTAATTGAAAAAGCAACAGAGATGGCAATTGAGCAATCAGCCCTTGTTGAAGTTATAAAAGATGAAAAAGACAGAAATAGACTTATTGAATATGGCGGAATCGGTGCTTTTTTAAGATTTTAAATATTGGCAAATCGTAAGAGGAGGAACAATGTCTTATAAAGTTAGTATAGTAATTGAAAAAGATGAATATGGATATTACGCTTACTGTCCTGAACTTGAAGGATGCCACTCACAGGGAGATTCTTTAGAGGAGGTTATGAGTAATATTAAAGAAGCTATTGAACTATACTTAGAAACAATGTCAGAAAATGAAATAAAAGAGGCTTTAAGCAAGGAAATTCTTACTACAGCTATAGAGGTACAGGTTGCCTAAACTTCCGCAACTAACACCTTCTGAAGCTGAATCAATGCTTTTGAAAGCTGGTTTTGAATGTATCAGAAGCAAAGGCAGTCATAGAATTTATATGAAAAGAAAGACAAGAGTTGTTATTCCATTTCATGCTGGCAAGGTATTGCATCCAAAGATAGTTAAACAAATTCTTAAGGCAATAGAGAGTATATAGTGTTACACCTATGAAAANCTTTTAAGATTTTAAATATTNTCTTAAATATTTTGCAGTGTAAGAATTTTCAATTTTAAGAAATTCAGGGAGGCTTCCTTCATANAGAAGATAGCCTCCTTCATCTCCTCCTTCAGGTCCCAANTCAATTATCCAGTCAGCCTGAGCAATAACATCAAGATTATGTTCAATTATGATTACTGTTGCCGATTTATCAATAAGTTTNTTAATAACATTAAGAAATTTTTTTACATCTTCATAATGAAGACCTACGGTAGGCTCATCAAGAATATAAATAAATCCTTTAAGAGATGTCCTGCTTTTAGCTGTGAGAGAGTTTAAAATCTCGGCTGAGATTTTGATTCTCTGTGCCTCACCTCCTGAAAGAGTTGTAGCGGGTTGTCCTAAAAGCAAATAACCTAATCCAAGTTCCCTGATAATGTTAAGTTTCTCCCTTAAAGCAGGTTCTTCACTAAAGAACTCATAGGCTTCATCAAAGCTCATTGATAAAATTTCATGAATATTTTTATCCTTGTATTTAACCTCAAGAACTTCTTTTCTGAATCTTTTTCCTTCACAGTCTTCGCATGGTAGAAATAAATCTTCAAAAAAATACATCTGAACTCTTATGAATCCTTCACCTTTACATGTTGGACATTGTCCTAAGGGACTATTTAAAGAAAAATGCCCAGGAGAAAAACCTCTTAATTTTGATTCTCTAAGGGATGAAAAAATTTCTCTTATTTTGCCGTAGATACCCAGATATGTGACAGGTATTGATTTCGGTGTTTTCCCAATTGGAGACTGGTCAATGAGTTTTACTGTTTTTATATTTTTCAAATTTTCTATCTCTTCAAATTTTAAAGGTTCTTGATTATCTATACCGATGCTGTTAGCTATAGCCTTATAAAAGGTATCAACTACCAGTGAACTCTTGCCTGAGCCAGATACACCTGTGACTACAGTAAGAGCATTTAAAGGAAACCGCGCAGTAATATTTTTAAGATTATTACCTTTTGCTCCCTTTAAAGTAATAAAATTTTTCAATGAATGAAAAGGTCTTTTCAAGGATAAACTCTCTGAAACTTTTATATATTGAGCTGTTGGAGAGTTGGTCTTTAAAAAGTTTTTCATATCTCCTGAATAAACTATTTGTCCTCCCTGTCTTCCTCCTCCTGGACCAAGTTCAATAATCCAGTCTGCGCTGGATATAACATCCCTGTCATGCTCAACAACTATAACTGTGTTGCCAATGTCTGTAAGTTCTTTTAAAACTTCAACTATCTTATGAGTATCCTTAGGATGAAGACCTACGGTAGGTTCATCAAGAACATAAAGTGTTGCTGTAAGTTTGTTGGAAAGTTGATTAGAAATATTAACTCTTTGATATTCTCCTCCAGACAATGTTTTAACCTGTCTGTCAAGAGTTAAGTAACTTACTCCAACTCTTTCAAGAAAATCAAGCTTCAATAGAATTTGTCTTACTGCTTCTTCTGAGATTTTGCTTTCTTCATGTGTCAAATTTAAGGATTTAAGCCAGTGTTTTAACTCTTTTATGGACATTAAATTTATCTCTCCAATATTGACTCCATTTATTTTGTACATCAAGGCATAATCATTCAGTCTTTTACCGTGACACAGAGGGCATAAAACAGGCTTTCTTATTCTTGATAGAAAAACTCTTACATGAACTTTATATTTCTTTCTTTCAAGCTCCTCCAGAAAATCATTGATTCCATAAAAATACTGATTTCCAGTAAAAATTAACTGTTTATGTTCTTGTGGGAGCAATCTGAATGGTGTATTAATATTTATGCCTGAAAGCTTAGCTCCTTTAATAAGTTGCTGTTTCCACCATTTAAGAGCTGGCTTTTCCCATAACTCAATCGCTCCTTCATAAATAGAGAGTTCTTTATCAGGAATAATAAAGTCTTCATTATATTTAAGGATATATCCAAAACCTTTACATTCAGGGCATGCTCCCTGTGGATGATTAAAAGAAAAAAGAAGAGGTGAAGGTTCGGGTAATTTCATTCCACAGTTCGGGCAGGCAGGTTCTGATGGGAAATTAAGCAATAGATTATCTTCAACAATATATACTTTTAGATCACCCCTTATGGAAGCTGTTTCAATGGAGTCAACAAGTCTTGTTTTGTTATTAATCTTCAATCTGTCAACAATTACTAAAATTGTAGATGTCTTAATTTCCATCAAATCCTTTACAGTTGGATTGTTATTTTCAATTGATAAACCTCTTGAAAACCCAAGCTTAACAAGTAACTCTGGTTTTTCCCTGCTTTCAAATATTATGAATGCCCTTTTATTTAAATATTTTTCTAAAAGTTCTTCTGCTATTGATGAAGAATTCCACTTTTTTATTTCCTTATTGCATTTTGGACAAAATGGTTTTGCTATTTTTGAATAAAGGATTCTCAGATAATCATAAATTTCCGTGTGAGTTCCCACTGTTGCCCGAGAACCTTTTATGGGATTTCTCTGTTCAAGTGCAATGGTAGGTCTGAGATTATCAATTAAATCAACCTCAGGTCTTGGAAGTTTTTCAATGAATACTCTTGCATAACTTGACATACACTCAATAAATCTCCACTGACCCTCAGCATAAATTGTGTCAAAAGCAAGCGAAGATTTCCCAGAACCTGAGATGCCTGTGATAACTGTTAACTTATTATGTGGAATTATTAAATCAATGTTCTTAAGATTGTTTTGTCTTGCACCTTTTATTATAAGACAGTCTTGTGATAGAGTGTTTAGTTCTTCGTTGTTTTTGACCATCTTTTATTGTAACTCTATGTTAAAATATCTAATCAACTACATTTTCGGAGGTGTAACAATGTGGCTAAATCCTGAAAAAGATGTGATTGAAACAGTTGCAAAAATAATGCTTGTATCAGCAAGAACAGCACCGAAAGCAAAAGGAGAAGATGAGATTTTTACAGGAATTGTTACCTCTGAAGAAAAAGAAAAAATTGCTAAGGAAATGGAGATAATTGGAGAAAGAGGAGATTCGTATAAATTTTTTAAAAGAGATGCCCAGAATGTAAGAGATTCTGAGTCTGTTATTTTAATTGGTCTTAACTTTAAAAAGCCTGTTGGAGTAAATTGTGGTGCGTGCGGATATGACTGTAGTACAATTCTTAAGCAGAACAAACACGAAATTGATTATTCAGGACCAGTTTGCGTAATAAGAGCTATTGACCTTGGCATTGCTGTTGGTTCTTTAGTTTCTGTTGCTAAAGAATTAGGTGTTGACAACAGAGTTATGTATAGCATTGGCGTTGCTGCAAAAAAACTTGGACTTATGGAAGCACAGATAATACTTGGAATTCCACTGAGCATAAAAGGTAAAAACATTTTCTTTGACAGAAAGGCTTTATGATATAAATTTAGGAGGATTCATGAATCGCACGATTTTGTCTATTTTAAAGATTCTTTCAAAAGAGAATAAAATAATAGGCTCAAAAGAGATTGCAAAAAAACTTAAAATGTATGGAGTAGACCTTTCAGAAAGAACTGTAAGATATCATCTAAAAATTCTTGACGAAAGAGGTTTTACTAAGGTATTTGGCAAAGAAGGCAGAATAATTACAGAAAAAGGGAAAAAGGAACTTGAAACAGCAAGTACAGTAGAAAAAGTCGGATTTATAATAAATAAAATAGAGACTTTAAGTTATCAGTCCGATTTTGATATTGATTCTATGAGGGGTCGTCTTATTTTAAACCTCAGTTATATAAATAAAAATAAAATTAAAAAAGCTTTTAAAGCAATGGAGAGTGTTTTTGCCTCTCCCTATGTCATGAGTGATAGAATTCTTGTCCTTGAAAATGATAAAGAAAATATACTTGTTCCTGAAGACCATTTATGTATTGGCACAGTTTGTAGCGTTACTTTAAATGCAATTTTATTAAAGCATGGGATTCCTGTAATATCAAGATTCGGTGGAGTTCTTGAAATAAGAGAAGGTAAACCATACAGATTTGGTGCACTTATAAGTTATGATGGAACTTCCTTAGACCCTCTTGAGATATTCATAAGAGGCAAGATGACAGATGTTTTAGGAGCTATAAAAGAGGGCTCAGGCCGTGTACTTGCAAGCTTCAGGGAGATTCCGATAGTCTGTCTTGAAAAAGTAAAAGAGATATACTTAATAATGCAAAAAAGAGGATTTCAAGGTATTATGATGTTTGGTGAACCTAACCAGCCTTTGCTTGATATACCTGTAGGAATGGACAGGGTTGGCATGATAATCGTAGGAGGGCTTAATCCAGTTGCTGCAATTGAAGAAAGTAATATTCAGACATATACTTCTGCCATTTCAGTTCTCTATGATTGTAGAGAACTTGTTAATTTTGAAGAAGCTTTTGAAAAATATAAATAAATGCAAATAATAACAACTCATCTCAATGCAGACTTTGATGCATTAGCATCATGCATGGCGGCAAAAAAGCTTTATCCAGATGCTCATATTGTTCTTCCGGGTTCAATGGAAAGGAGAGTAAAGCTTTTCTTTGATAGATTCAATCCTTTTGAAATAAAAAAAATAAAAGAAATAGAAATTGATAAACTTAAATTATTAATAATCGTTGATACAAGAAGTTCTCAAAGAATAGGAGAATTTAATCAGTTCTTAAAAAAAGGAATAAAAATCCACCTTTATGACCATCACCCTCCTACGGAAGACAATATTAAGGCAGATTTTGAGATAATTGAACAGATAGGAGCACTTTCATCCCTGTTTACCGAAATTTTAAAAAAAAAGAATATCCCCTTCAGTCCTCTTGAAGCAACTCTTTTATGTCTTGGAATTTATGAAGAAACAGGCGGGCTTCTTTATCCTTCAACAACCTCAAGAGATGTTGAAGCAGTAGCTTATCTTCTAAAAAGGGGAGCAAATTTAAATATTGTGTCTCAGTTTCTGAGAGAAGAACTCACAAAGCAGGAGATTTCACTTCTTAATGAACTTCTTGCATCTATGCAAGAGTATATTGTTGAGGGTATGAGGATTCATATTGCACATGGATACATAGAAGGTTTTCATGATATTTCACATATTGCTCACAGAGTTATGGATATTATAGATACAGATGCGCTTTTTATAATAATTGGGATGGCTGATAAACTTTTAATAATTGGAAGAAGTAACCTGCCAGAGATTGATATTGGCTCAATTCTGAGTTTTTTTGGTGGAGGTGGACACTGGGCTGCAGGAAGTGCCACTTTAAAAGATATGCCAGTAAACCTTCTAATAGAAGAGCTTATTAAAACAATAAAAGATAAAATAAGACCGATAAAATTAGCGAAAGACCTGATGACAACCCCTGTTATTACTGTTCAATGGGATAAGACAATAAAAGAAGTAGAAGAGATGATGACCAGATACGGTATAAATGCTTTACCAGTTGTTAAAGATAATAAATATGTCGGAGTTATAACAAGAGGAGTAGTAGAAAAAGCTATATTTCATGGATTTAAAAAGTCAAAAGTAGTTGATTTTGCCACAATAGATGCATATACAGCAGAAGAAGAAACACTACTATCCGAAATTGAAAAAACGATGATAGAGATGAATCAAAGATTTGTGCCTATTTTAAAAGATGATAAGGTAATTGGAATTATCACAAGAACAGATATTTTAAGAAATCTCTATGAAGAATTAATTAGAAAATCAAAGATTTCACAGCCAAAAGAAGAAAGTCATGAAGAAATAACAAGACATGTATCAAGCCTTATGAGAGAATTTTTACCTGAAGATGTTTATGAAACATTGGTTAAAGCTGGACAAATAGCTGATGAACTCGGATATGGTATATATCTTGTTGGAGGGTCTGTAAGGGATTTACTTATGAGGATTCCAAGTCCTGATATAGATATCGTAGTTGAGGGTAACGGGATAAACTTTGCCTATAAACTTGCAGAAAAAATTAACGGTCGTGTTATTCCGCATCCAAGATTTGCTACTGCAGGCATAATTAAAGAAACTATAGAAAATAATGAAAAAAAGATATTTCGGATAGATATAGCTACTGCAAGAACAGAGTATTATGAGTCGCCTGCAGCTTTACCAAAGGTGGAAACTTCCTCAATAAAAAAGGATTTATACAGAAGAGACTTTACAATAAATGCTCTTGCTATTAAACTTAACACAAAAGATTTTGGCTTGCTAATTGATTTCTTTGGCGGGCAAAGAGATATAAAAGATAAGAAAATCAGGGTCTTCATAACTTAAGTTTTGTAGAAGATCCAACAAGAGCTATAAGAGCAATAAGATTTGCAGAAAAACTCGGGTTTAAAATCTCAAAACATACTGAGAATTTAATAAAACTTGCTGTTAAAATGAGCGTATTTGAAAAGCTAAAAGGTTCAAGGCTTTATGATGAACTTTTAATGCTTTTTAAAGAAACTGCTCCGCATAATTCAATAAAAATAATGAAAGAATATGGACTTGTCAAAGTAATACATCCAGTTCTTGAAGAAAAAGACCCTTACAATTCTCTTGCTAAAGCTTATGATACTATAAAAGGGATTGATATTCTTTTTTTAAAAGAAGACTATAAAAAAGAGCTGGTTTATCTTATGGTTATTATGTGGGATTTAAATCCATCTGAAAGGAATGAGTTACTTGATAAAATATTCTGCCCTTCCCATATTAAGAAAAAACTTCTTGAAGACATTGAAACTGCAAAGAACACTCTATCTATTCTTGACCCTGAAGATAATGTTAAAATTTACAAACTTCTTAAACCTTTAAATACCGAAACTCTTATTCTTATGCTTATTTATGCAAAAGAAAAACAAAAAAAAGCCATATCTTTTTATCTTACAAAGCTTAAAGATGTGCGGATTTCTATTAAAGGAGAAGACCTGAAAAGACTTGATATACCGCCCGGACCTTTGTATAAAGAGATTTTTGATGCTGTGTTAGAAGAAAAACTTAATGGTAAACTTACTTCCAGAGAAGAAGAAGTAGAGTTTGCAAAAAATTTTTATAAGCTTAAACAGCATAAATTAAATGAAAATGCATAAACCGATTTAATTTTTCTTTTCTTCTTTCTTTTCTTTTGTTTCTTCTTCCTCCTCTTCTTCTATTTTCACTGTTACATCCCTTACAAAGTCAGGGCATTTTTGTCCTGCTTTAAGTGAAAACTGTTTTTGGCATGTTGCTCTCCATGCACATATAATGCACATTGGTTTTTGCTGTTCCATTATTGCCTCCATTAAGACATTTTTATTATTTTATCAGTATAGAGCCTTATTTTCAAATTTTACAAAATTTCTTAGAGAAATAAGAAAGAAAATAGCTATACAATTTCAGAGAAACTTTTTAGGGGAGCGAGTTTCGTCACTCTATCTTTTATTAATGAAAGACAAATTTTCTCTATCAGCGATTTTTGGCTACCTAAAATTGCCAATAGAAAAGAGACTTCTTGAGCCCATCCCGTCATTCTGAGGGGCTAAACGCCCCAAAGCGCTGTTCTGAGCCGAAGGAACTCAATTAGAAAAAGGTATAGGATTCTTCGGTCGCTTACGCTCCCTCAGAATGACAACTTTCCGTCACCCTTTTTTTACCTGTTACTTTTCCCCTGTCACTTTTTTTACATGTCACCCTGAGGCGAAGCCGAAGGGTCTACTGAGGAGATTCTTCG
>JGI24721J26819_10007370_pt1 | contig 10427 bp, 19 predicted proteins | sample YelNatPaOPGAMG01_FD_26819 | JGI IMG/M metagenome (IMG submission 26819)
ACAGTCACGGGGGGAACAACGCCATACAAGTATCAATGGTACTTAGGCAGTAGCCCAGTTTCAGGCGCAGCCTCAGACACGTGGACTTTCACGCCAACAGCAACAGGTACATACTATGTATTTTTGAAGGTTACAGACGCTAACAATAACACTGCCCAATCTGAGGCTGCAAGAATAGTTGTTTCCTCCGTCCCAGTGGGCGGATACTCAATCTCCCTAACTAAACAAACTCCAGTCTTACAGTTACAAACATCCATATACACAGCATTAATCATCCTATTTGGGGCAGTGCTAAGCCTAACAAAACGCAAAAGAAAATAACTATTTCCCATATTCTCCTTTTCAGCAATTAACTGGTTACGGGCGCTTTTGTGATGAAAGCTAAAGGCAAAAAGGGTGAAACAAAAGAGTTTGTTTACAATAAGAGGGTCATTTACGTAGGCGCTGCTATAATCATACTCATACTTGCAATAGTCCTTTTCTTCATGTTTTATCCCACTCAACCCAGCGAGCCAAAAGCCGCCATAATAGACCAGCTAAGCAGTAGTCAACTCTCCNATGNCTCACGCTGGGTAAACGAAACATTTGTGGAAAATGCAAAAGCACTCTTGTATCAGCGGTTTTCGAAAGTTGACTATTACTCAGACAACGCCACGGTAGAACAATATAGCAAACTTGCTTCTTTAAATTATAAGCTAATAATTTGGAGNGCGCATTCAGCNTTAGACCCCCAAAATTATGTTGCAATATGCTCTTCTGAGAAATATGTTCCCGGAAAGTATGAGCAATACTCTTCAGAACAACTTAAATTGTGCAACATCACGGGCGACCCAGTCCTATATTTTGCAATAACCCCAAAATTCGTTGAGGAATGTATGAGTGGAAGATTTGAAGACACTATTATTGTCTTTATGAGTTGTAATGGATTAAATCCCAATTATATTAAAACTGCAGAGACTTTTGTAAATAATAAAGGTGTGAAGGTGTTCATCGGTTGGAATGGGTGGATAGAAAAACCTGATAATGATAATGCAATTTCGCTTCTGCTTAAATATTTAATAGAAGACAACCGCACAATCTCTGAAGCTGTTGAACGTATTCCTCAATATGGACTGAGTAAATTGGATTATTACCCGCACACCACGGATGTTGCAAACTATCATATTCCAAATTATAAACAATCCAATGTCTCAAGTGGTATGATGTTTTCATCAGCGATAATTTTAAGGAAAATAAAAGGTAACACAAAATTTTAGGTTCTGCTTAAACCAATTTGGCTTGTCAAATGTTTCATTCTTCTTGAGACTGTGGCGTGGAGTTGGCTGCGGAGGGCTTCACCAGTTAAATTAGCCTTTTGTATTTTTCTGAATTCTGCGGCTAACTCTTCATCTTGTAAGACTTCGTTTACCCATTTTTCAAAGTCTCCGCGTTGAAGATGAAACTCGAGTGATTTCAAGTTTACACTGTTTATTTTTTCCATAAACTCTTTTAGGGATGATGCGCTTTCGCCTGTGTAGTTTCCTATTGAGGTGAAGAAGTAGAATGCTTTTTCTCTTGGGACTGTTCTTAAAATTTTTGCGGCATTTTCTATGTTCATTTTATTTTCTCTTCCTTTATTCTATATGTTTCCCTTATAAGTGTTAACTTTTTCGGGTCATTGGCTATTGAAAGTTGGGTTTCCTTAAACTTTTTCGTCACTATAGATGTGCGAATTCTTAAAACTCCGTGGAGTGGGGCGATTGAGTTGGCGATGAAGGTGTGGAGGCTTTCNTGGTTTTCTGCNANGACTTTGGCTATTATTTGAAGTTCTTCTGAGAGGGACGTGTAAACCTCTAGGACTTGNGGTGCCATGCAAAGTTTTTCTGCAACCTTTTCGCTTTCTTTTGGGTCTGTGTATATTGTCATTATGGCTGTAATGTTTTTNGTTCCGGTTTTTTCAGCATCTATCATGGTTGTGTATTTTTTTATTATTCCGTGTTGCTCCATCCTTCTTATTCTGTCGTAAACTGTTGAGTGGGCTATGCCTAATCTTTTGCCTATGGCTGTGTAAGTTTGCCTAGCGTCTTCTTGCAAGACTTCCAAAATTTTTAAGTCTGTAGCGTCTAGGGCTAAAGTATTGTTTTTGAATTTCAACGGCTTTTCTGCCTCTCATTTTATTAAAGGGTTCGTGTTTGAATTTATTGTTTTTTGTCGGAAAAATGTAGATTTTCCATTAATTTTTCGTCAGATTTTTATTCTGAGTCTTCCGTAAACTTGTAGATAATTAGCCTTTTTATCTACAAACTTTCAATTTAAATAAGCGTTATCCTACAATTTTACAGATAAATTGACAAACAAGTTTAAATTTATGTGTGAGCAATAGAATATTGTTCTAGAAGATTCTATCAGAAAGGTTTGTGATGGAAAGATGAAGATGCCTAAAGTTTGGGAGATTGTGAAAAAGTTTAAGGATTTTTGCAAGTTTCACGGTTGGAAAACTTCTGAAACTGAAGATTGGGTTGAGGTTGACGATAAATATCACAATTTTCTCTGGACTAGGGATGTTCATCCGTCTTCATTCAAAAGTATAGCTTCCCATATGCGATGTGTGGTTAGGGAAGGCTTGTCTTATCGGGTTGTTGAGGCGTATTATACTGCTTGGCTTTTCTCAGAAACGCCTTCTGAGGCTCTTGTTAAAGCGATTTTTGAAAATCCAGAGTTTTCTAAGAGGATAGCTCTCTACGATTTAAGTCCCTTGTTGGAAGGGAAAAACTTGTGCGGAAAGCTTAACCATACTGACAGTTCTGTTTTCCAAGAGTTTGAAAGTTTTCTAAAGAATGAGTTGAAGGTTGAACTTAAACCAATTTCTAACATAGAGTTTACGCCGGAAAGCTGTTCAGTTACGGAAATGGCTTAACAGTAAAATTGAAAGGTTTGATAAGGGAAAACCGCGTTAAATATTATTGTGAGGAGCATGTCTGAAGACGCTGAAAAAATAAAGAGGCTTGTGGCTTTTAAGAAAAAGCTTGAAAAGAGAGTTGAGGATTTAGAGTCTGAGCTTAAAGAACTGCAGACAATGCTTGAGGCTGTAAACTCGATATTGTTGGAAAAAGGGTTTAAACGTGCAGAAATCCCAAAAGCGCCAGCCGAAGTGGAGGCTTTACCGCCAAAAGAGGAGGCTCCAGTTGAAAAAGCGCCTCCGATAGAATATGAAAGTGTTACGCCCTTAAAGGCTGCGGATGGCGAAATACTCGCAAATCTTTACATGAGTGGAGACTCGCTGCGGGTTGTGCCAGCGGAAGGTAAAAACTTTAACGTTAACACGCCTCCTTTTACTCCATTTCTTGTGGAAAGGGTTTTTGCAAAAATGCAGGAAAAAGACAACGAATTGTCCAGACTGGGACAACTGACGCCTGACAAGGTTTTCTCTTATAATATTGTTAGAGAAGGCGACGTAATTCGTGAAATAGTTGTTGAGAATGTGGACCAGGACCGTTTGAGGGAGCTTAAATCAAGCATTCGCTGGACATTGGAGAAAATGTATGAAAAGATGAAGGCTCAAGGTTAAGGCTGAAGCAAATCATTTGCGGTCAAAGTATATGCTTTTGCCTTTAGCGGATATTGGAATTCCCATTATAATTGTTGCTTCTGGCAGAAGCTTAAGTTTCATTGCGGCTGTGCCAACACGATACATTATGCGGTTGTCAACGTTCAATATGCTTGCTATTTTCACGGCTGAACCTAAGGCTATTCCAAGGTCTAAGGCTTTGAAAATGCATGTTGGACCAGTGAAATCTATTCCAAGCCTTTTCTCTGCTTCTTCAAATTCCTTGCAGTTTTTGTAGCCGCATGCGCCACAGTTTAATCCGAAATTTTTGTTTCCTCTAACGCCAATGAGGATTACGGCTTCTGAGTCTCTTACGTTTTTTGCGTCTCTTTTGAAACCTTCAATTTTTCTTTCTTCACCTATTTGCTCCATTTTCTCAGCGATGGCGTCCTTCTCTTTGCCATAAACGATTAATGTTAAAGTGTCGTCTACGCCTCCTGTTTTTGGAGCCGTTCTTGCGGCTACTAACATAAGTTTGGCTGTTTCCAAAAGTGCTTCTTTTTCTGCGTTTTGGCTTTCGATTGTTGGGCTCATTTTTCGCCCTCCAAATGGCTGTTACAGCGTGGTGAACGCTTTCTTTAACATTTCTAATACTGTGTTTAACTGTCCCGTGTATATGCCTGCAGCTAAGAAGGAAACTCCTAAAAGAAGTAGAAGCGCTCCTATTACTCTTCGCTCTGGAATTTCCATGCAACTCCTACCCTAAATGTTTTCTTAAAACAACTTCAATTTGCTTTTTTGGCACAAGCCCAACGATTCTGTCCACTTCTTTTCCGTCTTTCATTATTATTAGGGTTGGGATGCTGAAAATTTGGAATTGCTCCGCAGTTTCTGGATTTTCGTCAACATTAAGTTTTCCAACAAATATTTTTCCAGAATATTCCTCAGCTAATTCTTCAATTGTTGGGGCTAGGGCTAGGCATGGACCGCACCATGGAGCCCAAAAATCAATCAGAGCCAAATGGTGCTGATTTACTATTTGGTTAAAGTTTGAATCTGTTATGTGGACTGGTTCCGATGTCATTTCACGCTTTCTCTCCTTCAGTTCTCTAAGTTTCCTTTCTCTGATACGCTTCAGTTCTTCATCTTCCCCAGATATAAACTGTTCGTGCTTTCCGCTCATGGCGTTTCATCAGCCATTTTTAAAGAGTTTTGTAAAGCCTTAAGCCTTTTGTAAGCCTCGTTTGGGTTTGAAATTTCTGTTGCCAATTTTTCGAAGGGGCACACTCCAGCCTTTTTGAAGTCAAGTATGTTTTCAACAAGCTCATCCCATTCATGATAAACTCCATGTTTCTCAAAAAATTTTTTTGCCTCTCTGCTTAAAGTCACAGCATAAACCATTTTAACATTTGTGTAAACACATAATAAAGCTATGGCTTTTCCAACAACTTTATCAGCAACAGACGCTCCATTAAGTGTGTCTCCAAGTTTTTCGACAGCCTCTAAAAAGCCTGAAATTCCATGCGAGTATGTTTCAAAAATTATCTCTCCATTCTTTGCTATGGTAAGTGTTAACATTTTTTCTTTTGATAAGCGTTTTTTCGCTAGGATTAAATCTTGCTTTTCCATTTCAATCGACAATTATAATTCATCAAAGTATTATTGCTTTTTCACGGTGAAAAGTTGGTTTTCCGGCGTTCGGGCAATTTCCCATGCGAGCTCCTCGTTTGAGAAGCCTTTTGAAAACTTTTTCATCAAGTCTTCTGTTATTTTTGGGTTAACGGTTATCGTTAATGTTTTGCCAGTTTTTATGCATTGAAATTTTGCAGATATTTCTTCGGATGAATTTTCAATTTTCAACTTTTGATTTCCAATTGTGCATTGAGTTGTGACTTGGATTCCATCCAGAACGCATGAGAAGGGCGTTGAAAGTGGGAGTTTGGCTGTTACTTGTAAATTGGCTGTTTTCAAAATTTTCTTGGCGGTTTCTCCCATTCTAACGCCTAAAACAAGAAACGGACCCAAATGCCCATGCAAATCTGCAGCCTTTTCTATAAGATTCGCGAAATTTGCAGCTTTTTCAGTTTTTCCTTCCATTTTTACAACCTTGCCAAGTCAATCCGCTTTAGTAGCGCTTTAGTTAAAGTGATGCCTATTATTGCTCCGATGACGCCACCAGTCACATGCAAAGCCACAAAGAAAGCTACGCCTCCAAACCATTGTATCAAAAAGTTTGGATTCATGAAAATGTAACCTATTATTATGCCCGCTGTGGCTGCAGAAACTATTGATGCGAAGAGTAGACTGATTACACTTAGCTTTGGTTTTTCTAAGCTGTTTCTGTATCCAATGAGTTTTGTTAAGATGTCGAAGACTATGCTTGCGGCTGTAAAGCCAAAGAATTGAGTGGAATATGGGTTAAGTGTTAAGGTTACGATTGTTGCAATTACGCCTGTGGCGGTTACTGCTCCGAATTTTTTAACCCACCATAATGTGAGGATGAATGTGAACATACCCAAAGTGTCGCAGAAGAAAGGCAAATGAGTGGCACTCCAAAAAATTGGCGCTATATAAGCGCTCAGCACACCGTACAAAGCTGCGCTTATAGCTATAGCAGCAATTTGCCTACTTGTGAAATATGTTTTTTTCATGTCTTTTTACCTTTTGACTTGTCTAATATCATACCTAGCATAAATGTGATACAGAAAACTAAAAATACTCCGAAAACGCCTGCTGCAAGTGTTGAAATGTATGGTGTGCCTATTATTGGCAATTTGTAGTCTGGCATTAACCCTGTCCATGATGGTTCATTCTCTTTTACTCCGAGGGTTTCAGCCACCTTTTCTAATCCGTCTGGAAATTCTGAAGCAAAAGGTATCAAAACTGCAAGACAGAGCAATATTAGAATTAAGGCTTTAAAGTATCCCTTCACTTGGCTTCCCCTTAAGAATTTTCAAACCATTAAGAACATTAGGTTGCAATCTCTGAAGTTGAGATACAAGCGTAGTTGTTATTGCTGCTTCACCTAAACCAATCAGCACATGCCAAAAAAGCATTGCAGGAACAGTAACGGCTATTCCTCCAGCCTCAGAAAAAACTGGAGAAAAACCTATTTCTAAACCGCAAGCCAAAGCGCCTAAAACAACAGAAAGCCAAGAGACTGCGAAAACTGCTGGAAAAAGCCACTTTTCTCTTTTAAGGTCGCTTGTGAGGAATTTTATTAGGAAAAAGCTTAATCCGCCTATAATAGCCATGTTGAAGACGTTGGCGCCAAACGTGAATAAGCCACCATCTGCAAAGAACAATGCTTGCATCAACAACACAATAGTCATGCTTAAGATTGCTGCGTAAGGCCCCAATAATATTGAGAGAAATGTACCGCCTACTAAATGTCCGCTTGTTCCGTAGGCTATTGGAAAGTTTATCATTTGGGCTGCAAAGATGAAGGCGCTTGAAACCGCCAACAATGGGGTGAGGGCTCTTGAATAGGTGGCTCTTGCTTTTCGCCAAGACCAAACAAGAAATCCTATGGATATGACGTACGTTAGAGCGCATATTGTTGGGCTTAGGAATCCGTCTGGGATGTGCACACGCTTTCCTCGGTAACACTTTTTTGTATTTTAGTGTTACCATATTCGCATAAAAGCTTTATGGTCAACGCTCCTACCTTTAAAATGGGAAGTTTATGACAAAAATAATCCGCGTAGGAGTAACGTTCCCACCAGAACTGCTAAAGGATTTTGACGAAATAATCAACAAAATGGGTTATGAAAACCGTTCAAAAGCTGTTCAGGACGCTGTAAGAATGTTTGTTTCAGAAAGAAAGTGGCTTCAAGAAGAAAAGGGAATGCAAGCAGGAGTGCTAATGATGCTTTACGACCATGAAGTTAAGGATTTAGAGAGTACNCTAACAGACATTCAACATAACTATTCCCAAATAATTTCCTCAACAATGCACATCCACCTTAACGAACGCGACTGTTTAGAAGCCATAGCCGTAAAGGGCGATGCAGCGGAAATCAGAAAACTAAGTGATGAACTGGCAGCAAAAAGAGGAGTTAAAATCCTTAAAACAATGCTTGTTTCCCTTTAACTCCNCATCTNAATTTGTTAACTCGAACATCTTTTCCAAGGCCTTCCTAGCATTTTTTGCTATGGCTTCTGGAACTGTAACCAAGTATTTCTCTTCTTTAAGGGCTGCATAAAGCCTCTCAAGAGTGTTCAACTTCATGTTTGGACAAACCGCTTCTTCATAGGCTAAAATGAACTGCTTTTCTGGGTTGTCCTTTCTTAAACGGTGCAGNAGTCCCTCCTCAGTGGCTACGATGAAAATTTTAGCATTATTTTCCTTTGCATAACGACACATCTGCGACGTGCTTCCAACGAAGTCGGCAATGTTTCGCATTTCAAGAGGGCATTCAGGATGAACCATAACAACAGCCTCTGGATACTGCATCTTAAGCACTTGCACATCTTCTGGTTGGAAGAGCAAATGTGTTGGGCAAAAACCCCATTCTGGAATTGGAATAATCGTCTTTCCAGTTTTCCTTTGAACGTAATCCGCCAAGTTGCGGTCTGGTCCGAAAAGCACTGTTTCCGCATTAACAGATTCTACAACCTTCACAGCATTTGCTGAAGTGCAACACACATCACAATAGGCTTTGGCTGAAGCCAAAGTGTTCACATAAAGAACAACAGGCACAAGAGGATAAAGCGCCTTCCACCTCTTTATCTCCTCAACAGTGAGCATTTGCGCCATGGGACAACGCGCCCCCAAAGAAGGCAACAAAACCTTCTTTTCAGGATTCAAAATCGCAGCGGACTCTGCCATAAAATCCACAGCAGAAAAAACTATAATTTCTGCTTCCTTCTCTTCCATGGCTTTTCTGCTCAATTCTATGCTGTCGCCCACATAATCTGCAATATCCTGAATTTCTGGTCTCTGATAATTGTGGGCTAAGATTACTGCCTTCTTTTCCTTCTTCAACCTAATTATTTTGTCAGCTAATGCCACTCTGTTCGCCTTTTAAATTTATGTGTAAAGATTTTCTAACAGCGTCGATGGATATATCCTTTGCTTACCTGCGTTTTTACAACTTCATTTTGAAAGGTCTGCTCCGCAATGGTAACATTTTCTTTTTATTGTGCCAGTGGATAGAGGTTTTCCACATATTGGGCATTTGTATTTTTCTTCACTTTCAATAAGCCACTCCTCTGTTTCATCATTCCTAATCCTTTCAAGATTAGCCCTCAAATCAACACCGTCCTCTTCCAAGTAAGGCTTTGCTAATTTCTCAAATTTTTCGCATCTTTCACTTTCGTATTCGCTGCATTGGTAACAGAATTCTAAACCCTTATCCCTTAAGCATTGGGCGATTCTACAGTTGTATCCCCAGCATTCTGGCGTTAAAGCCATGCAGCCTTCGCATCGCACTTTTTCTGGTGGGCATTTGAAGTGTTGGGCAAGTTTCGCTAAATATTCTCCATCATCTTTGTATGCTCTGTAAATGGCGCAGGCGCCGCAGTATAATCCGCATCTGCCCACAAGGTTAACATTAACCAAGGTTTAAACTTCCCCTTTTGTGAATGCCCATATGGAAGCGGAACTATGACTTAAAAGCTTATGTTGAATTTTTGTTTAAATTGGTCTTCTTTGAATGAGAATTTGATATGCTATGGGGTCGTCAACGATTAGTTCAAATTCTAAATTATTTTTGCTTTTTTCCATTTTTGTGTCAAGATTTTTTCTCATCTTTCATTCACCAATTTTTCAGCCTATTATATCGCAAGTCTTAATAAACATTTCCGTTTAAGCGCACAACAAAAATACTCAAAATCCCGAAGCTACCGTTTAAAATTCTCAAGTTCTGTTATGAGGTCAAGACCTTTTCCTGTACTGCCTATACTCATAAGCTATCATGGATAAAGGAATAAGCAAACCAATAAGAAATAGTAATGCCATTCCAGTCTGCCCACTAAAAGTGAAATAAAGCATAGCAATAATCCAATAGACAATCCATGTGACAAGTATAGCCTTTGCCAAATCACCTATGAAACCCAACATTAAACACCTGGCAGGATTTGGTTCTCACCAGAATAAAGTCATTATAACGTGTATTAAAGCTTACGATATACTGATTCATAACAAAGAAAGTTATGCACAGCACTTCTTGTTTAGCAGGGTAAGTTTTAAGTTTTAAAATAGCTGAATCGTTGTTTGGTTTATGCGAGGTTTCCACGTGGTCGTGTTTCAGGTTCTGTCAAAAATGGGGAAGGTCGTTTCTTTGGATGAAGAAAGATGGCGTCATGTATTAGAGCATCCTGAAATAAGAATCAGTTGGCTAGAATAAAGGAAACTGTTGTGAATCCAGATGAAGTTAGAGCAAGCATCCATGACCCATCGGTTCTTCTTTTCTATAAACTTTATGAGAAAACGCCGGTGACAGAGAAATACTTGATAGTCGTTATCAAATTCCTAAATAAGGAAGGTTTTATAGTTACGGCGTTTTTTACAGATAGAGTGAAGAAAGGTGGCTTGGTATGGAGGAAAAAGCCCTAAGAATATGGTTTGATCCAGAAGGCGATCTACTCGAAATAGGACAGACAAAACCGACGAAAGGATTTTTCCGAGATGTAGGTGATGATATATTCATTAGAGTGGACCAGAAGGGAAACATAACTGGCTTTGTCATACTCAATGCGACTAAAAGAATGGCAAAGATAAGAGAAGTAACGCTTCCAGTGAAAGCCACATTTTCAAAAAAAGAAGAGTAAACATTTTGGTGCGGCGGGCCGGATTTGAACCGGCGAACCCCTACGGGAGAGGATGGCTCATAGGTTTTAAGCCTTTAACGCCGATCTTGAGTCCTCCGCCTTTGACCTGGCTTGGCTACCGCCGCCC
>JGI24721J26819_10007371_pt1 | contig 10426 bp, 10 predicted proteins | sample YelNatPaOPGAMG01_FD_26819 | JGI IMG/M metagenome (IMG submission 26819)
CGGTGCGGTTATGAAAGTGATAGGGATGTGACCGCAGGCATTAATATGCTCAGGATGAGGGGAGCCCCGTTGCCCCTGAAAGCCATCAATGAGGATAGCAACAGATTGCTATCCGAGATGGAACGGATAGTTATAAAATGTTAACTATCCGACAACGGCTGCAGAATAGCTGCCTGCAATGAGATAATTGCTCTTTGCTTCATCTATTCTAGCAAGTACGACATCCCCTGCCTTAAGATCCCCCTTAATAATAACAGGTCTGTAAAACTCAGTTCTTCCCTGAAATAGATTGCTTCCGATCCTCTCTGTAATTAGCACAGGATAATCTTTTCCCACATGTATCAAGTTTCTCTCCATCTTGACTTCATATGATATCTCCGTTAGTATTTTGCTCCTTCTTGTGACTATATCTGCTGGAAGATCCTTCAATTTGGCAGCATCAGTGCCCGGTCTTCTTCCATACTTGCTTATATTTATCACCTCTGGCTTGGTCTCCTCAAGAAGTCTAATGGTCCTCTCAAAGTCCTCATCATCCTCTGTAGGGAATCCGACTATTATATCAGTTGCTATTGTTGATTCATCTCCGAAACGCATCCTTACTTTCCTCACAATGTCCAGAAAGTCGGAGCTCTTATACCCTCTTCTCATATCAGCCAGCACCTTATCGCTTCCGCTTTGGACAGGGACATGTAAGAATCTGTAAATGTTTTCAGGCATATTCTTAAGCAAATCATCAATAAAAACCTTAAGGAAAGCAGGATTTGCCATTCCCAGTCTTATAAAGATCCCTCTTATTCCCTCAAGGGATTTTACAAGTTCAACTATATTAGTTCCCCTATCAAGTCCATAAACAGCTGTATCCTCTGCTGTGAGAAAGACTTGTTTGTACCCATCAAGAGCTGCATTCCTCACTGCATCAACTATAAGCTCCATCGGATAGCTGAACAATCTTCCTCTGGCGAATCTCGTTATACAATAACTACAGTTCCCTAGGCATCCCTCTGCTATTGGAACTATCGCTGTTAAACCTGAGAATCTCACTCTTGGCATGGATACCTTGATTAGATTAGCTTCCTCCTCAGCTCTTTCTCCAGAGATAGCCTTATCTATTAGATGTATTGACTTTGGGCCAAGTAGAGCAGTAGCATATTTTATCAACTTCTCGGGTTGTGTCTTAGCCATGCACCCTGCTATTATTAAGGGCTTTTTTGAGCTCAGTTCCTTNGCTCTATGGATCATTCTTTGTTCTGTTGGCAGCTTGACATTACAGGTGTTCAGTACGATAATATCCGCATCCTCTGGGTTATCCACTATCACATGACCCGCTCTTCTAAGTATTCCAGCCATTATCTCAGAGTCGGATATGTTCATTGTGCATCCATGTGTCTCTATGTAGATCCTCATCTGATCTTGCTTGGAAGACCCATTATTTAGTCTTTAGGGGGAGTTAAATTAATAAGCTCTTCACGCTCCGGTGCTGGACCTGTATGGCTGTGGCGAAGCTAGAAGAAAAATATATAACAGTTAATAATAAAATAATAAAAATAGGAGGTCCGATACCTCAGCCAAAGGAAGGAGAGAAGCTGGTGAGAAGAACTGCTTCCCTCTGCCCAGATTGTTACAGATATCTTCCTGCTATTATCGTGGAGAGGGAAGGGAAGACCTTCATAAGGAGGATATGTCCGGATCATGGAGAGATAGAAGAGGTTTACTGGGGAGATGCAGAGATGCTGAAAAAGGCCTTTAAGTACGAGGGGCCGGGAAGGGGTATATCCCCGCAAGTTGAGTTCAAGGGAGTTTGTCCATTTAGCTGCGGAATCTGCCCTCTCCACAAGAATATGACGGCTCTTGCGAACATAGTTCTTACGAACAGATGTAACTTAAGCTGTTGGTATTGCTTTTTCTATGCTGAGAAAGCTGGATTTGTCTATGAACCATCAGTAGATGAGATAAGGGAGATGATAAAAGTTCTGAGGAGTGAAAGACCTGTTCCAGGAAACGCAGTCCAGCTGACTGGAGGGGAGCCTACTTTAAGGGAAGATCTCGTGGAAATAGTCAAAATGATAAGGGAAATGGGGGTAGACCATGTGCAGCTCAACACTCATGGTATAACGTTTGTGGAAAGGCCCGAATACCTAGCTGAGTTGAGAAGAGCCGGCGTGAACACACTATATCTTTCATTTGATGGGGTCACTCCTGAGTCAAATCCAAAGAACCACTGGGAGATTCCCTATATCTTCAAGGCTGCAAGAGATGCAGGAATGACCAGCATAGTGCTTGTTCCGACTGTGATAAAGGGGGTAAATGACCACGAGCTTGGAGCAATAATAGAGTTCGCGGCACTGAATATTGACATAGTAAGAGGTGTTAATTTCCAGCCAGTATCATTAGTCGGTCAGATGCCAAGAAAGGAGAGGGACAAGTACAGGATAACGATACCTGATGTGATAAAGAAGATAGAGGAGCAGACAAATGGGCAGATCCCAAGGGACGCATGGTACACGGTGCCGTTTTCAACTGCTATAAGCGATTTTGTTGAGGCCTTAACAGGCAGACCGCAGTATAAATTCACAAATCATCCTGCCTGTGGTATGGCAACGTATGTGTTTCCTGAGTTCTCCTACAAAAATGGGGAGAAGGTGCTAAAGAGATTTGTTCCAATAACGGAGTTCGTTGATGTGGAGGGCTTCCATGATTATCTACAGGAGAAGGCAGATGAAATAAGAAAGGGTGCCAATAAGTACATAACCGCAATGAAGGTTTTACTTAACATAGGAAAATTCATAAGAAAGGATAAACAACCTGAGGGGATAGACCTCATGAGCACTCTGAGGAAGATATTTTTGAGAAGGGACTACAGCGCACTTGGAGAGTTTCACTACAAGGCATTATTTTTAGGGATGATGCATTTTATGGATCTTTATAATTATGATGTTCAGAGAGTGATAAAATGTGATATACACTACTTGGTTCCTGGAGGAAAGGTGATACCTTTCTGCACTTTTAACGTGATGCCTGATATATACAGAGACAGAATACAACGTGAATATGAAACTCCTCTTGAGGAGTATGCTGAGGAGCACCCGGGCAAAGTGGGGGAGATATCAAAATATAAGAGGGATATACGCAAGCTTGTAGGAGGAGAGGAGTACATAAAGACATATAAACAGTTCTTCCACCTCTTCAGAAATCCGCCGGGAGCGCAATAAATGCAGTTTGATTTTATAATAGTGGGCTCCGGTCCGGCGGGTTCTTTTTCAGCATACCTGTTGTCTGAGCTCGGTAAAAAAGTGGCCGTAATAGAGAGAGATCCCCTTTTCTCAAAAAGATCGATATGTGGGGAGATTATTCCGGAGAAAAAGTATCTGCTGGAGGCTATAGATGAGGATGAGTCTATTGAGGAGACTTTTTCCTTATCAGAGCAGTTTGCTAGAAATAGAATGAGAAATATAATCTTCAAGATTGGAAACAAGGAGCATCGACTTGATTATGGGATGATGAGCATCGACAGAGCTAGACTTNTTGAATATTTATCAAANAGGGNTNTGAATTCGGGTTGCAAATTTTTGTTGGGCAGATTCTCCTCTTGGTTGGAGAAACAGGATGAGGTGAAGGTTAGGGTTGTTACAGAAGAGGGTGAACAGTTCTTAAGGGGGTCAAATCTTGTGATAGCGGCTGGGGCATCTTTTTACAGGGAGATGTTCAATGTGAATGACATGGACATGGCTTTTGCTCTCAGAACAATTGTGTCAGGTATATCCATAGATAACTCAGTTAGGATGGAGATCGATCCCCATATTGCTCCAGGTGGCTATATTTGGATAATACCGATGGGAAATGGCAGGGCAAATGTTGGATTGGGGGCAAGGCTTCCCTTTATCTCTAGGATGAATCCAGTGCTTTCCCTGAGAAATTTTATTATAAATAGATTCAAAGAATTTAATATAGAGGAGAAAGAAGCTGGTAGGCTCGTGCCAGTTGGAGGAATGAGAAAGGCCCGATTTGGGAGGGTTTTTCTTCTGGGGGATTCTGCTGGAATGTGCGTTCCTATAAACGGTGGCGGTCTATATACAGCGATGATATCAGCTCATGTGCTGTACAGAGTTATTAGAGATGGTGTTCCTGAGAGTTATGAGGATATTTTGGCCAAAACTATTGGAAAAATAGTGAATACAGGTTTGGTATATAGAAAGGCCGCAGATCTTATTGTTTTTAGTGACAGAAGGATAAGAATTGCATCAAAAATTGTTCCATCATTTATAATAAGGGATATTATAGCAATGAAGAAAAGCTTCAGAGTATATCCAGCAATGAAGTTTCTATCTGGAGTTGCTGAGCTGTGCCGTCCGATATAAGAACATCAACCTCGCTCTTGATGAGCTTTTTGATATTATCAGGCAGAAATCTGCTTAAATCTCTGCCCATCACATTGTAAACTCCTCTTGTTATTAAAAGCGAGTCAAACTCCCTAAGTGCAATTATGCTGGGCTCCGGTCCAGTTATGACAATACAACCCTTTTTTATGGTCTCTCTCAAAATCCATTCAACAACGTCAATTCGGCCGCCTGTCGCTCTCAAGGAGCTCTCCGATATAGGGCTTATGATTGGAACTACTAGGACAAAATCCCTGTATCCAAAAGATAGCGATTGCAACATGACCAAGGCGGAGACGAGATCCTTCGACATGAGATCTAGATCGGATGTATTTATGATAAGAGGACCCAGTCCTGGCATAGCATCATCCAGCAGAACTCCTTCATGGACTATAATGTCCTTTATTAGCTTCACTGTCTCAGGAAGCTCCACACTAGCTCTCTCCTTTACAGCACTTGCTATCACTTCAGCTCCTATGCCGGTTATCAGGGATGATAATATGCTGGCAACTGTGAGATAGTTGGGACCAAGTCTCCCAGAGTATGACAGAGATATGTCTCTCCATTCTGCTTGTCTGAAAGGCACACCTCTTTCTCTCAATAAACCCGGTACAGAACCATCCCAGTCAACTACAACTAGCTTTTTCCCGGAAAGTGCCAGATCAAGCGATATTTTGGCAACGAGATTGCATATAGATCCTATTGATGGAGCCACAACAAGAATCCCTCTTGAATGGAGCTTTCTAATCTGCTTTATTCTCTGTTCTTTTTTCTTTCTGCCTATTAAGTGTGAGATTGTCGGAAGAAGGATGGAGAGAGACATACCTATTGCTGGTCCGAGGAGACTTATTATACCGGATAAGAGGATTAATGCAACTCTTAACTCCTCGTTTTCAATTCCAAGCAGATGGATGATAGAGAAGGATACCATAATTCCGGCAATAAACGAGCTAAATCCGGCTTTTCTGCCAGAATATGCTTCGGCTATGAAAATAACAATTCCTAAGAGGAATAGAAGGATAAAAGAAATTGTCCTCAGGTTANCTTTCGTCAGAACTATCCTCATATTTTCCCTTCCTTCAAAATTCTCTCTATTCTCTCAGCCTCCTTCTCTATATCCTCGCTTATCTTTCTGAGGTATGAGGCCTCTCTTCTCATTTTTTCAGAAAGTCTCTCCAAGGGAAGTATTACGGATGCTTCTATGCTGCTCTCACTATCATTCATTTTTTTCTCTCTTATCTTTTTTGCTTTTTTAAGATACAGATCCCTTTCCCTCATGAACTTCCTGTACAGCTCTACTCCAAATCTCCTAGAATCAACTATTCTTCTTTTTCTATAGATATATATTGCATAGTATCCACTAAATATAGTGCCCACAAGGGCAACAGCCAAGAGATAGGATGGCTTGTTCTCCACTTTCACTTCATAATTCTCATGAATCATACCTGATGAAGTATTTACTAATATAACTACATTCATGTATTCATAAAGGAGGATAACCTCGGGCACTGTGAGATATCTCCTAATCTCTGCCTTTTCCCCTCTCCTGACTGATAAGTTAACTGGGTAGCTATATGTAGCTAGCTCCGTGACAGACGATCCAGTGAGTTTATATAGCGTTATATTTGATATTCCATATAACTTTATTTCTATTCCTGTTATATTCAGGTCGGAGCTTCCAGCAGTGTTATCCACACTGAGATCCAGCTCCATTACATAAGGTGGATTGGTATCCAGATTTATCTTGGCATAAATCAGCTCTCCACCGGCCAGTAAAAATTGAGCCGGAATTACTAGCAAGATTATGAGGATAAAGCTATATCGCATCAACTGGAAGCTAACCGATGGATATTAAACTTTTAATTATCAAGAATTTAGCTCATTATCCTCTATTATCTTCTCTGATAACTTTCTTGCTATCTACAAAACAATTTAAATAGAAGAATGGCANTTCCCAAGGTGCCTTGAGTTGATAGCACAACCATGTGAACTTGTGGTCAAGATAATAATACCATGCATAAGGGCGATAGTTGCAAGAGAACTCGTGTTAAACCACAACATGACCCAAGTCAAAGTAGCAGAGATATTAGGAGTGACTCAAGGGGCAGTAAGCCAATATGTCAGAGGTTATAGAGGAAGCTCCGTGGATCTGGAGAAAGTTCCAGAGATAAGAAAACTTNTAGATAAATTGATCAATGGCCTTGCAACAGGAAGTTTAAGGGAAGATGAGGCAATGAAATTNGTATGTGATATATGCGATACTGCAAGGAAAAAGGGAGTGTTCTGCAGGAAGCCCATAGCTAAGAAGTATATGAGGATAGCTGATCTAATATGCTACAGATATATGCCCGAACCTGAGACGAAAAGCGTATAGCTTTGGAAAAACTTTTTATTATTCCGGTTATAAGTTCCTAGGTGGTGTCATGGAAGAAGTTCCTAAGATAGTTGTGACTCCTCCGGGCCCTAATGCGAGAAGATTGCTGAGAAGAGACGAAAAAGTAATATCTCCCTCTTATGTCAGGTTCTATCCTCTTGTAGTGGACAGAGCTGAGGGCTCTCTTATATATGATGTTGATGGAAACATATACATCGACCTTAATGCAGGTATATGCGTTATGAACGTGGGACATGGACATCCAAAGGTAATAGAAGCTGCCAAGAAGCAGATGGAAAAGCTGGTTCACTACTCAAACACAGATTTTTACTATGAACCCTCTATATCTCTGGCTGAGAAGCTTGTGAAGATAGCACCAGGAAACTCCTCAAAGAAGGTTTACTATGGAAATAGCGGAGCTGAAGCTATAGAAGCTTCTATAAAGCTAGCGAGATGGTATAAGAGGAGGCAGTACATTATAGCCTTCATAGGAGCATTTCATGGAAGAACTTACGGTGCAATGAGCTTGACTGCAAGCAAGCCTGTTCAAAGGAAGTATTTCGGTCCCTTAGTCCCAGGCGTGATACATGTTCCATATCCTTATGTATATAGATGCCCATTTGGCTCAAAAGATGACCCTGAGGAATGCTCTCAGAGGACTTTAGCTTTCATAGAGGATTGGGTGTTAAAAAGGTACGTTCCACCGGAGGAGGTAGCAGCAATAGTTTTCGAGCCCATACAAGGGGAGGGAGGATACGTAGTCCCTCCGGATAGCTTCATACCTGGCCTTAAGAAAATTGCGGACGAGCACGATATCCTCCTTATAGACGACGAAGTTCAAGCTGGCATGGGAAGGACCGGGAAGTGGTGGGCGATAGAACACTTTGGTGTTGAGCCCGATATAATGGCCTCAGCCAAGGCTCTAGGGGCTGGTTTTCCGCTTGGAGCTATGATAGCTAAGGAGAAGATAATGGTGTGGGAGGGCGGATCTCACGCATCCACATTCGGAGGAAACCCAGTCTCTTGCGCTGCTGGTTTGGCAGCAATAGAGGTTATAGAAAAGGAAGGCTTGTTGGAGAGAGCTAAGAACTTGGGAGAGAAGGTAATGAAGAGACTCAATGAATTAAAGGAGAGGAGCAAAATAGTAGGTGACGTAAGAGGAAAGGGTCTGATGATAGGGGTTGAGCTTGTAAAGGACAAAANAACAAGAGAACCTGGAATAGAAGAGGCAAATGAGGTCATGATAAGATCATGGAAGGCTGGAGTTGCCATAATAACTGCTGGGAGGAATGTGCTGAGAATAGCTCCTCCGCTGAACATACCAGAGGAGTACCTTGATAGGGCTATTGACATAGTGGAGAGCAAGATAAAGGAGGTTGAGTCCCTCTTCTCAACTTAATTTTTTATAAAACAGTGGTTAGCCTTGGGTCGAAATATCTTTTTAATCAATGAAGGGGATTTAATGTGATGAAGTCGATAATCCCCCTTCTGCTTCTCTTGCTCTCCCCTCTGCTTGTAATGGCTGAAAATCAGGCAGTTCCAATATCGGTTCTTGTTATTCCTTTAGTGGATCCACCAGCTCCTGCTCAGCCAGTTTATCAGAAAGAGAATGTTTCTAAGACAAATAAACTTCCGCTTATCACAATAGCCTTTGAGGCAAAACTCTATAGAATGCTCCTAAGGGAATACACNGGGGCNTTTGGCTCCCGACCTATCCCCATATAATCTTTTTTATTCTAACATATCTAGAGGTGTCGCTATGCAGGATCTCGATGAAATAAAGGGATATCTGCTGTCAAAGGGTTATGTCGCGAGGAATGTGGATGATCGCATAGAGCTGATAAAAGGGGAAAAGAAGGTTATAATATACAGAAGATTTCCTGCTATCCTCCTATTAGAGGGAGTTGAAAGACATGTAAAAGGGCTTGGAATATTGAGTCTAGAAGGTCTAGAAAAGATTAAAAAAGCAATAGAAGAGTCTCCTTAGCCTTTTTGTCTTCTTGATAAACCGAAAAACTTATATTTTGCGATNGTAAAACTTGGTCTAGGTGGCGGCATGNGCAAGGTAAAAGTGGCTTTGGCTGGAGTGGGAAACGTGGCATCNGCCATAGTGCAGGGAGTGTTCAAGTACAAGGATTCTCCTGATGATATCCCAATTCCTGGATTAATGCANACTAGATTTGGTCCCTATCATATAGGAGACATAGAGTTTGTGGCTGCTTTTGATGTGGACAAAAGAAAAGTCGGAAAGGATCTTAGTGAGGCTATTTTCTCCCCTCCAAACGTTCTNCCGAAGTTTTCTGATGTTCCAAAGCTTGGAGTCGAGGTTCTTAAAGGTCCTGTACTGGATGGGGTAGCTGAGCACATGAGGGATTTCAGATATGGAGAGGGCTTTATAGTCGATGAATCGCAGAAAAGTGTTGATGTTGCAGAGGTATTGAGGGAAGTGAAAGCTGATGTGCTTGTGAACATTATACCAGTCGGCTCCAGAGAGGCCACTAGAGCATATGCTGAGGCATGCATAAATGCTGGAACAGGGCTTGTCAATGGAATACCAGAGTTTATAGTGAGTGACAAGGAATGGGGGGAGAAATTCAGGAGAGCGGGTCTGCCTGCTGCAGGTGACGACTTNAAGAGNCAGTTGGGGGCAACAATACTTCATAGGACTATAGCAAACTTGGTTGTTGAGAGAGGNCTGAAGATATACGATACATATCAGCTTAATGTAGGAGGTGACATGGACTTCCTCAACATGATAGAGGAGAGCAGGCTGCATTCNAAAAGGATAAGCAAAACTGANGCTGTGACAAGCTTAATACCATATGAGACAAGGACTAGGATAGGACCTAGCGATTATGTTCCATTTCTAGGAAACAGAAAAATNATGTATATGTGGATGGAATTCGAACAATTTGGGGGGTTTAGAGCAAGCATAGATGTAAAACTGAGTGTTATGGATGCTCCTAATGCTGCAGGGGTAGCTGTAGATGCCATAAGGGCTGTAAAACTTGCTATGGACAGAGGGATATCTGGGCCTTTAGTGGAGGTAAGTGCATACTTGTTTAAGCATCCTCCTGTTCAGATGCCGGATTATAAAGCTAGGGAGCTAATTGAGAAATTTATAAAAGGACAATAAGTATTATTTTTTAAATAAACTTTTTTTCCTTTCCATCTGCAAAGCTCTATGCTCTCCGATAGAGACCTTATGGAATATATAAAACTGGGTTGGCTCAAGATAAATCCCCTTTACGAGGACTCTATTCAGCAAAATGGAGTAGACATGAGAATAGGAGAGGAGATAGCTCTTCCTAAGCAGGGCGGCATATATGATATAAAAAGCAGCAAGGCAGAGGATTTCTTCTCTGTAGAAAGGATACCGGATGAGGGGATAGTCATAGAGCCTATGACATCCTTTCTACTCCACACGGAGGAGAGAATAACGCTTCCACCTGATGTAATGGCAATATGTGGAATAAGAAGCACTATAGCTAGGATGGGCTTCATAGCTCCGGTGACGTATGTGGATGCAGGCTTTGATGGACAGCTGACTATAGAGCTCTTCTGGTCAAAAAACTACCCTGTTAGAATCTACAAGGGGATAAGGTTTCTGCATGTCGTATTTTCAAAGACAACAGGTGTTGTTCTCAGGCCATATACGGGAGTTTATCAAGGCCAGAGC
>JGI24721J26819_10007374_pt1 | contig 10424 bp, 7 predicted proteins | sample YelNatPaOPGAMG01_FD_26819 | JGI IMG/M metagenome (IMG submission 26819)
TTAATAGAAAATTTTCAAGGATAAGGATGCTAGAAGAGAGACTTGAGAACTTGGAAGAAAATTTAAACATTGTAATTAGTAGGATGCGCAGGATAGAGGACTTGTTGCGTGATTACATTGGTGCTTACGAGGAAAAGAGTAGAGGCCCCGTTATGCCCACACGCCCAAAGAGTTATATTGAAAAACCAAAGGAAACTGTTGAAGAAATGAAGGAGAAAAAAATAGCGACACCCATAAAAGAAGAAAAAACTGGTGAAGAAATAATGGATAAAATAAATACTTTAACTGAAACCGAAAAACAAATAATAAGCATACTTGCCAAAAACCCCGATATTAGAGGAGGAACAGCACTAGCTAGACGTATAGGAAAACCAGAGAGCATGTAAGTAGACTTTTGAAAAAACTTGCAGACGAAGGAATATTGGTAAGGGATGAAAAAAGTTGGCCATATAAGTATATAGTCCCTGATAAAATAAAACAGTATATTATAGTAGATAATGATGTGAGATAGTGATTTTAAATCACATATCACATCACATAGAATTTAAAGCTTCAAGAGAAATACGGTACATACGGTTTATTCTAGACCCTTTGCATGATAAAATTCCTGAGCGATTTAATCTTGATAAGTAAGATGAAATAGTATTCAAAGGTAATCGTTCCCCATAATACTTATAATATGCATCAACAACATCCTTCGTAGTAAACCAACGATCTTTAAACTCCTTTTCCAACAATAGTATTAGCGACTCTTTGATACTATTCCTTTTATGTGATATGTTCATATCTGTGATTTCATTTTGGGAATAATTATCACCAGGAAGCCCTGTTAATTCAACCAATTCAACCAATTGCTTTATTTTCTCAACGTTGAAGGATCCTTCAATAGAGATCGTGATTTTATTACCATCAGGAGACGTATACTGCAATAACCATTTCCCTCCTTTCTTTGAACTATGCACCAATACTATGCACCTCCAAACAGGCTGAGCTAATAGAAGTAAGGAAACAGTAATATATGGAAGTAAGAAAAATATAAAAGTTACTTTTTTGCAATCAGTGTTTACGTCAGTATAAATATGATTAAAAGATAATTATAACCATGTTTTTAAAAAACGAGGAATTCTCGCCAAAAAAATCGATATGAAGTTTCCCCAGAAAACCAAATAGAGTTTAAATAGTGTTTTTTCCCCTTTTTCCAAAATTCCATTGGAAATTATGGGGTTCGACTGTTGGCATCTAATTATTAGAAATATTCAAAAAGATGAAAGAGCATATAGAATGAAATTGAGGGAAATATTATCATTAAAGCCTAAGTAAAGTGGGCAGCAAATAATTTTGACTAAACAGTGAACTATTAGCAAACTGATTTGATTAAAGCAAATGTTGTAACCTAGATCTATAAAATCAAAAAATGTTTTCGGTGATGATGTCAGTTAACATTAACTTCATTATGAANNCTTTATTTCATGATGCTTATGATAGAAAGATTTATATATTGAAATTGAAGCATTTGTGAACATTACAATCATAGTTCATCATGTATAGAACATAAACTACTACATTAAAGCTTTTTGATAAGTAAATGTATCCATATGGCACTATGAATCTAATGAGAAAATTGAAACGAATGGTGAAATGCCATCATGAATTTTATCATGATCTATGATTCCATATGGAACCATAAACCATCAAAAAAGTATGTTAAAGAAAGAAAGAGCATTGTGTGTAGTGACCTCAGAAACTAATTCAATGTTTATATTTTTTAACTCAGAAATCATTTTTGCTGAGTAAATTAAATTGGCAGGTTCGTTTCTCTGGTTGGCATAAGGCGAGAGAACAGGCGCATCGCTTTCTAGCATAATAGATTCTAATGGAATACTTTTAACTAGTTGCTGTTTTTGTGAAGACCTTACTATTGATGGAGGAATAGAAAAGAAGAAACCATTTTCTACAGCTTTTTTAGCCCAACTTATTTTACCATCAAATGCATGTAAGATTACCCTTTTTACATTTTCACTTATAAGGAGCTCTATAGCATCATCCCCCGCATTTCTTGAATGAACGATGATTGGTAAATTAACCTTCTTAGCAAAGGCTATCCATGAAATAAAAATTTCTTTTTGCTTATTTCTCAATGAGGAATCACGTATATAGTAATAATCTAGACCTACTTCACCTATACCTATGACTACATCAAGATTGTTGACTATAAAAGATTGATATTCTGTCAAAGTATTAATGTCAAAATTTGTGGGCTCCCAGCCGCATGTTAAGAAGAGGAAATTCTTGTGAGAGTTCATCAATTTTATAGTTTTCATCGCTTCATCTTTTGAAAAAGCACAAGATATTATGGCAATAACATTGGACTTCTTTGCCCTCATGAGGACTTCTTCACGATCATTATCGAAACACTCATCCATGATATGACAATGCACATCAACAAACCTCATAATTAACACCAACGGAAATTAGAACATCAAATTCTTGAAAATAGATCCCTAACTTGCTTTAATATGAATCTGAAGAATTCTTGCGTTTGCAACGGTCTAAGGCGATATGCAGCTACTATGATTCTTGCAAATATTTCATCAGATGGCAGGTCCTTTCTTTCAGTTCTTCCTATATACCGATATATTTGAGCACGGGTTATTCCAATTTCTTTTGCAGCTTTTGAAATATTACCACCACAAGCATCGATAACTAAGTTGAGTAATTTTACTCTTTCATTTAATGGAACAAATTGCGCCAGTTTTTGTGCTCTTTCAATATCAATATACGACAAGGGGCACCCCTTAATTTCTATTGGAGAATACTCTGATTAATTATTTTTGGTTTTATACATTAGATGAATACTCTATTAGTTAAAAGAGTTAATCAATATATAATGCTTTTTATAAAGAATGTTAGACATTTTAGTCAAAAATATTCGAAAGAAACATNAGGCTTACAACATTTTCAAGAATATAACTTTATTTCCAGTGGAAAAAGAGGGGGACCGCTCCTAGAGCAAAGAGGACCTGAGTAAAGGGATTCCGGTAAGCATTTTTAATACTCCTGATATGCTCAAAACTATATTGAATATGGCTTTCAGTAGTGTAAAAAGGAGGGAGACGAATTGCTCATGTATTCAAAGCAGGACCTGAACCTTATGTTTGCGATTACATGTATTCGACTGCTCTAAACTTTAAGTAGATTCAGATTTTACTTTGTAAAGCTAGGTCCTGAAAAATAAGCTACGATCAAAGCTAAGTATGGTATCAAATTTTGCTTCAAAATATATATCATAGAATATTTTTTCATTTTACCATACTAAAAATGCACGATCAAGTCCGTGTAACTTGCTTTCTTTCGTAGGTATTAACCAGAAGTATTGTAGGTATAGGCGTAGATCGTATGTTGGTATGATTTATTCCAGTAGTTACATCACAATAAGTTAATCTTACTTAGGCACTAACAGGCATATTTTGAAAAAGATTAGATTAATCTTAAATTGCGACTATGTATAGTGTAAGAATTCCGTTTTAGAGAAGCTTGCCCCTCTTGTACTGATTTTGCTTAGAGCTGGAAAGTATTAAAACACTTTAATCAAATTTTAATGCATTCAAACTCGAGGATTGGGCCTATGGAAAGTTTTTTAAGATCAAAAATTGAGGATGAATGATCATGTCTAATTGTAAGGGCCATAGATTTAGCTCATGTTAAATTGAATAATTTTGATGAGGAGGTTCTGCTTCAATACGATTTTGCATTGTATATATACTTTGGTAGCGGGGGGTGGATTTGAACCACCGACCTCGGGGTTATGAGCCCCGCGGCATAACCTGGCTAGCCCACCCCGCTTTTAATCTATTTTTCTAATGTTGCTTTTCTGGGCAATAAGTTTTACTATTGCCCCTTTTTAATTAATGTTAGCGTGAAGAGTTTCGCTCCAATACCAATTTTTTATCATTTTTTGCTGCGAATTATTTACTCTTTCATTCATGTATCTTATTAATGGTTTTGTTAAATGTCTATGTGATCGTGGTGGCGGTAGATAGATTCCTTCATAAATGTTTCTCAAAATAACTTCTTCTTCCTTTCTTAAATTTATATTAGCCTTATACTTGCATTTTTCACATTCGAATCCTTTGTTTTTTCCTTCACTCTTCATAGTTGCTCCACATACGGGGCATTTTGGATTTCTTTTCCTAATGATTTTCTCCAATTTTTTTACATATAGTTTTTCCACATTTATTGTTAAAGTATTGTTGTGCTCTTTTACAACTCCGTAGACTTTTATTACATCCCCACATTGTAGTTGCATAGCTATTTTTTTAAGTCGTTTTGTAGGTTCATAAATTGCGCATTCAATAGCGTCGTTACATTCATCTGTTATGGCTAGTATTAAGTGGCCTCCTTTTATTATTTTTGGTGGGATAGAGATTTTGCCTAGCAGCTTTACAGCGTCATAGCACTTTAATTCTTTAATTCTTTTTATACCCCTGTAGTGCATATCTGTGCCTTGGTTTGTTTTGTAAATCACCCATCTCTCTATAGGCTCATATACTTTTATTTTTTGGAATGCAGTCAGCAGAATTTCTGGGTTCTCCCCTCTTATTCCAAATAATACTGGATCAGGTCCTCTTGGAGTAATTAATATTCTATTTTTCTCGTAATCTATATTGTTAAATGTATAGGGTGATGTTAACTTATCCATTTCATATACGCTTTTTTCATCTATTTCCCTCTTTTTCCCATAATTCTCTTTCCTCCTATAAGCTAAGAGTTCGAATGTGTAATCTCCTTTGTCAAGTGTCAACCCTATTGCGCTTATTGCTCCTATAATGCCTCTTTTCTTATCGTTTAGTGTGAACAATTTTATATTACTTCTTTCTGCAATTTTTACTGCTTGATCTATATCTACTACTCTTCTTACACTCTCATATGCAAATTCTTTTAAAAAAATTGGCAATTCTCCTTTTAAGAATGCTATTGTCGGTTCTGTATTTTCATCTATGTATGCATTTTCTAAAACTTTTTTGATAACTTCTTCTTCAATTTTTGTTACTTCATTATGTATGGCCTCTATTCTCAATGCTATGGCTCCGTTACCTCTAGTTTTCCAAGGTATGTTTGGGTTTAACCTTATCAAATTTGGGTAATCTAGAAATTTTACTTTTTCATTTTTTAAAAGTTCTTCAATTACTAATGCTCCTATATATGTTGTACATCCACCGCTGAGTGAATCTGTATCATCGATTCCTATATGTATCTTTATGTGCATAAATAACATTAAAAAGTGGAGGGTGTTTTGCTAAATATTTTATTTTTTCCCTGCTTCAACAACGATCATAGTCAACGTCGATCGTACTTTACTCATTTTCCTTATCTTTAGTGTTATTATTTCCTTTAGCTTATCTATATTTTCTGCTCTGACCTTTGCAATAATGTCATATACACCGTAGATTACATACGCTTCTTCTACCCCCTCAATTTGTATAATTTCTTTTGCAACTTCTCTCTCAGCACCAATTTCAGTATTTATAAGTACGAATGCCATACTCATAATATTCTCCTTCTTAATTTATTACGAAACTAAAATTTAAGCTTTAGCAAATGAACTTTATATTCTGATGGTGTCTTTTTTAATGGTTAATGAGCTACCTCCTTTGTACGTTTGGCATTTGCATGAATGCGATCCTCATAAATGTACTTCAATAAAACTAAAAAAGCATGGTTTTGTCAAATTTATTCCATCTCTGAAATATGCAAATAAATCTTCTATAGTTTTAAATCCTTTATCAAATAAAGTATTAAGCGTAACTGATAGATCGATAGTAGAAAAGTGGGGTTTAGTTGTCATAGACTGTTCGTGGAAAGACACTACTATTTTGGACAAATTTAAAAACATTAGTATGGGAAGAAGATTACCTTTATTTTTTGCTGCTAATCCAACTAATTATGCGAAACCATACATTTTAAGTAGTGTTGAAGCATTTGCATCTGCTTTAATAATAATAGGGAAGTTAGATCTTGCCGTAAGATTGTTATCTCTTTTTAAATGGGGTGAAACCTTTCTTTCCCTAAATAAATTGTTAATAGATTCTTATCTGAAAGCAAGAGATGAATTTGAAATTAGAAGGGTTGAAGAAGAGTTCTATCAACATTACGTAATTAAGTAGGGGTGTGTGGTGGTAGCCCACCTTTTGTTTTAGCAGGATTTGTCTAAGCGGCCTACCCGAGCCTCATGTGGCCCTCATAGGCTCCTTTTTGGCCTTACCCCCGCAAGCTGGCCGTTGCAACCAATCTTCCAGCCTCATCAATAGCTTGCTCGGCCTTTTACAAGGCCTATGCTACATCATCTTCATCTAGCTGGAAGGGGTGTCGTTTCTGTGCCACGCTAGGATTCTCATCCTACCCCTATAAGTGGGGTTGCGGTGCCACAATGGGGGTGGGCTTCCTCAGGCAAGGAGTATACTCCTTGCCCGGCGCCTGCTCCACCACTCACCCCCTAACATTGCCATGCATAGTTGGGAATATCGTTTGGCATATTTCGCAAGTTATACCACCTCGGGTTATTGGGAGTGGCGGGCTGAGTGCCTCGACCTTTCGGTCTTGGCACGTACACCCCCACCCCATCAACGGGATCTTCTATCCCCACCCTCGTCCCCAGCAGGGTATAGTCGCCTATACCCTCGCTGGAGAATGGCCGCCTATTTTCGGGGAGGGCTTCCCGCTTAGATGCTTTCAGCGGTTATCCCCNGTGGCGTGGCTGCCCGGCGCTGCCTTGTCAGACAACCGGTACACCAGAGGCCACGGCGCCCCGTTCCTCTCGTACTAGGGGCACCTTCCCCTCAGGCGGCCAGCACCCCCAGTAGATAGAGCCCGACCTGTCTCACGACGGTCTAAACCCATCTCACGTTCCCCTTTAATGGGCGAGCAGCCCCACCCTTGGGAGCTGCTGCACTCCCAGGATGGGAAGAGACGACGTCTGGGTACCAAACCGCGGGGTCGATGTGAGCTCTCGCCCGCGACGAGCCGGTTACTCCCGGGGTAACTTTTCTGTCATGTCCGGCCCCCACCAAGGGGGGCACGAACGTTCGCTAGGCCCGGGTTTCCCCCCTGTACCCCTTGCGTTCAAGGGTACAGTCAGGCCGGCTTTTGGCCTTGCCCTCTACAGCGGGTTTCTGACNCGCTTGAGCCGACCTTTGGGCGCCTGTGTTACCTTTTCGCAGGCGTGCCGCCCCAGCCGAACTGCCCACCTGCCGTTGTCCCCGACCATAACGGTCGGGTTAGGGGGATAGTTGCGGAAGGGTGGTGTTCCATTGGCGCCTCCATAACCCCCGAAAGGGTTACTTCACAGGCTCCCACCTACGCTATGCATCCACAACCATCCCTCAGCAGCAGGCTGCAGTAAAGCTCCACGGGGTCTTCTCGTCCCACTGGGGGTTGGTGGACTGTGCACCACCAGGTGGGTTCACCGGGTCCTGGGCTGGGACAGTGGGGACCTCGTTGATCCATTCATGCACGCCGGAACTTACCCGGCAAGGCATTTGGCTACCTTAAGAGAGTCAGAGTTACTCCCGGCCTTCGGTGGCGCTTCACCCGGTTGGACCCGGGCTTCACGGACCACCAGTGGCCAGGATTCAGCCCCCGTACACACCCTTACGGGCTAGCGGGGACCTATGTTTTTATTAAACAGTCGGGTCCCCCTGGTCACTGCGACCTGAAGCCCCCAGCTTTAGCTGAAGACTTCAGGCACCCCTTCTCCCGAAGTTACGGGGCCAATTTGCCGAGTTCCCTAGCCCCAGGTTAACCCCGACACGCCTTAGGCTTCTCACCCAGAGACACCAGTGTCGGTTCTAGGTACGAGCATGGGGGATCCTTTCCAGTCCCCTTTTCATGGCCTCCAGGGATCGGCTGAACTGCCATAGGCAGCTCATCACGCCTTCGTCCGGTTCTCACCATTACGGTTCTCCCCGGACTTCAGCGCTTGAATGGGGCGACGGCCCCACTCAGCCTACCCTGAAGGGTCAGGGACTGGACTTGCGTTGCCGCAANCGTACCCCCATGGCACCGGAATATTAACCGGTTTCCCTTTCGGTGGGTACGAGTTACGCCCCACCTTAGGATCGGCTAACCCTCGGCTGACGACGCATTGCCGAGGAACCCTGGCCCTTTCGGCGGCCGGGATTCTCACCCGGCTTTGCTGTTACTACCGCCAGGATCTGCAATCCTAGCCGGTCCACTAGACCTCACGGCCTAGCTTCTGACCAGCTAGGACGCCCTCCTACCGGATCACTTCCCCAATGGGGAAGTGCCCCGAGGTCTCGGCGGCCGATTTAAGCCCCGTTAGTTTTCAGGGCCTCCGGCCTCGGCGGGTGAGCTGTTACGCACTCTTTAAAGAATGGCTGCTTCTAAGCCTATCTCCCCGCTGTCTAAGGCCGGAGACGCCTTTCAGGACACTTAATCGGCACTTTGGGGCCTTAACCTCGGTCTGGGTTGTTCCCCTCTCGGCGCTCAGGCTTACCCCGAGCAACCCGTCTCCACCCTTCTACGGCGTTAATGGGTTCGGAGTTTGAAAGGGTGACGGGGTCTTTCGACCCCTTATCACCCAATCAGAGCTCTACCCCATTAACTGCCTCCAGGTGGGCCGGGCTGGGACCCGCTTCGGAGGGAACCAGCTATCACCGGGCTAGATTGGTCTTTTGCCCCTAGGCCCAGGTCATGGGAGTGAGTTGCACGTCAACACCCTTTCGGGCCTCCATCGGGGTTTCCCCCGACTTCGCCCTACCCAGGCCTAGATCGCCCGGTTTCGGGTATCATGATTGTGGCTCCGGGCCCTTTCAGACCCCGCCCCTCACCAGCGTTATGCTGGTTGCGGGCAGTTGGTTTCCCTACGCNTTCGGGGATAATCCCCTTAAACTCGCCACAATCATGAACTCCCTGGCCCGTGTTTCCAGACGGAAGGTATAACCCTGATCATCTTCCCTCGTACTCACCTGTCGCCAGGTTTTCCTTTGGGAAGACTCATTTCTTTCAGGCTATACCCTATGTAGCCACATGGTTTCAGGCTCTTTTCACCCCCCTTCCGGGGTGCTTTTCAGCTTTCCCTCACGGTACTAGTTCGCTATCGGTCTAGGGACGTATTTAGCTTTGGGAGTTGGTGCCTCCCAACTTCCCACGACTAAACCAGGTCGTGGTACTCTGGGCTCAGCGCCCCCCCTGAGGTTACGTATACGGGGCTGTCACCCTCTACGGCGGGCCATTCCAGGCCACTTCTACTTCCCTCAGTAGGGAGGAATATGCCGAGCCCCATTAACCTTACATCCCTGCTAGGTTATCCCTAGCAGGTTCGATTTGAGCTCTTCCCCTTTCGGTCGCCCCTACTCAGGGAATCTCTGTTGATTTCTTTTCCTCCCCCTACTAAGATGTTTCCGTTCGGGGGGTTCCCCTTTGAGGATCCCCTGAAAAGGATCCTCAAATGACATGGGCTTTTAACCCATGTCAGGANGTCCCATTCGGAAATCTCCGGTTCAAAGGCTGCATGCGCCTACCCGGAGCATATCGCCGCTTGCCGCGTCCTTCCTCGGCGCCCTAGCCGAGCCATCCACCATGTGGCTTACCCGTGGCATAACTTGCNAAATATGCCAATTAACGTTCCCAACTATGCATGGCGATCATAAGGGTATAACCCCTTCGCCCTTCATCTGAAGGGAAGTCCCTTCAGATTGCATATTTAACGGGTTCAATCCCCACTCATGGCCCCCATTTATAACTTAGGAGGTGATCCGGCCGCAGGTTCCCCTACGGCCACCTTGTTACGACTTCTCCCTCCTCATCGAGCTTAGATTCGCCCTGACCCTTTGCGAGCCAGAGCTCATCTAAGCCCGACTCGGATGGAGCGACGGGCGGTGTGTGCAAGGAGCAGGGACGTATTCACCGCGCGTTGGTGACGCGCGGTTACTAGGGATTCCATGTTCACGAGGGCGAGTTGCAGCCCTCGATCCCAACTGAGGTGGGGTTTATGGGATTACCTTCCCCTTTCGGGGTCGGAACCCATTGTCCCCACCATTGCAGCCCGCGTGTGGCCCGGGGGTTTCGGGGCATACGGACCTGCCGTGGCCCCCTCCTTCCTCCGCCTTAGCGGCGGCAGTCCGTTTAGTGTGCCTTAGCCCTTACTAGGGCTAAGTAGCAACTAAACGTGGGGGTCTTGTTCGTTGCCGGACTTAACCGGACACCTCACGGCACGAACTGGCGACGGCCATGCACCTCCTCTCAGCTCGTCTGGCAAGGTCGTCAGCCTGGCCTTCATNCTGCTGTCGCCCCCGGTAAGGTTCTCGGGGTTGACTCCAATTAAACCGCAGGCTTCACCCCTTGTGGTGCTCCCCCGCCAATTCCTTTAAGTTTCAGCCTTGCGGCCGTACTCCCCAGGCGGCGGG
>JGI24721J26819_10007376_pt1 | contig 10423 bp, 7 predicted proteins | sample YelNatPaOPGAMG01_FD_26819 | JGI IMG/M metagenome (IMG submission 26819)
TCAGGCCCCGAGATAATGAGCAAGTACTATGGTGAGAGCGAGAAGAGGCTCAGGGAGATATTCGAGGAGGCTGAGAAGAATGCTCCATCTATAATATTCATAGATGAGCTAGATTCCATAGCTCCAAATAGGAATGAGGTTACAGGTGAGGTAGAGAGGAGAGTAGTGGCTCAGCTATTGGCTTTGATGGATGGATTGAAGGGGAGGGGCGAAGTCATAGTAATAGGAGCTACTAACAGGCCTGAAGCCATAGATCCGGCTTTGAGGAGGCCTGGGAGGTTCGACAGGGAGATAGAGATAGGAGTGCCCGATAGGGAGGGGAGGAAGGAGATACTGCTGATACACACGAGGAACATGCCCCTAGCTGATGATGTGGATCTCGATAGATTGGCTGATATAACTCACGGCTTCGTNGGAGCTGATCTAGCTGCTTTGGTAAGGGAGGCAGCTATGAGGGCTCTGAGGAGATTGATGAAGGAAGTTAATCTGCTTGAGAGTGAGAAGCTGCCACCGGAAGTCTTGGAGAAGCTTAAGGTCACTATGGACGATTTCATGGAGGCCTTCAAGGATATAACGCCCTCAGCTCTGAGGGAGGTAGTCGTCCAAGTCCCGAACGTGAGATGGGATGACATAGGCGGGCTCGATGAAGTGAAGGAAGAGCTGAAGATGGCAGTAGAATGGCCCCTCAAATATCNTGAGCTCTTCGAGGCTAGCGGTGCGAGGCAGCCTAAGGGGATANTNCTCTTCGGCCCTCCAGGAACTGGCAAAACTCTGCTAGCTAAAGCTGTAGCGAATGAGAGCGAGGCCAACTTCATAAGCGTCAAAGGGCCAGAGATAATGAGCAAGTGGGTTGGGGAGAGCGAGAAAGCTATTAGGATGATATTCAGGAGGGCAAGGCAGACCGCTCCAACTATAATATTCTTCGATGAGATAGATTCGATAGCNCCGATAAGGGGATACTCAAGCGACTCGGGAGTCACGGAGAGGGTCATAAGTCAGCTGCTCACTGAGATGGATGGCTTAGAGGAGCTCAGGAAGGTAGTAGTCATAGCTGCTACTAACAGGCCGGATTTAATAGACCCAGCTTTGCTGAGGCCAGGAAGGTTCGATAGGCTGATCTACGTCCCTCCACCCGACTTCGCCGCTAGACTGCAGATACTCAAGATACATACGAAGGGGAAGCCCCTAGCTCCGGATGTGANCCTCGAGGAACTCGCATCTAAGACAGAAGGATATACAGGCGCTGACTTAGCGAATTTAGTGAATATAGCCACTCTAATGGCTTTGAAGGAGCACATAAATAAGTACAAGGATCCCAAGGAGGCCTCAGCNCATAGATCGGAGCTCATCATAACGAAGAGGCACTTTGAGGAAGCTATGAAGAAGATCAGACCACTAGGGAAGGAGGAGATCGAGAGATATAAGAGAATAGCTGATGAATTCTTGAGAAGAGCTTCGACATGACCTTCAAATATTCTCAAACTTTTTTATTTTTCAACGCCTCCTCAACATATGCCCATGCGTGTAGGTATCAACGGTTTCGGTAGGATAGGTAGGCAGGTCTTCAAGATAGGCTTGAGGAACCCAAACTTAGATTTNGTCGCTCTCAATGATATAACTGAGCCGAGAGTCCTTGCCCATCTCCTCAAGTACGATTCTGTCTTCGGGAGGTTTAAGGCTGAGATAAGCCATAAGGAATCTGCTATAATCGTCAATGGGAAGGAGATGAGGGTATTCAGTCAGAGAGATCCCTCATTAATTCCGTGGGATGAGCTAGGTGTTGATCTAGTCATAGAAGCTTCGGGAGTATTCACGGGCAGGAGCGATGCCGCTAAGCACCTGAGAGGGTCCGTTAAGAAGGTCGTTATAACTGCTCCCTCGAAGGGGGAGTCAGCTGATTACACTGTCGTTATGGGAGTCAACGAGGGAGGAATAGATGTGGGGAAGCATCACGTGATAAGCAATTCATCCTGCACGACTAATGCTTTCGCTATAATGGTGAAGGTCCTCCACGAGAGGTTCAAGATCAGAAGAGGTGTGATGACCACAATTCACGCATATACGAACGATCAGAGGATATTAGATGCTCCTCATTCCGATCTGAGGCGCGCTAGGGCTGCTGCTATATCCATGATCCCCACTTCGACTGGAGCGGCTAAGACGATAGAGCTAATATTCCCGGAGCTCAAGGGCAGGCTCTCCGCTATAGCTATGAGAGTGCCTACTTACGATGTATCGATCGTAGACTTCGCTGCCGAGCTGGAGAGTAAAGTAAGCGTTGAGGAAGTCAATAAGGCCTTCGAGGAAGAAGCTAAGAGGATGCCGAAGTACTTGGGGATAGCCGAGGATCCCATAGTATCNGTAGACCTCATAGGGGATGAGCACAGCGTGGTCTTCGATCCCTCCCTGACTCAAGTCGTCGAGGGGAACATGGTCAAGGTGTTCGGATGGTACGATAATGAGTGGGGTTACTCAGCTAGAGTAGTGGATCTAGTGGATTATCTCAGGGAAAAAATGAGCATATGAGTTACTCTATGTATATAGCTGGTCTCCCGGGGAGGGCCCTCGAGGCCCTCTTCTTCGGATCGTAAGAGGGGTTCTCCTCGAGATCCACCCTTATTTTCATCCCCAATTTCCTCTCTAAGTAATTCTTCGCAGTTTCAATTGCTGATAACTCCTTATCCCTATCTGGGAGCCAGGGCCATCCGCCACTGGAGAGTTGCTTCACTATCTCAGGAACGTAAGAGCCTCTTTCCCTGAAAGCTGGATTCTTCATGAGCTCTGGGATCAATCTCCTTGGATCGAGCCCTATTTTGGGCTTGAGTTCCTCTATCCTCCTGAAGAGCTCATACTTCCATGGGGAAGCTACATAAATGTAGAGGTTGCTCCCGGATATCCCCGATGAGGAGATGCTCTTAACATCCTCTATTATATTCGACAAAACCTTGTAGGATATATCGGCTTCCCTGTACTCGGGGATCTCCTCGTGGGACGGCCAGGGGGCCAGAGAAACGAATCCCTCCTCCCCTATAGTTTCCCATATCTCCTCAGCTACGTGGGGGGCGAAGGGGGCCAGTAGCCTGGCCCAAACATTCAGGATGTATTTCATAAGCCTCCCATTCGCTTCGCCTTTGGCCTCGAGGTACTCCTCAACTTCATTGAGCAGTAAGTAGACTGAGTGATGTATCGCCTCCCTAGCCCTGCATTCCTCCATAGCATCAGTTATCTCCTTCACATGAAGCTTCAACATCGTTACCAGCCACATATCCCAGAGATCCTCAACTATCAACTCCTCATCGAAACTGCTGAATTTGGAAGCCAGATCGAGAATCCTGAAGAGCCTCTTGAGGGTGCTGCTCGCTACTATGGGGGAGAAGTCAGCATCCGAGGAGAGCTCAGCGGACCCCATGACTGAAAGCCTTATGGGNTCTGCCCCGAAGAGCTCAACGGCCCTCCTTATGGGTATTATGTTTCCGAGGGATTTCGACATCTTCTTGCCCTCCATCGTCACCGAGCCGTTCACGACTATCTGCCTAGGCCAGAGATCCCTCGGGAATATAGCGACGTGGTTGAATATGAAGAAAGTGAGATGATTCCATACGAGGTCCCTTCCACTGTGCCTCGAGTCCAGAGGGTACCAGTAGAGGAACTCCTCCCTAACTCTCCTAAGGACATCCTCATCTATCCCCTTCCTAGAGGAGAGGTCCTTCTCATTCCCCTTACCGAGGAGTATGTAATCGAAGACCTCCTCATCGAGCTTCGAGGCATCCAAGATCCCTGAATTTATGTACTTGCTTATAGTGTAGAAGGCCATGTAGATTGTTGAGTCGCTAAGGCTCTCTATTATCCAATTTGGATCGAAGGGAAGCCTAGTTCCAAGACCGCTCTTTCTAGCGCATGCCTTCTCCCTCATCCAATCGATAGCGTCCTCGAACTCCCTCCTCAGCTCCTTCGGTATTATCCTCATCTCCCTCAAGGCCTCGTGAGCCAACTTCTTCCACTCGGGATTCGAGTAATCTATGAACCACTGATCCTCCACTATCTTCACCACTACCTTAGCCCCGCACCTACAGTAGACAGGGGAATTCGCTATCTCGTAGAACTTGTGGGCCTTCCCACTCATTATAAGGTCTTCCTTAACCCTCTCCTTAGCTTCCTTGACTGGCATGCCTGGATACGATGTATTGGCCTTCATCCTACCGGTATGGTACTCCTTAGAGTAAATCAGTTGTGTAGCTTCCTCCGCCTTCACATCCAGCTGATCCTTGACCCCCAAGGATTCCACGGCATCCTTAGCAGGTAAGTCGGAGAAGCCCTCAACTTCTATTATCGATATCGGTTCCAATCCAGAGATGTCCTCGATGCCATATCTCCTCAGGGTCTCCAGATCGGATTTCAGATCCCTGAGGGCNAGGAAATCGTAAGGAGCATGCCCGGGCACCGACATCACGATGCCCGTACCATAATCAGGTTTGACGAATTTCGCTGGGAGGACGGGGACATCCTTTCCCGTAGCCGGGTTCCTGAAGTATCTCCCGATTAACTCCTCTCCCTTCACCCTCCCCACTTCCTTAACATCGAATCCCTGGAACTTGAGCTTAACAACAGCTTCNTCAGATAATACCCACCTCTCCCCATTCACTTCAACTATCCTGTACTCAACTTCTGGGTTTATCCATATGTTAGTGACCCCGAAGACTGTTTCAGGCCTGTAAGTAGCTGTGGGAATTATCAGGGAATCCCCCTCGAATTTTATCAATGTGACTTCAGTTATCTCGGGCTCAACATCTCCTCTAGTATCGTGCTGCCCTACAGCATTATCGCATCTCGGGCACCAGCCCACGGGATGCTTCCCCTTAGTTAAGTATCCCCTCTCCTGCAGCTTCATGAACTGCCAGGTGATGAACTTATTGTATGCCGGATCTATAGTCGTGAACTCCCTCCTCCAATCTATAGAATATCCCATCAGCTTCATCCCGGCTTTTATCTCCTCATGGAAGTACCTCGCCATCTTGAGAGGATCCTCGAGCTCCTTAATTTTTTCCTCGGGGATCCCGTAAATCCTGAGGAATGAGTCTATTATCTCAGGATCCCCCTCCCTCAACCTCTTAGCCATCGCCAGTATCGGCGTGCCGGTGTAGTGGAAGGCCATGGGGAAGAGGACATTATATCCCTGCATCCTCTTGAACCTGGCGTAAGCGTCCGTGAGGCCGTAAGTCCTGCCGTGTCCTATATGCTGCGGGCTATTCGGATAGGGATATGCGACAGTTAAATAAAATTTCTTGAGACTTTTGTCGGGATCGGCTTCAAATATCCTTGATTTCTCCCATCTCTCCTGCCATTTCCTTTCAATTCCCCTGAGCCTCTCAACGAGCTCCTCCANGGACATTTCGTTCACCTACACCCCGGGGTGTCCGATGCTAATTAAAAAATTTATGAGAGCGAACCGCACTGAAGTTCTCTCGGCGTAACCACATGCTCTTTTCTCTTACACCCCCCATGAGGAGCATGGGGAGATAATCGAGGCCTCCGATAGATACGCTAAAAATCGGGAGGGCCTGAATTTAACTGAAGCACCAGTAAATTAGCGTAAGATCAAATAAAGTTATTATGAGGGGCCATACGAGGCTAAAATATTTTAAAAACATTTCAAATTTTCACATCATTGTCAAAATTTTTAAGTAGTAATGTAGATAACTGTCACATGCTATGTGGAGCGATACATATGGGGAAGAAGGTGAAGCTCATCGTATGTCCCGTCTGCGGTAGCTTAAATATAAGGAAGTCATCCCCCTTCTCAGGGTGGCTGCTGCCCGATGAATACACATGCCCGGACTGCGGGTATAGAGGGCCCATAGTGGGCGANATCGAGGTAGATGANGATGAAATCAAGGGGGAGTGATGGGATCACCTTGGATTCAATCATAAAGGCCCTGAACGATATNGGCTTGGACGCTCATACGAAAGTCTCATCTTTGGGGAGCATCATCAAGATAGAGATAAAGTTCGATCCATTGGAGAGGGAGAGGAGAGCTTTAAATGCGTATAAGGCGAGCTTGAGATCCTCGAACCAGAACAGAGATATTTCAGGGCAGCTAATTCAACANATAGACCATTTCCTGAAGAGAGTGGAATCGACGAGNATGGAGAAGGTCCTCGTCGCAGCTCCCTCTCAGGAGGGCCTGAGGCTCCTCCTGGATCAGGTGATGCGGATCGGTAAGGAGATGATCGATAAGAGGAGGGAGGCTGATGAATTGAGGAAACTAATAAGGCTTTTCCTGAGCTACGTTAGGGAATATGCGAGGGCTAGTGATAATGATTAAATCTACAAGATTTTTACCGCCCTTTATCGGGGAAGTCCTGAATCGAGGCTCGGGAAGNCATCCCTTTAATTATTATTACAATAGTTATCAGCATATATGAAGCGATTATATGCCCATAACATAACGTGAATATTTATTAATTAAGTCTGTTAAGTAATTATGGAGGTGAAGGTATGACCCTGCTGAAATCCCATATAAGGATATTGAAAGAGTTGGTGAACAAAGGGGAGAAGGGGGTTACTGCGAGCAAGCTAGTCTCGAAGAGAGAGTATAGAGTGAAAGTGATAAAGTTCTTGGAGAGCGAAGGGCTAGTTAAGGTATCTTACAGCGGAGGAGGGATGCGCGTATACGCGACTGAAAGAGCGAAGAAGCTCCTCGAAAGAATAGAGAAGGAGAGACCGGAGCTTTTAGTGAACAGCTAGATCCTCAAATTTCTGGATGAAATAGTCGCATCCATCAATTCTCCTTCCAACGCAGACTGTTTTGATCCCCAGCTCCCTACCGGCATCCAGGTCCCAGGGGGTATCGCCGAAGAAGATGCATTTACTAGGATCGACACCGAGCTCATCTAAAGCCATCATGAGCTGTTCCTTCCTATCCAAAGAGGACTCCCTCGTTATGATCACATCGAAGAACCCCAAGATACCGAGTCTCTCGAGCGCTATCAAAGCTGGTTTCCTAGCTTGCAAAGTCACTAAAGCTAACTTCAACCCCATCCCCTTAATTTTTTCGAAGATCTCTATCAACCTTGGATTTCGATCCGCCCTGCTAGATGCAGCTATCTCCTCCTCTTCAACTATCTTGAATGCCCTGATCTCCTCATCCTTATTCCTAGCCGCCTTAGGTATNCTGGGGCCCAGGGGCTTCAGAGGGTGATCCCATCCCATCTCAGCCCTCACTCTCTCCCTCAATGAATCCCAGTTTATCCCGAGATCAACTAGCGTCCCATCCAGATCCGTTATCAATGCTTCCTTACCCTGAAGAAGTTCGTCGAGCCGCAATTCTCGCACTTCAGGTACACCCCGAACTTCCCCTGCTTCGCGACCATCGGACCTCCGCATTTCGCACACCTCAGAGGGGTCCTATCGCAGTTAGCTATGCACCTGNTGTAACCCCTCCCCCTGTTGCTTTTAGTCTTGATCCTCCCGCTCACCAGCGGCAATCCACATTCACAGAATTTCCCTTCAAACCTCTCATTTTTAAATAAATTAAATTTTACATCGCATTTCTCAGGATAATTTGAGCAGACTATGAAATATCCATAACTGCTCTTCCTCATATTCAGGTCGCCCCCGCACTCGGGGCACTTCCCCAAGCTCCNGCTCCTGTACTCCCTTAGCCCCTCATAGAGCCTCTCCGATATCTTCAACTCGTTCCTCTTGAACTCATCCATGATAGCGCTCAACTCATCCAGAGATTCCTTGAGGAAATTGCNTGGATCCAGCTTCCCCAGCTCTATTTCATTCATCCCCCTCTCCAGCTTCGCTGTGAGCTCTGGATTCGTTAAAGCCGGGACGAAGCTCTCCAAGACCTCAACTATAGCCTCACCGAGTCTGGTGGGCTTGAAGCTCCCCTCCTCCAAGTAACCCCTGCTCTTCAGTATATCGATTATCTGCACCCTCGTGTTCTTAGTCCCCAGCCCCAGCCTCTCCATCTCCTTTATCAGGGATATGTGGGAGTACCTCTTCGGGGGCTGAGTTTCCTTTTCCTCTATCTTGACTTCAACGACCCTCAGCTCCTCACCATCCTCAACCTCCGGGAACTCCTCCATCCTGGCGTAAGGATAGACCCTCAGCCATCCCTCCCTCAATACGGAGAGACCACTGGCCCTGAAGNTGAAGCCATCTACATTAGACTCAACTCTGATCCTCTTGATTAGAGCGTCCTGAGCTAAAGTAGCGAGGTTCCTCCTGGCTATTATCTCATANACTTCCCTATACTTCCCCTCGAGCCTCTCCTCAGGCACTCCGACTACGTGTATCGTTGGATGAGCTGGATCATCCTTCTTACCTTCAACAGCCGCTTCCCTCATGTCCCCGAGGACGAATTCGGCTTCCTCCTTCAGGGGCGAATAACTCGCTATGAGCTTGACCATATCGACGAAATCCTTCTTCTTCCAGCTCTTGGGATACTTCTGGCTCTCCGTCCCTATATAGCTTATCAATCCAGCCTCATATAGCTTTTGGGCTATCCCGCTCGTCCTATCAGCTATCTGCCTGGGGGTCAGCCCTGTTATCGCGCTCACCTCCACTTGGAGCGAGGTCCCGTCGAAAGGGGGAGGAGGGCTCAGCTTCCTCTCATCGGACTTCACTCTAGCGATTAGGGTATCTTTCACAGATTCTGCAGCTCTCCTAGCATAATCCTGATCCCATATCCTCTCCTCCCCCTTAGGAGGAGCTAACTCCAGTGAGAAACCCTTATCAACCTTCACTATAACGGTGTAGTACTTCTTGGGGACGAATTCCCTTATCTCACGCTCTCTCTTCACTATCATAGACAGAGTGGGTCCCTGAACCCTTCCCGAGCTCAGGACCCTCACCCATCCCTTCCTCCTAGTGCTCAGGGTGAGCCCCCTGGATACGTTCGCCCCCCACTCCAGGTCTATGACCCTCCTCACCCAGCCGGCATAGGCCCTGGGATAGTCGAAGGGTTTGAGGTCCCTGAAGGAGCTCCTTATTTCCTCCTTAGTCAATGAGGAGAACTCCATCCTCAGTATTTCCTTCCCCTCCCAATTCAGGGCCTTAATTATCTCAAGAGCGATAGAGCTGCCCTCACTATCCAGATCAGTCGCTACTATTATCCTATTCGACAATTTCCCCAATTTCTCCAGTATTTTCAAGTACTCCCTCTTCCCCTTTATCTCCTTGAGCACTAACCTCTCAGGCGGGACTATAGATGGATACTCCCACTTACCTGGGGGATAATCCAGCTCGAGAAGGTGGCCAGCGGCTGGTGCTACGTAGTACCTCTCACCGCCCGTGTCGAACTCATAATAGTATACTCTCCCCTCCCTCTTGGCCTTCGCTCCCTCAGATAGTATTGAGGCTATCCTCTTAGCTACGTTGGGCTTCTCNGTCAGTATGAGCGTGGTCATTCCGCGGTCTTAGCTCGATGCTATCACCAGAATATAAGCGCATTACAAACCGGCCCCTCAGGATTTATGNCCCCCCCTCCTTCAATCATGGTGAAGCATGAGGAGAGCGTATCTTTCCCTGCTCATGATATTCATACTCTTACAAGCTAACTTAATTCTCTCAGCTCCGCCTAGGACGATAGTAGTTCACACGGGCAGCCCATGCACTTCCGGCGATGCTTACTTCACGAGCTTGAGCTCAGCTATCTCGAGCGCGAACCCAGGGGATAGCGTGAAGATATGCCCCGGGACCTACAGGGATAACGTGAGGGTGACGAAGAGCTTAAGCATCTCCGGAGTGGGGGACCCTTCTTCAGTTGTAGTGGAAGCCTACAATACGACTAAGCATGTAATAGAGGTGAGCAATACTAGGAATGTAACGATAAGCAATTTAACTGTCAGAGGGGCAGTAGGATCCCAGCAGAGCGGTATATACATTTATTACACGAGCGAGAGCTCCCTCAGGAATATAATAGCGACCGGAAACTACTTCGGGATCAACATAGTATCGAGCTCAAGCATAAATGTGAGCGATCTGATCTCGGAGAACAACACTAATGCTGGAGTGAACTTTGAGAGCAGTGTGGCATGCTCCTTCTCGGATCTGAGACTGAGGAGGAATAGGATAGGCTTCCTCTCCCTCCTGAGCTCTGACTCCAAGTTAATGGATGCTAGGATAGAGGGGAACTCTGAGGGGGGCTTACTCCTCAAATACTCAAATAATAACAATCTTAGCGGTATAGAGGCTGAGAGGAACGGATGGTACGGTGTATACCTACAGAAATCTACTGGGAACATTATATTGAACTCGAGAGCCGATAACAATACTGCGCTTGGTGTCGATAGCTACGGCTTCTACATTTACCAGGGATCCGATAACAATAAGCTTGAGAACGTGAGCGCTAAGGATAACGTTTATGGAATAGCGATAATATACAGCTCCAATAACTCTGTTAGGGCATCCTTA
>JGI24721J26819_10007382_pt1 | contig 10419 bp, 10 predicted proteins | sample YelNatPaOPGAMG01_FD_26819 | JGI IMG/M metagenome (IMG submission 26819)
TGGTGGGCGCCGCACAGCCGGCCGCGGCGACGGGCATGGCCGGCCCGCCGATGCTGGCGGGGCTCGGGCAGGCGTCCACGGTGGGCCCGCTGTCGGTGCCGGCCAGTTGGTCGGCGGCGGCCCCGCCCGCCGGGCCCGCGGCGGCGGCGCTGGACGGGTCGGGCTGGGCCGTCGCACCCGACGACGAGGCCACGGCGGTCCCGNCCGGCATGCCGGCCATGGCCACCGCCGGGAAGTCGCCGGGCTTCAGCGGCCCGCGGTACGGGGTCAAGCCCACCGTGATGCCCAAGTCCGTGCTGGTGTGAGGCCAGGAAAACGACGGGACCCGGGGCCGGGGTCGCGGGCCGCCTCGTATGGTGTCGGCATGCGCGAAGCTCGAGTCGTCCACGTCCTCAGGCAAATCGGGTCGTTGGTGGTGACGGCGATGACCGCCGTTTCCACCCTCAACGCCTACCGGCCGCTGNCGCGCCGCGGATACCTGTCGCTGTTCTCGTTCATGTTGGGGGTGGTCGTCACCGAACTGCCGCTGCAGACGCTGGTCAGTCAGCTCGGGGGGCTCGCCGCGACCACCCGCCGTCTGGACCGGCCGGTGCGCGCGTCCGCCTGGCTGGTGGCAGGCATCTCGGCGGTGGGCCTGCTGAACTTCAGCCGTGCCGGCCACAGGGCGAATGTCCCGCTGACGGCGGCGCTGGACAGCGGGCTGGGGCCCGACCGGGTGACCGAATCGGGCAACCTGTGGCGCCGGCCGGCCGGCCGCGGCACCGCCAAGGCGCCGGGAGTGCTGCGCATGATGCGCATCTACCGCGACTATGCCCACGACTCCAACATCAGCTACGGCGAATACGGCGGCGCCAACCACCTCGACATCTGGCGGCGCCCGGACCTCGACCCGGCCGGCAGCGCGCCGGTGCTCTTCCAGATCCCCGGCGGGGCGTGGACGACGGGAAACAAACGCGGACAAGCCCACCCGCTGATGAGCCACCTGGCCGAGCTGGGTTGGATCTGCGTGCCGATCAACTATCGGCACAGCCCGCGCAACACCTGGCCCGCCCACATCGTCGACGTCAAGCGCGCGCTCGCGTGGGTCAAGGCGCACATCGCCGAATACGGCGGTGACCCGGACTTCATCGCCATCACCGGCGGCTCGGCCGGCGGGCACCTCGCCGCGCTGGCGGCGCTGACACCCAACGACCCGCAGTTTCAGCCGGGGTTCGAAGCCGCCGACACCCGGGTGCAGGCCGCGGTGCCGTTCTACGGCGTCTACGACTTCACGCGTTTCAACGACGCGATGCACCCCATGATGCCGGGGCTCCTCGTGAAATCGGTGCTCAAGCAACGACCCTCGACGCACCTGGAGATCTACCGCACGGCGTCACCGGTCAACCACGTGTCCGCCGACGCTCCCCCCTTCTTCGTCCTGCACGGCCGCAACGACTCGCTCGTTCCCGTCGAGCAGGCGCGCGCCTTCGTCGGCGCCCTGCGGCCGGTCAGCCGACAGCCGGTGGTGTACGCCGAACTGCCCTACACCCAGCACGCCTTCGACATCTTCGGCTCGGCCCGCGCGGCGCACACGGCGGTCGCCGTCGAGCAGTTCCTCGCCGAGGTCTACGCCACGCGGCGCCAGGTCTCCGCCGCGTAGGGGTCGCTACCCGGCACCGCGCCGGCCCCTAATGCACCGTCACGATCGCGGTGTACGTGCACGCCGGTTTGCTGTCCTTGCCCACAAAGCTCGCGTAGTAGGTGGTGACCGTCGTGGTGCCGGGTTTCAGCGCGTCGAACGTCCACACCTCGGTGCCCGGCGCCCCCATCCGGTCGGTGGTCGGTTGCACATACCGGTGGCTGGATTGCCGGACGATCGAGGAATCGCCGATCCGTGCGTCCGCCTGCCACCGGTACGGGGTCGAGTAGTTCGAGCCCAGCTTCACCGTGAGCGTGTTGCCGACGCCGAGCGTGACGTTCGCGGTGATGTTGTCCTTGTGCAGCACGTCGTCCATCGAGACCTGCAGGGTTTTGTCAGACGGAGGGGTCCTGGACTGAAACGAGCAGCCCACAGCCGCGCACGAGACGAGCACGACCGTCACCATCAGCCTGATCTTCGCCAGCAGCACCTGTACCCCCATGTCCCTTGCAGCCTAATATCGCCGCCCTGGCGTCCGACCGCAGCCGGGTGCCGAGGGGCCACGGGCCCCGCGCCACCCCGCACGGTGCCAGGTAAGCATTTCCGGCAGGATGGACCGGGTGTTTGGGCTCGTCGTGATCGTTGCGCTGGTATCCGCGGTCATCGTGGGCACGGTCCTGGGCCATCGCTACCGCGTCGGGCCGCCGGTGCTGCTCATCCTGCTCGGGGGTTTGCTGGGCCTGATCCCCCGGTTCGGTGACGTGCGGATCGACGGCGAAATCGTGCTGCTGCTGTTCCTGCCGGCGATCCTGTACTGGGAGAGCTTGAACACCAGCTTCCGCGAGATCCGCAAGAACGCGCGCACCATCGTGTTCCTCAGCGTCGCCCTGGTGATCGCCACCGCGGTGGCCGTGTCGTGGACGGCACGGGCGCTGGGCATGGAGTCACACGCTGCCGCCGTCCTCGGGGCGGTGCTGTCCCCCACCGACGCCGCCGCCGTGGCGGGCCTGGGCAAGCGGCAACTGCCGCGCCGATCGCTGACCGTGCTGCGCGCCGAGAGCATCGTCAACGACGGCACCGCGCTCGTGCTGTTCGCCCTGACCGTGCACGTCGCGATCGGTGGGGCCGCCGTCGGCCCACTCGACCTGGTCGTCCGGTTCGTCGGGTCCTACGTCGGCGGCATCGTGTCCGGGATCGTGGTCGGCGGGCTGGTCACCAAGGTGCGCCGCCGCCTCGACGCGCCGCTGGAGGAGGGGGCGCTGAGCCTGCTGACCCCGTTCGCGGCGTTTCTGCTGGCCCAGTCGCTGCACTGCAGCGGCGTGGTCGCGGTCGGGGTGTCCGCCCTGATGCTCACCTACTACGGGCCGGTGGTGATCCGGGCGCGGTCGCGGCTGCAGTCGTACGCCTTCTGGGACATCGCGACCTTCCTGATCAACGGCTCGCTGTGGGTGTTCGTGGGGGTCCAGATCCCGGGCGCGCTGCGCGGCATCGCCGGCGTCGAGGGCGGGCTCCGGCACGCCGTCTACATCGCTCTGGCGATCACCGGCGTCGTCATCGGATCCCGGATCTTCTGGGGCGAGAGCACCACCCTGGTCATCCGTCTGCTCGATCGCCGCGCGCTGCAACGCGGCCGCCGCGTCGGCTGGCGGATGCGCTTCGTCACCGCGTGGGCGGGGTTCCGCGGCGCGGTGTCGCTGGCCGCGGCACTGGCCGTGCCGATGACCACCCTGAGCGGCGCCCCGTTCCCGGACCGCAACATGCTCGTCTTCGTCGTGATCGTCGTGATCCTGGTCACCGTCATCGTGCAGGGCAGCACGCTGCCCGCCGTGGTCCGCTGGGCCCGGATGCCCGAGGACGTCTCCCTCGAGAAGGAGCTGCAGCTGGCCCGCAGCCGCGGCACCAAAGCCGCGTTGACGGCGTTGCCGCTGGTCGCCGGTGAGCTCGGCGTCGACGAGGAGCTGCTGGCCCGGATCCGCAAGGAGTACGAGGAACGCGCCGCGCTGGTCTCGGCCAACGACGGCTCGGGGGCCGCCGAGCTGGTCGAACGCAACGACCTGGTCCGGCGGGTGCGCCTCGGGGTGCTCGAACACAAACGCCGGGAGATCACCGCGCTGCGCAACCAGAACCTCATCGACGACATCGTGCTGCGCGAGTTGCAGGAGGAGATGGATTTCGAGGAGGTGCAACTCCTGGACGCCACCGACGGCGCCTGAGCGGCCACCGGGCGGTCACACTGGCTACATGGTGTTCAACAAGCCCGTCAAACCCGTGCGCAGCGCTGACAAGATCGTCGAGGTGCTCTCGGCCCAGGGCGTCGAGTACGTCTTCGGCGTGCCCGGCGCGAAGATCGACGCCGTCTATGACGCCCTGGTCGACTGCGGCCCGCAGCTGGTGGTGTGCCGCCACGAACAGAACGCGGCGTTCATGGCCGGGGCGGTCGGCCGGCTCACCGGCGTGCCCGGCGTCGTCCTGGTGACATCCGGTCCCGGCACGGCCAACCTGGCCACCGGGCTGCTCACCGCCAACACCGAGCAGGACCCGGTGGTCGCGCTGTGTGGGGCCGTGCGCCGCAGGGACCGGCTCAAGCGCACGCATCAATCCATGGACGCCGCGGCGTTGCTCAAAACGGTCACCAAGTTCACCGGCGAGATCAACGACCCCGACAACGCCGCCGAGGCCACCGTCGCGGCGTTCCGCGCCGCGCTCGGCGAGCCGCGCGGCGCGGCCGCGATCGTGCTGCCCGCCGACGTGCTGGCCGCCCCGACCACCGCGGGCATCACCGCCCGCCTGCCGATCCCGCCGCTGGCGACGGCCCCGGCGTTCGCCGTCGACAGGGCGTGCGAGCTCGTTCGGGCCGCACGCCGGCCCGCGCTGCTCGTCGGCAGCCGCGGCGCCGATCCGGACAGCTGCCTGGCGCTGCGCGCCCTGGTCGCCACGACGGGACTGCCCGTGGTGGAGACCTTCCAGGCCGCCGGAGTGGTGTCGCGCGCCCTCGAGGACTACTTCCTGGGCCGGGTGGGCCTGTTCCGCAACCAGCCCGGCGATGTGGTCCTGGCCCGCGCCGACGTGTTGGTCGCCGTCGGGTACGACACCGTCGAATACGACCCCGTGTTGTGGAACAGCGACGTCGGGCGCACCGTCGTGCACATCGACTCGGTGCCCGCCGACATCGACAACAACTATCAGCCCGCCTGCGAGCTGCTCGGCAACGTCGCGGCCACCCTGGAGTCGCTGACCGACAAGCTGGCCGGCCTCACGCTGTCCGACGCCTACCGGGCCGAGATCGCCGGGCAGCGAAAAGCGCTGGCGGACATCGACGCCGCCGCGCGCGAGCGCGCCCCCGACGGCCCGGGACTCGACCCGGCCGCGGTCGTGCTGCGGCTGCGCGAGGAACTCGGCTACGACGACGAGGCCACCATCGCCTGCGACATCGGCTCGGTCTACATCTACATGGCCCGCCACTTCCGGGTCTACGAGCCCAGGCGGCTGCTGTTCTCCAACGGCCAACAAACCCTGGGCGTCGCCCTGCCGTGGGCGATGGCCGCCTGCCTGGTGCGGCCCGGCACGCCGGTCGTCTCCGTCTCCGGCGACGGCGGATTCCTGTTCTCCGCGCAGGAACTCGAGACCGCCACGCGGCTGGGCCTGACGTTCACCCATATCGTGCTGCGCGACAACGCCTACGACATGGTGGGCTTCCAGGAGGCCCTGAAATACGGACGCACGTCGGGGGTTGCGCTCGGCGACTACGACATCGTCTCGTACGCGGCCGCCTTCGGCGCCCGCGGCCACCGGGTGGAAACCCTCGAGGAGTTCGGTGCCACCGTGCGCCGGGCGCTGGCCGAGCCGGGCGTCTCGCTGATCGACGTTCCCGTGGACTACAGCCGCAACCCCGAGCTGGCCGCGGTCCTGCACGAGGACNCCTTCGAGTAGCCACGATGGACGCTTCCGGTGCATACGAGCGCTTCCGCCATTGGGCTGCAACGCTTCTCGCCCACCAGCAGGCCGGCTCCGAGGTCTACCAGTTCTCGACGATCGGTGCGCTGCTGGACGGCGTCTACGACGGCGACATCACGGTCGCCGAAATCCTGCGGCACGGCGACTTCGGGCTGGGCACCTTCAACCACCTCGACGGCGAGATGGTCGTCCTGGACGGCGTCTGCTACCGGGTGCGCGCCGACGGAACCGCCACCCGGGCCGACCCGACCGATCGCACCCCGTTCGCGGCGGTCACCCGATTCCACGCCGACTTCGAGTTCGACATCGCCGAACCCACCGGCAGGGCGGCGGTGGCCGATGCCATCGACCGCCGGATCGCCAGCGCCAACCTGATTTACGCGATCCGCATCACCGGCCGGTTTCGTGAGCTGCACACCCGCACGGTGCTGGCGCAGCAGGAGCCCTATCCTCCGCTGACGCAGGCGACCGAGGGGCAAGCCGAGACGGTGTTCACCGACGCGACCGGCACGTTGGTCGGTTTCCGCACCCCCGAGTTCGAGCAGGGAATCTCGGTCGCCGGTTACCACCTGCACTTCCTCGACGCCGAGCGCACCGGCGGTGGCCACGTCCTCGACTTCGACCTCGAGCACGGACGGGTCGCGGTCAGCGGCGCCGCACAACTGCACCTGAGCCTGCCCACGTCCGGCGCCTTCCTCGACGCGCGGCTTTCCGGCGCCGACATCGCCGAACGGATCGACCAAGCCGAAGGCCCCGGGGCCGATCGGCCACCCGAGCCGTGACGCACCAGACACCCGACGCGGAATTCACGGACTGTTCAGGCCATCGTCGGTTCGGCATCGTTGACTGCACACGCGTACCGCGTGTCCTCACGATATGCGTGTTGTCCAGGTCGCCAACTTCTACGGCCCTCGGTCCGGTGGCCTGCGCACCGCGGTGGACCGGCTGGGCGCGGAGTATTGCGCCAACGGGCACGAGGTCTTCCTGATCGTCCCGGGCTCGTCCGCCGAGCGGACCCTGCTGCCGACGGGCGTGATACGAATAACTCTGCCCGCCAGGCTGATTCCGCTGACCGGTGGCTACCGCGCGGTGCTGCCGGGCCCCGTCAAGGCCTTGCTGGAGGCCCTGGAACCCGACGCGCTGGAGGTGTCCGACCGGCTCACGCTGCGGCCCCTGGGCCGCTGGGGCCGCGTCCACGGCGCCAGGACGGTGATGATCTCCCACGAGCGCCTGGATCGCCTTGTGGGCCAGATACTTCCGCGCCGCCCCGCCCAGAAGTTCGCGGACTTCGCCAACAGGCGCACCGCGGCAGACTACGACACCGTGGTGTGCACGACGGGCTTCGCGCGCGAGGAGTTCGACCGTATCGGCGCGTCGAACACCGTCACCGTCCCGCTGGGAGTGGACCTGCAGACGTTCCATCCGCGCCGCCACTCGCACCTGGTGCGCCGGCGCTGGGCCGCGCCGCAGCAGATCCTGCTGGTCCACTGCGGCCGGCTGTCGGTGGAGAAGCGGGTCGACCGCAGCATCGACGCGCTCGGCACCTTGCACCACGCCGGCGTCGACGCCCGGCTGTTGGTCGTGGGCGAGGGGCCGTTGCGGGCCCGGCTCGAGCGGCAGGCCGCCCGGCTGCCGATCGACTTCACCGGCTTCGTCAACGACCGGCACACCGTCGCCGGGCTGCTGGCGTCGGCCGACGTCACGCTGGCGCCCGGCCCGCACGAGACCTTCGGCCTGGCCGCGCTGGAATCGCTGGCGTGCGGCACCCCGGCCGTGGTGTCGCGCACGTCGGCACTGACCGAGATCGTCACCCCCGACAGCGGTGCCCTGGCCGACAACGACCCCCGGGCCATCGCCCACGCGGTCGGCGTCATCGTCCGTCGGCCCGAATTCCACCGCCGCAGCTCCGCGCGGCGCCGCGCGGAGGACTTCACCTGGCAGCGGGCCGCGGCCGGCATGCTGGCATCGCTGGACACCCGCGGCGGGGCCGGCCGGGACCGCGACTCGGAACGCACCGCCTAGGGTGCCCGGCGCCGGTCATTGCCGCCGTTTGGTTAAACCGCTTCCGCCCCAACGACTATGGCCCCCAGATGAGGAGATCCTCCATGCCGTTGTTCATCGTGACGGTGTTCGGCGCCGGGCCCGTGACGTCGAAGTGGATCTTGCCGGCCGATTGTGCGCCTTCGGGGATCGTGGCCCCGCTGATGTTGGTGGGGCTCGCGACGAACCACAGCACCCGGTAGGCGGCCTCGTTGGGGGCGACGGCGTTGAACTGCGATATGGCCGGGGTGACGCTGCCCTGGATCGCCCGGACGGTGACCGTGGCCTCCCACAGCTTGCCGGCCGGGATGTATCCCGGCGTCTCGTCGGTGCTGGGCTGCAGGTCGCCGACCTTGTAGGCCAGCACCACCTGGCCGACGGTGTCGGTCATCGTCAGCTCGCTGCCGAGCTTGCCGACGATCGGATAAGCCGCCGCGACGGTGGGCGCAACGACGATTCCGGCCGTCGCCAGGACCGTGGCCGCCACCGCCGTCACTATCAGCGAGATGACCTTCACTGGTGTCCTCCCAACTCGTGCGAACAACCGAAATGGTCGGCGGGCAGCCGACTCCGGGAGCCTGATTCTGTCCGCCGGGTGGTCGTGCCGGTAGAGCCGTTCGGCCCGACAACCGTGGGACCTAAGTCGGTCCGTGGTTTCGGGGCGGCGCGGCGACCAGCGCCGCGACCTGGGCGCGCGAGAGTGTGGCCACGCTTCCGTCGGGCAGCCCCAGGATGCGGTCCGCGGCCAGCCCGTGCAGCCGGAACCGGGTTGTCAGGGCGTCGATCGCCCGCTCCCGCGCGGGCTCGTCGCAGGCCTGCAGCACGGCCAGCACCTTCGAGTTCGTCCGTGCGGCAAGGCCATAGATCAGGTCGGCGGCCCCCTCGGGATCGAAGGTGTCGAAGACGCCCACCGCGACCCCGTCGGCGACCAGTCGCGTCAGCAGCGGCAGGAACAGCGCTTCGTCGGCGGCCAGGATGCGTGCGTACAGGTGGGCGTTGTCCGGGCGCAGCAGCGACGCCATCGCGGCCAGTTGCTCCGGTGCCCCCATGCGCATCTTGACGTCGAAACCGGCCCGTAGCACGGAGTTGAGCCGGGCCAGCGCGTCGCCCGCGCACCCCGCGGCGGCCTCCACCGCGGCGAAAGCCGCCCCCGCGCTGCGTTCGGCCAGCGCCGCGATCAGCGCATCCTTCGACGGGAACCAGTGGTAGAACGCCCCTTTGGAGACCCCGGCGTCGGCGATCAGATCGTTGAGGCTGACGTTGTCGTATCCGCGCCGCAGGAACAGCCCCGCCGCCCGGTCGAGCAGCTCGGCCCGGCGGATGTCGGGGTGCTTAACGACCCGCGGCACGCGCGCGATCCTCGGGCCTCCAGCCGACGTAGGTCAGATACAGGCCGGCCGCCCCCAGGCCGAGGAACAACGCCCAAATGAACGCGGTCGCCCCGGCGCCGTAGAGGGCGTTGCCGGCGGCGTCGTAGGCGCCGGGAACGGTCAGCAGCAGCACCCCGCGTATCGCCAGGAACCAGCCCAGCGTCGAGACGATGATCGCCGCGGGGCCGCGCCAGTACTGGTGGAACGCGATGATCACCAGACCGAACATCACCAGGATCGCGCCGAATAGCCACGGCCACATCGGGTTTGCCTGAAACTCGGTGAACAGCGTGCGCATGTCCGAGCCGCGCACCGCGACCGTGGTCGGCACCAGGGTGAACCAGGGCCCCAGCACGCGGGCGAACATGCGGGTGCGGATCCGCGACTGCTCCGGTGTGCTCACTGCTCTCCCTCCAGGATCGCCGTCGATGCTAACCGACCAATGGTCGGTATGCCAGACCACTGGTCTACTCGGCGCGCCGCTAGGCTCTGTCCGAGGCAACGAGGAGGTGACCGCGTGGAGGCACGCGACCGGGTGCTGATCGCCGTCACCGAACTCGCCGCCCTCATCGCGGCCGGCGAACCGCTGACCGTCCTGGACGTGCGGTGGCGACTCGACGAGCCCGACGGCCGGGCGGCCTACGGGCGGGGTCACCTGCCGGGCGCGGTGTATGTGTCCCTCGAAGAGGAACTCAGCGACCACGCCGTCACCGGCCGCGGCCGACACCCCCTGCCATCGGGCCGCGACCTGGAAGCGGCCGCGCGCCGGTGGGGCGTCCGGCACGATGACGCGGTCGTGGTGTACGACGACTGGAATCGAGCGGGCTCCGCGCGGGCGTGGTGGGTGCTGACGGCGGCCGGGCTCGCCGACGTCCGCATCCTCGACGGCGGGCTCGCCGCATGGCGGTCGGCCGGACACCCCCTCGACGGCGGCCACGTCGCCCCGCGTGCCGGGAATGTGATTGTGCCACATGATGATCTGCATTCCGGTCGCCAACCCACGTTGACCGCCGAGCAGTCCGGCTTGGGGGGCGTGACCCTGCTGGACGCGCGGGCGCCGGAACGCTTCCGCGGCGACGTCGAACCGCTCGACCCGGTCGCCGGTCACATCCCGGGCGCAAAGAACCTGCCCAGCGGCGACGTCCTGTCGGCCGACGGCACGTTCCTCGGCGACGAGGCGCTGCGCCGACTGTTGTCCGACCGCGGCATCGACGGCGAGGTGGGCGTCTATTGCGGTTCGGGCATCACCGCCACGATCACGATCGCGGCGCTCGCCGCGACGGGCCGCCGGGCCGCGCTGTATCCGGGGTCGTGGTCGGAGTGGAGCTCGGATCCGACCCGCGCCGTCAGCCACGGTCCCGAATAGGCCTCCCCGCCAATAGGATCAGCCTGATGCTCGAGGTGATCGACAAGGGGCCCCGCCGCGAATCGCGGCGG
>JGI24721J26819_10007385_pt1 | contig 10416 bp, 8 predicted proteins | sample YelNatPaOPGAMG01_FD_26819 | JGI IMG/M metagenome (IMG submission 26819)
GATTTTAATAATTTGTCGCGGAATATTTATGTTGCAGGCATAATGGCGCTTGTCGTTGGAATAGTCTCAACAATCTATGGCTGGCTCAGTTTAAATGAGATTAGAAATTCTCAGGGAAAGTTGACCGGCACACCGTTAGGTATCACGGGAGCGCTTACTTTTCCATACAGTATCTGCCTTTCAATTATGCTGTTTATCCCTTTTATAATGGTAGCGACACCGGAAAAACCAAGTGGGCTTACCAGCAGCATAGCCATTTTGTATGCTGCCTTTGTAATATCGCTTTCAATACTGGTTATTGTTGCCGTCGCAAAATGGGTGAACAGGAAGAAACTTTCGCGGGAAACAATCTCATTTGCAATTATCATACCTATCGCAATAACAGTTTTGATAAATGTTTTAACAAGGCGCGGGGAGATAGATTCATCGATTAGGGAATTTGGAAAAACTCAAATGACAAGCGCAATTTCGGGCGGCGGTAGTAAACAAATGGCGGTTTCTGACCCACTTGAACATGGAGCCGAAAGGCTGCCTGATGGTTTTGTTACCCTTGCCGCAGTGTATGATGTTAAGAATAACATCTTCTGGGATAGAGAAGGCAACATCCTGACCAATCTTGATATTAAGCCAAATGTTAAGAGAAATCCCGATGCAGGCAGAGACAACCGCGCGTTAGATTTTTATTTCAAGATTAATAGATTCGATTACGGCAATGGTATTACTGTCTTGTTTGGAAATAGCGATAGACCAATACAATATTATACTGAACTGATTAGTTTAAAACCCGATAATAATGAAACTGGTATGGTGGAGGTTGTGCATAACATCTATCCGCCAGCTGCAAAAATGGCGAGCGTTTTTGTGGGTATCAGTTCCGGGGAGTGGAGTGATGCCTGCCGGTTTTCGCTGACTTCTTACCCTGTTATAATTTCCACTGCCCGCAACGGAGTGAACTGGGAGTTTTATCTGATCAGCAAAGGCAAGGATAACAAAGGGAACGCCTTGGTCTCTGTTGGTCTTAAAGTTCCTGATATTAAACGTTATGAGTTNAGAGTTGCGGCGATAACACAGGATAATATAGAACATAAACCAAACCAATCTTTCCTNTCAGACAATTTTATAAATGCCACTTTTGATAAACAGGACGTGCCATACGAAAATCTGAAAGAGATCGTTATAANATATCGCGAGTATAAATGGGCTGAATTTCCAAATATCAGGCTCTATCCAAAAACAAATTAAAGGCGCAGNGGTGAACGNAGTGAATGAAAAACTAAATCCGCAGTTTCCGCAAACGAGATGGACGCTTGTGCTGAAGAGTCGCGGCACATCCGAGCAGGCGCGCGTTGCGTTGAGTGAGTTATGCGAGATTTATTATCAGCCTGTCTATTCATTTTTATGCAATGAACTTAAAGATTGCGAAAAGGCGCGGGAGTTTGCGCACGAATTTTTTGAAAGGCTACTGGAACGGGGAGGGATTGACAACGCCGACCCGTCCCGCGGGAAGTTCCGCTCGTATTTGTTAGGCGCGTTGAAACATTTTCTAATTGAACGCAAACGCTATGAATCGCGGCAGAAACGCGGCGGCGGAAACCCAATGGAATCAATTGACGCCGGAATCGAAACTGAAGATTCAGACTTTCTCCCATTCCAGATTGCAGATACGCGGGAGGATGTTTCCGACCTGATTTTTGATTACAAATGGGCGCTGACCATCCTTGAACGAGCGCTTGAATCTGTTCAGCAGAAATACGAAAACGAGGGACGTTCAAAATATTTTGAAACATTGAAGCCATTCCTTGTGGGATATTCTGATGAAAACGCCCAGCCTTTGAGCCAGTTAAGCGCCGCTGAAAAACTCGGAATCTCCGAAAGCGCGGTAAGGGTGGCGATTCATCGGTTGCGGAAGCATTTCAGAGAAGCGGTAAAAACCGAAATTGCCCATACAATCCCCGAAGGCGCAGACCCCGACGAAGAATTGCATTATCTGATTGAAGTGATATCGAAAAATTTGTCGCAGCGGCAGAGTTAACGCTGTCCTTTCCAGTAATCAGGAATCGAGCAATTCGGGTTTTTCTTTATTCTCACAACTTTCTCCTTTTATTCTTTATAATCGGTGATTAAATTTAATTATATGAAAACGCGATTTTTACAGGCATTTTTGGTATCCGTTCTAATCATCGCCTGCGGATTTTGGTTTACCGGATGTTGCTGTTGCAAAAAGCAGGCGACAAAAGAACCTGCGCAAACGGTAAAACCGGAAGCAAAAAACCAGCAAACCTCAGAGCAAAAACCGCAGCAATCTGTCCAGCCGACAACACAGGTTAAACAGGAAGGAACGACGCAGACAAAAAAGGAAGATGACGGTGGCTGGGAACCGATGTTCGATGGTCAAACGCTTTATGGTTGGGAGGTTATTAATTATCCCGGCAAAGGCGAAGTAACAGTAAAAGACGGACAGATAATTCTCGGTATGGGCTATATGACAGGAATCAGATGGACAAATGAGCCGCCCCATATGAATTATGAGGTTGAATACGAGGCAATGCGGGTGGATTCCACAGACTTCTTCGGCAGCCTTACCTTCCTTGTGAATACAAATCCGTGCACGTTTATCCTCGGCGGCTGGGGCGGTGGAACTGTTGGAATTTCAAGTCTGGACGACATGGATGCTTCCGAAAACGAGACGTCAAAATTCATGAACTTCGAAAACGGCAAGTGGTATAAGGTTCGNGTCCGCGTAACAGANAGCAAAATTCAGGTCTGGATTAATAATGAGAAAATCATTGACGTCGTCCATAAAGGCAGAAAGGTTTCGCTTCGCCCCGGCGATATTGAACTTTCTGCGCCGTTCGGCTTTTCTACATGGTCAACAACGGGAGCCTTGCGGAATATAAGAATCCGTAAAGTTTCCGGTCCTGAATAAAAAACGACAGACTTCGTCAAATCTCAAAATATGAAAAAACATATAATCGTCGGCTTAACCGCCATATTATCAGGCGCATTGTTATTTGCCCAGAACCAGCCTGGCAGCGCTCAACCGCAGGCTCAATCTAAACCTAAACCGCCTCCGCCCCCCACTTATCTGACACCGGAAACGGCAGGTCAGGACTGGCTTGATCAGGGTGAATATGTGAACAATTGGGGTGGCGCGCAGGTAATCGCCCTCGGCAACGACAGATTCAGACTGGTTATCTATAAAGGCGGATTGCCCGGCGCAGGCTGGGATAAATCCCCAAAAACGGAAATCGAAGGCAAACGAACCGAAAATGGCGATATTGTCTTTATCAATAAAGATAATGGTTGGGTTTATACAATTTCGAAGGGAACACTTACCATCAAAACCGATAACAACCAAACCTACACAATGACAAAAACAAATCGCGTGAGTCCGACCATCGGGGCTAAACCACCGCAAGGGGCGATTGTCCTTTTCGACGGTTCAAATTGCGACGCATGGCAGGGAGGACACTTTGATGAACTTGGACGCAAACTCCTTGCCGCAGGATGCAAGAGTAAACAATCCTTCAAAGATTTCATCCTACACGTTGAGTTCTACTTGCCGTTCAAGCCAACTGCGCGCGGTCAGGAAAGAGGCAACAGCGGTGTATATTTGCAGGACAGATACGAAATTCAGGTTCTCGATAGTTTCGGGTTAAAAGGCGAAGACAACGAATGCGGTGGCATCTACGGTCAGGCAAAACCACTGGTAAACATGTGTTTCCCACCGCTTACATGGCAGACCTATGATGTTGATTTCACAGCCGCAAGATTCGACGAATCAGGCAAGAAAATTAAAAACGCAGTTGTTACCATAAAACATAACGGCGTCGTTATTCACGACAACCTTGAACTCAAAGGTCCAACTGGTGGCGGTAAAAAAGAAGACCCATCAGACGGTCCAATTCAACTGCAGGGACACGGAAACCCTGTGTTCTATCGCAACATCTGGATTGTCGAAAAGAAATAGTTGATAACCTGAAAATTGAATAATGATAAAACGTCGGATTCAATAATCCGGCGTTTTTATTTATATAAAAATTGAAATTCCCCTCCGGAGATTATTACGCTGTTATCATTAAGCCCCTTGATTACTTCGAAACACTTCTAACTTTTCCTGCAAGTTTTTTAAGTGTCTGTTTTTTTATCTTTTCAATCTCAGGCAAAAGTTCTTCAAAAGTCTCCCTGTCCATTCTGTCTATGAAAAGGATCCCACGCAAATGGTCGTTCTCATGCTGGATGGCGCGCGCGAGTAATCCGCTGCATTTGAATGATACCTGTTTACCATCCTGATTGATGGCTGTTACATACACTTTCCCAGGACGTGTTATGTCCGCGAAAATCTCCGGAAAACTCAGGCAACCTTCCGGTCCGGTCTCTTCTGGTCCTTCGGGTTGTACCTGCGGATTAATAAGGGCAATCGGCATGAAATCATTCGGGTTTACGCTCTTGCCGTCGATTTCCATTGTGGATGGTCTGTCCTTGACCTCGCGGATATCAAGAACCATCAATTGCAGGGCATAGCCAACCTGCTGGGCAGCGAGACCGACGCCCCCGTTCGCCTCCATCGTCTCAAACATATCGGAAATCAGTTTTTTGATTTCCGGAGTAATCTCCTTAATTTGCTCGCCGTTTTTTCTTAATACAGGGTCGCCGTATTTAACTATTTCAAGTATCATCAGCCTGTTTTTACCATCTAATTTACCACAGGGCGTCGGTCTGACAAACGGCTTCTTTAAATTCTATACAGGCCAGTTCTTCATCATTCCGGCAAGGTCTGTTACGGACGGACTCTTTGCGGTTCTGACGTAGAACCCGCTCGTGGTTACGCCACACAACAGGCTCATTGCATTGTCAAATCCCAGCATCTTGCCAAGGCAGAACCCGGCGTTAAAGTGGTCGCCGGCGCCGGTGGTTATCAATGGTTTAGGTGTGAAAGGTCCTTCCACAAGCGATACATTGCAGTTTGTGGATGCCACTGCGTATGCTGTTGGGTGAACCACAATTGTCGCCACAGGAATCCGTTTGTTCAGATCAGCCGCAAGTTTACAAATACCTTCAGGAGTATGTTCTGGCTTATCTACACCGACCGCCTCTGCTATTTCATAAGCCTCTTTCTCGTTCATCCCGAATATGACATCGAAATACTTATTAAACTCAATGAGAAGGTTCACCGCCTCGCGACGGTCTTCGATTTTTCTCTTTTCCGGGTCTGCAAGGTCAACAAACAATGGCCGGCGTCCAGTTTTCATTTTCGGACACAAATCTTTAAGCAGCACCTTCCAGATGTCGCTCATGTAAGGCAACATCGTCCAGTTCACAAAACCGACAAGGTTTGCGGTATTGAAATTTTGTTCGAATTTTTCTTTTCCGAATCGCGCCACAATGTTATCCCAGTTCACCTCATTCAGCGGCGTAAGTTTGCCAAAAAGAAGTTTACCGTCGTCGAACTCAAGGGCGTCTGTATGACCCGGGTTTGCGATTGTGTAAACCTCTGCGCGTTTTCTGAACTCGTCAAAAACCGGATCCATATTTGGCCAACCAAGCGCGCCAAGGTATGTTACCCGCATACCCATTGCCGCCAGCGCGTTCGCCATAATCGGACCGTTGCCGCCCAGTTTCATCATCACACGCACAAGTTCAATATTTGTGCTTCGCCCTGCGGCAGCAGCTATCCTCTCGGCAAATTTGGTTATCGTCGGAATCCGCTCGAAAGAATCCACACTGCTCCTTTTATCAACAGCGTGGATAATTTCGTCCACGAACCCGTCCAATCCTATAAAAGCCTTAAAATTAGCAACCTGCTGAGAGGCTTTTAATAATTTTTCTGCGCAAGCTTTGCGCAACTGTGCCGTATTTTGATTTGTCACTCCCATATCGCCTTTCCTTTAACTTGTTTTTTAATCCGTATTCAGTCCAATAATATTTAATATCCGTTCTAAATCCTCATTAGAAAAAAACTTAATTTCCACTGCTCCTTTGCCATCACGGTACCGGAGCGTAACTTTAGTCCCAAATTTTTGCATAAGTTGCTTCTCAAGGTCAACAATATGCGGATTGGCAGATTCAGTTTTTTTCTTTTTTGACGGTTTATGAGCAGTTTGGGACGAATGCAGCAGGTAATTCACAAGGTCTTCGGTCTGCCTTACGCTCAACTGTTCCTTCACAACCTTTTCAGCCGCTATCTTCTGCAACTCCGGATTTTCCAGCGACAGTATGGCTTTTGCATGGCCAGTGCTTATGTTGCCTTTTTTGAGAAGAGCCTGTATATCCGCCGGAAGTTTCAAAAGCCGTAAAGCGTTCGCAACCGTTGCGCGGTTTTTACCAACCTTTGCAGCNGCNTCCTCCTGCGTAAGATTAAAAGTATCTATCAGTTTTGCAAAACCTTCCGCCTCTTCTATCGGATTAAGGTTTTCCCTTTGCAGGTTTTCGACAAGGGCAATCTCCAGCGCAGTCCTGTCGTCCACATCGCGGATTATCACAGGAGCCTTGTCCAGTCCAGCAACCTGCGCCGCTCGCCACCGTCTTTCCCCCGATATCAGCTCAAATTCTTCGCCGCGACGACGGACAATCAACGGCTGCAAAATTCCCTGCTGTTTAATTGATTCCGCAAGTTCATTTATAGATTCCTGAGTAAAATCTTTTCGTGGCTGAACGGATGACGTCTTGATTTTTGCAATAGGGACAAAGTGGATTTCTTCCGTGCCGGGCTTTGTTGCCTCAGCCGCTGTCTGCTTCTGAATCACAGTTTCCGCGGGCGTAGGAGACGGCGNCTTCGACTCCTGCGACGTTATCGGAACAGGGACTTGCTTTTGCTGAGTTCCCCCCAGCAATGCGCCAAGTCCTTTGCCTAATACCTGTTTTGCCATACAATTATTCCTTATTTTCGCCCGTATCAGATAACTCAAAAAGACAAAACAAAAAATGTCAACAATCCTTTTTATTATCTGGCAATTTTTTCTATTTTCTATAAAATCCGGAAAGATTTAAAGTATTTTTATGCTGATAGTCCTCGTTCANATCAAGGTAAAGCCTGAATTTGTCGAAAAATTTAAACAGGCATGCATCGAAAACGCAAAGGCGAGTATTCAGGAGCCGGGAATCGCCAGATTCGACGTTATTCAGCAACAGGACGACCCGAACAATTTTGTGCTCGTGGAGGTTTACCGCTCCGTCGAAGCCACTGCCGCCCATAAAGAAACAAAACATTATAAAAAATGGCGGGACACTGTTGCTGACATGATGGCAGAACCGCGTTTCAGCGTTAAATACACAAATATTTTCCCCCCGGATGCTGCATGGTAAACCGAAAGCCGTCGGTTTTGTATGAACTTTGAGTTTTCAACCGCAACACGCATTGTCTTTGGCTGCGGCTCAATCCGTACCGCGGCAGATTTCATTAACGCAAACGCGCAATCACTGTTCATTGTTACCGGCAAAAATCCGTCCAGATTCGAACCATTTTTCAAACAAATCAACCCCACCTTAAAAACCACATTCTACACAATATCCGGTGAGCCAACCATAGAACTTGTTGAAACAGGCGTATCAATCGCCAGAGAAAACGGTTGCAACATGGTTGTCGCCATCGGCGGAGGTAGTGTAATTGATGCGGCAAAGGCAATCTCCGCGCTCATCCCTAACAGGGGCAAACTANTGGATTATCTGGAAGTTATCGGCGCTGGAAAACCACTCGAAAAACCTGCCATCCCCCTTGTAGCAATACCGACCACAGCCGGCACAGGCGCCGAGGTTACAAAAAACGCAGTCATAACCTCGACTGACTATAACGTTAAAGCAAGTCTAAGACACCCTTTTTTATACCCAAAACTGACTGTTGTTGACCCCGAACTCACTCTCTCCGTCCCACCGGAAATCACCGCCGCCACTGGTCTGGACGCCCTTACCCAACTCATTGAACCGTTCGTTAGCATTAGATCAAATCCGCTCACCGACGCCCTTTGCGCCGAAGGCTTAAAGAGAGTAGCGCGTTCCCTCAGAAAGGCTTTCGACAATGGAGGCGACCTCATTGCGCGCACNGATATGGCGCTCGCAAGTCTTTTCAGCGGCATGGCGCTCGCAAACGCAGGCCTTGGCGCCGTACATGGTTTTGCCGCCCCTATCGGTGGCAGTTTTTCAGCCCCTCATGGCGCCGTCTGTGCCGCATTGCTTGCGCCGGTCATGACAGTCAACATAAAGGCGCTTAGGTCGAGACTACCTGACTCACCTGTGCTGGATAAATTCAGGGTTATCGCGCAAATCCTTACTGGCAATCACAACGCAACCCCCGAAGACGCAATCCCGTGGCTCATGAATACCTGCAAACACTTGCACATTAAAAAACTATCCGAACTCGGCATCAGAAAATCGGACTTCCTTTCAATTATCGAAAAGGCGAAAAAGGCAAGCAGCATGAAAGGCAATCCGATTCAACTGACAGACCCCGAACTCGAAGAAATCCTTTTACTTGCGTATTAATCAATCAAACCACAACCGCCACCATTATAAATATCATTTTTATTTTGAAACCCTAACCGCCATGAATACTCTTGACATTTTTAATAAAAGCCTGTAATCGGTAGCCTGAAAATCTCTTTTTAAGAAATTCACATGTTAAAACCAAAAAGAAAGGATAAGCAAAAGTGAGTCTTCAATCGTTCATTCCTCATAAATATACACTGACAAAAACAATGGCGCTGTTCGCCGGCTTGATGTTGTTATGTAATGCTATTCATTCTGCTCAATATGGGGATTTTACTTACAAAGAGACAACCAACGGCTGGATTGAGATAACCACTTATACGGGTAGCGGTGGCAATGTAACAATACCGGATACAATAGAAGGAAAACCTGTGAAATATATTGGCAATTGCGCATTCTCAAACGTATTTGAATTAACAGGTATCGTTATCCCAGAAAGTGTTGAGGCAATCGGAGACGGCGCTTTTGCGGATTGTGAAAACCTCTCGTCTGTAAGTTTAGGGAATAACGTAAGGTCTATCGGCAAAAATGCGTTCGACGGATGTATCAGTTTAACAAATATTGTCATCCCCAATAGTGTGGAGATTATTGATGATGAGGCTTTTTACTGGTGTCAGAACTTAATATTCATTAGAATAGGAAACTCTGTAACCAACATCGGCGCTTATGCTTTTTACCTCTGCGCTTTAACAAACATTGTTATCCCGGAGAACGTTCAGGTCATTGGGAATTCCGCATTTCGGTATTGTTATAATCTATCCTCAGTCACATTAGGCAATAAGGTAAAGTATATCGGAAATTACGCATTTTATTATTGCAGCAAGATTGCAGAGATTTCTATTCCCGACAGTGTTGAGGTTATCGGCGATAACGCATTCGCGCATTGTGCAGGTTTAACTAATGTATCATTAGGAAACAGCCTAAAATATATCGGCAACTACGCATTCAACGAGTGCGAAAACATACCGTACATTGCAATTCCAGCGAGTGTTGAAACAATCGGAGATTGGGCGTTCGAAAGTTGTCAAGGTCTAACATCCGTTACAATTGAAAATGGTGTAAAGTCTATAGGCAACGGCGCATTCTATTATTGCACAGGTTTAACAAATATAATTATTCCGGATAGTGTCGAGAACATCGGGAATAAGGCGTTTCAGTATTGTCGTAACTTAACTACCGCAACAATCGGCAACGGGGTTATTTCCATTGGGGATTACGCATTCTACGATTGCAGACCGCTAACTTCTTTAGTTTTAGGTAACAAGATAAAATCAATCCGCAGTTACTCATTTTATAATTGCAGTATTACAAATATCGTTATACCCGACAGCGTCGAAACAATTGGCGACAGCGCCTTCGACGATTGCGACAACCTGACAAGCGTCTCAATCGGTAGCGGTTTACAGTATATTGGCAACGGCGTGTTTTCGTGGTGTATAAGTCTTTCGGAAATTAATGTAAACCCCGCTAATCCAAATTTTTCAAGCGTTGATGGCATATTGTTTAATAGCAACAAAACCATGATTATCAGATACCCACCCGCAAAATCAGACACTAACTATGTTATTCCCGATAACGTCGAAATCATTGGCGACGGCGCGTTTGAATATTGCGGGAACTTAACGTCGGTTAAATTGGGAAACAAGATAAAATATATNGGCAAAAAGGCATTTAATAACTGTGGCGGGTTGTCATCCATAGTCATACCCGACAGTATCGAAGTTATCGGAGATAGCGCCTTCTGGTGGTGCAATAAATTAACCTCTGTAAGAATTGGCAGTGAAATAAAATCTATTGGAAATTATGCATTTTACTATTGCTCAAGTCTGGTGGAAATTTATTTCAGAGGAAACGCGCCATTGGTTGGCAATTATGTTTTCTATGGTTGCCCAGACGAACTAACTGTTTATTATTACGTCGGAACTTCCGGATGGG
>JGI24721J26819_10007393_pt1 | contig 10410 bp, 6 predicted proteins | sample YelNatPaOPGAMG01_FD_26819 | JGI IMG/M metagenome (IMG submission 26819)
CCTTCTTTCAACGAGATGATTGTGCCTGTTTTTCTAACACAGGATGAGGAAGTTGTCAACCAGCCAGCCGGGTTTTGGTGACTTAAAAAAGAGCAAAATTGATTTAAAGAAATTGTGGTCTCTGATGATATAAAGATAACCTCAAGCTCCTTCGTGCCGGCGGAAGAGAATTAATCAGGTTGAATTTTATTCAAATGGTGATAAAATAAAAAAGAACTCTGTTTGGCTGGCTGGGCAGAGTTCGGTGATACCCTCCTTCAATCATCCCCTTAATTTTCCCCTAACCCCCTACAGCCAGCATTTTTTATTTACAAAAGCAAAAAAGTGGGGTATTTATAAGGCTTAAAAAATGAATTGATTGATAGATACCAGAACCATGTTGGACCAGGACCGCTCCAGCTCCCCATCACTCTGGACACGAGATTTTGTGCTCGGTCTCAGTGCCTATTTTTTTCTCTTTTTGTCTATNAGCCTTCTCTTTCTTCTGCCGCTTTTTTTCAAGCAATTTTCACCCCGAGAAAGCCAGGTGGGCCTGATTATGGGCATACACAGCCTGACAGCCATAATGATCAGGCCTTTTTTTGGACCGGTGATTGACCGGAAGGGTGGGAAAAGGATATCAATGGCTGGTATCCTCATCCTGCTGGCTTCAGTGCCGCTGTTTCATCTGGTAAAAGATGCCGGGTATTTTCCGGTGCTGCTAAGGGCTCTGACGGGCATTGGCTGGGGGATAAGCATGACCGCTACCATTACCATGTGTACCGACCTGGCGCCGGTTCAGAGCATGGCCCGGTCTATTGGCCTAGTCGGGGTAGCAGGACTGATTGCTAATGCCGTGGGCCCGTCTCTGGGCGAAGAGATAATTCTGCGGTTTGGTTTTTCCGGTCTGTTCCACGCCTGTGTGCTTTTCCTGCTCATCTCACTCGTTTTAATAATGATTACTCGTGAGCTGCCGAAAGAGGACCGGGGAGTTAGGCTACCGGCGGGAAAAAGTCAGCAACGCTGGAAAAATTATTCCTGGCTGATTTTATTAATTNTTGGCTTCATGCCTGTTTTCCATGGNTCGGTGCGGGGAGCGGTTATCTATTTTATTCCNCTTCTGGTGAAATCGTTGAACCTCGGACGGGTGGGTCCGTTTTTTATCATTTTTTCCGCCGCGGCTATCCTTTCTCGTTTTAAACTTGGCGGTCTTTCGGATGAGTACGGAAGAAAAAAAGTAGTTTTTATCTCGGCCCTGGTCATCGGCCTAAACCTTTTTCTCATCGCCTCCATGAAGAGTTTTCCGGTGCTCTTGCTGGCTGGGTTTGTAGGAGGCTTCGGGCAGGGGTTGATATTTCCGGCTTTGAGCACTTATTTAATAGATTTCATGGGCCAGGAAAACAAAGGGCTAGCTATCAGCTGGTATAATTCCCTGTTTGATGTGGGTATGGGATTTGGCTCAATCTTCTATGGCTGGGTTTCAGAGCTAGTGGGGTTGAGAAAGATGTACCTGGTAGCCGGGGTGCTGCTCATTCTGGCTAACCTGATTTTTACCCTTAAAGCTCCAGAACCTTCCAGAGTATAATAGCTAAAAGGAGGGAAAAAGCATGATGCAGGATTTTCTGGAATTGATAAAAAAGAGAAGGACCATAAGACAGTTCAAACCCGAAGAAATTCCTGACCGGGTTTTGTTAAAACTGGCTGAGGCCGGACGGCTGGCTCCTTCTGCGGCTAACCTCCAGCCTCTGGAGTTTGTGCTGGTTAAAGACCCGGAAGTCAGGAGAAAAATTTTTCCCTGTCTCCGGTGGGCGGCTTACATCTCTCCGGCTGGAGACCCAAAACCAGGACATGAACCAACGGCCTATGTGGTCATTCTGGTTAACACGGAGATAAGGGACAAGGGCTTTGAATATGACGTGGGTGCGGCGGCCGAAAACATCATCCTGGCGGCCCTGGCTCAGGGGCTGGGAAGCTGCTGGTTGATTTCAGTGGACCGGGAAACAGTCAGGGGAATTTTAGCCATTCCGGATAAATACCGCCTTGATTCAATTATTGCCCTGGGGTACCCGGATGAAAATCCGGTCGTAGAAGATTTTGCTGGTTCAGTTAAATACTGGAAAGACGAACACGGTACCCTGCATGTGCCCAAGAGAAAGCTGGAAAGTGTGGTTCATCTGAACCGCTTTGGCCAGAGACCTGAACCGGAAGCTTAAAGCCCGGCTACGGTCATTTCGGCTACTTTGATGGTCGGGCCGCAGATGGCGCTCTCAAAATTAAGGTCCTGGCCCACCATCTCAATCTGCTGGAGCATCTCTCCCAGGTTTCCGGCAATGGTAATTTCAGATACCGGGTAAGCAATCTCTCCATCTTCAATCCACAGGCCAAAGGCTCCACGGGAGACATCTCCGGTAACCGGGTTAAGACCATGGCCTATGGTCTTAGTCAGGTACAAGCCTTTTTTTACTGAACGGATGATTTCTTCTGGCCTGTAGGGGCCGGGTTCCAGGTAGAAGTTGTTTGGCACCACGCCGTAGCCATCTCCGTTTCCCGTGGGTTTCAGGTTAAGTTTNCGGGCCGCATAAGTGTTGCAGAGGAAATTCTTCAAGACCCCTTTTTCTATCACCATCGTCCTCTGGGTGGGAACCCCTTCTGCATCAAAAGGACGTGAGCCAAGCTTTCCGGGTAGNAGTCCATCGTCCACTACCGTGATGTTTTCGCCTGCTATTTTTTCACCCAGGCGGCCGGCCAGGAAAGAAGCCTTCTGATAGACTGCTGTGCCCGAAACACAGGAAAAGAGAAAGCCAAGAAGCCAGGAAGTCATTAAAGGCTCAAAGACCACAGGCACCTTCTGCGTTTTTATTTTCCTGGGGTGAAGTTGGCGAACGGTTCTTTCCACGGCTTTTTGGGCCACTTCTTCTGGCCTGGCCAGTTCAGAGAGAAAACGTCTGGAGGAAAACCAGTAGTCTTCAACCAGGTTATCCCCNGAGCCGGCCTGAAGACCAAGACTTAGGCTGAAGTAGGTCTGGGGATACTCGCCGGCAAACCCCAGAGAGTTTACCAGAAGGGTTTTCATCTCATAGGCGGTAAAGCTGGCTCCTAAAGAATTTGTTATGCGCTTATCTTTTAGAGCCAGGCGTTCGGTTTCCAGAGCCAGTTTAACCTGGTCTTTCGGTTTAAGCCGGTAAATCTCTTCGTCATGAAGCTTTAAAGAATTAAAATCAATCTTAAATAATGAAGGCGCAGGCAGGCCTGAAAACTCATCGGGGTTAGTAAGCTCGGCTCTTTTCAAAGCGTTTCTCAGGAGCTGTTTTAAGGTGGAAACCTGGAGGTCAGAGGAGCTAAAAGAAACAGCCCGCTTATCTTTAAACAACCTAACCGAACAGTAGAGGGCATCTGCTTCCACCAGGTTTTCTACCTGGCCCAGTCTTACATCTACGTTAAATTCCCGGCTCTGGCTGAAGGCTATTTCTATTTCATCAGCTCCGAGCTTAAGACCATAGTTAATTAATCTGTCAGCCAGGGGCCGCCAGCCAGCGGTAGCTTTCCCGGTCATTTCGTTCCTCCAATGGTCATAGATTTAATTTTAAGCGTGGGGCAACCGTCAGACACGGGAATTTCCTGCCCTTCCTTACCGCAGGTTCCAGTCTGCAGGCCGAAATCCAGGTCCCCTCCGACCATTTCCACTTTCTTTAGAATGTCAAGGCTGTGGCCAATCAGGGTAGCCTGACTGACCGGCCTGGTCAGATGTCCATCTTCAATCAGGTAACCAAGCGTGATAGAAAAAGTGAAGTGGCCTGAATCTTCTACCTGTCCTCCGGAAAGACGGCTGACGTAGAGGCCTTTTTTTACCGACCTGATTATTTCCTCAGCTGAATGTTCTCCGCTGCTGATGTAGGTATTGCTCATGCGCGGCAGTGGCCAGCAGGTGTAGTCCTGGCGGCGCCCATGTCCATTTTCTTTCTTTTTTAAAAGTCTGGCTGAGAGCCGGTCGGTCAGCACGTCCACCACTCGTCCCCGGTCTATGAGCAGGGTTTTTTCTGGAACGTGGCCCTCATCATCAACGTTGTAAGAGCCGCGGAAACCAGGTATGGTTGGGTCATCGTAGATGTTGATTAATTCAGAGGCCACTTTTTTTCCCAGACTGCTAGAAAATACGGAAGTTTTTTTTCTGATGAAATCAGCTTCCAGCAGATGGCCAACTGCTTCATGGACCAGAACCCCGCTGTGGCCAGGTGCCAGAACAACTGGAANTTCTCCAGCCGGTGCCTCAGTCGCTTCCAGCAACAAACAGGCCTCCCGGGCTGCTTCCCGGCCGATTTCTTCCGCTGTTAACTTATCGGCGAAGTAATCAAGACCGATTCTCCCGCCGCCTCCATAAAAGCCAGTTTCCAGGCGGCCGTTTTTTTCCGCTATCGCCATAGCTATCAATTTGGTCATGGGCCTGGTATCTTTGACAGACAGGCCTTCCGAATTAACTATCCATACCTCCTGGATAGATTCTCCGTAAACTACCTGAACCTTCTTGATGAGCGGGTCATATTTTAATGCCTGTTGATAAGCTTTCTTGACCAGGTCAATCTTCCGGTCTAAAGCGGCNAANGTAGCCGNCTTACGGCCGGTGAAAACATTTTTCTTCAGATGAAGGTGTCTGAGCCTGCTGGGCAAGCGATTAACTGAACCGGATTGACAGATAGCCGCTGCCGTCAGGGCGGCAGATTTTATTTTATCCAGAGAAAATTCGCTGGTATAAGCGTAACCAGTCCGGTCCTTTTTGATTACTCTGATGCCCAGACCAAGGCTGATGTTTTCAGAAGTTTCTTTTATGAGGTCTTCTTCCATCAATATGGANCGGGAAAGACGGTATTCAAAGAAAAGGTCAGCAAAATCGCCNCCTGTGGACAGAGCCAGGTTCAGTATCTTTTTGGCCTGGTTGAGGTCCAGTCCGGTTTTTCCTTCCCAGTCAAAGTTTTTCTTGTCCATCATTTTTATGCCTTTGTTTTTTGAACTGCAAATTTAAGCTGATGGTAGATAAAAATTAAGGAGAATTTTGACACAAAAAGCCCGGGATGGCAACAAACTCTGGGTTCAGAGCCCTGAGGACTGGTTGACCTGGCCTTTTTAAACCCCTATAATCAGGCTGATGAGACCTGAATTATTAGCCAANCTTGATAGAATTGACCATCTGATTGACCTGGCTTTAGAGGAGGACCTGCCAGCCGGGGACATAACGACTGAAGCCATCATTCCTGCAGACCTTATGACTGACGCTGTTTTACTGGCGAAACAGGACGGAGTCNTGGCGGGGATAGATGTAGCCGGCCGGGTCTTTGCCCGGGTAGATAGCCGGGTAGAGTTAGTAAAAATAAAGGAAGACGGCCAGGAGTTTAAGCCTGGTGATACACTGGCTGAAATAAAAGGACCGGCTGCTTCTGTACTTAAAGCAGAGCGCACAGCCTTAAATTTTTTGCAGCGTCTTTGCGGCGTGGCCACGCTCACCAGGGAATTTGTCCGGGCGGTGGAAGGGACGGGAGCCAGGATACTGGATACCAGAAAAACTACCCCGGGCTGGAGGATTCTGGAAAAATATGCTGTGCGCCTGGGCGGCGGCCAGAATCATCGTCTGAATCTCTCAGAGATGGTGCTCATCAAGGATAACCATATTCGGGCCGCCGGCGGCATCGCCCCTGCTCTGAAAAAAGCCAGAGCTTATTTAGAGCAAAAAGGCCTGAAGGAAGTAAAAATAGAAGTGGAAACCACTTCTTTGGAGGAAGTAAGGGAAGCTCTGGAGAACGGGGCCGACTGGATTATGCTGGATAACATGGACCACGCTCAAATCAAAGCCGCCGTGGAGTTAGTAGGCAGAAAAGTTCCTCTGGAAGTGTCCGGCAAGGTCAGGCTGGAAAATGTCAGAAGCCTGGCTTTAACCGGAGTGGATTATATCTCCGTGGGGGCTTTGACTCATTCTTTCCGGTCGGCAGACATTTCGCTGGAATTTTTATCAGGAAAATGATGGCCTTAAGAAAAGACGAAGAATTTTATTCCGACCTTCTCATCATCGGCTGCGGTGTGGCGGGAGCCACGGCTGCTCTGGAAGCAGCCCGTCAGGGTTTTGAAGTTAACGTGGTCATAAAATCGTCCGGCCCTGAGGGTTCCAACACTTACTGGGCTCAGGGGGGCATCGTCTCTTTCGGCGAAGATGACCATCCGGAATTACTCTACGATGATATCATGCGCGCCGGAGACGGCATCAACAACCCGGAAGCGGTTGAAGTTCTGGTCAGAGAAGGAAAAAAAGCAGTAGAGGAGATTCTGCTGGAAGAATTAAAGATACCTTTTGCCCGGACCTCGCCGGATAAACTGGACTATGCCCTGGAAGGGGGGCATTCCAGAAGGCGCATTCTGCATGTGGCTGATGCCACCGGCCAGACTATCAGCCAGGCCTTTCACCGCAAGCTGCAGGAGTTTCCTAACCTCCATTTCTTCTTTGACCATACGGCCGTTGACTTACTGACCATACCACATCATTCGAAAAATCCGCTGCATTATTATCAGCCTCCGCGTTGTCTCGGCGCCTATGTGCTGGACAATAATACCAGGCAAATAAAAAAATTTCTGGCGCCTTATACTATCCTGGCCACCGGCGGGTGCGGAGCGGTGTTTCAGTTTACCTCCAACCCCAGGACAGCAGTGGGGTCCGGATACGCCATGGCTCTAAGAGCTGGGGCCCGGATTGTTAACATGGAATACATTCAGTTTCACCCGACTGCTCTTTACCACCGGGAAGCGGATAGTTTTCTGATTTCTGAATCAGTCAGGGGCGAAGGTGCCAGGTTAAAAACCAGGGATGGCCAGACTTTTATGGAAAAGTACAGCCCGCTAAAAGACCTGGCTCCCCGCGATGAGGTTACCAGAGCTATCTACCAGGAAATGGTCAACACCAACTCCGATTTTGTTCTGCTGGATGTGGCCAATTATGTGAAAGTAAACATCAAGAAAAGATTTCCCTACATTTATCGCACCTGTAAGCAGTACGGAATTGATATTACCAGGGAACCGATTCCGGTGGTTCCGGCCGCTCATTTCTGCTGTGGCGGGGTGCTGGTTGATACCTGGGGTCAGTCCTCACTCTCCGGGCTTTATGCTGTGGGCGAGGTCGCCTGCACCGGTGTTCATGGTGCTAATCGCCTGGCCTCAACTTCTCTTCTGGAAGGACTGGTCTGGGGCAGAAGGGCGGTGAAACACATAGCTGAGAATTTTAACCCAGCTCTGGCCTGTAACCCGGACGAGATTCATCCCTGGTATTATCCGGCTGATGGTGAAGAAATTGACCCGGCTTTGATTAATCAGGACTGGGCCACCATCAGAAGCACGATGTGGAATTATGCGGGTATTGTGCGGACCGCCCGGAGGCTGGAAAGAGCCAGGGCTGACCTGGAGTACCTGAAGCACAGGATTGACCGTTTCTACAAAGAAGCCCCCATGGACCCCAAGCTGGTTGATTTAAGACACGGCATTCAGGTTGCTCTGATGATAACTTACGCCGCTCTGGCCAACCCCCACAGCCGGGGAGCTCATTTCCGCAAAGATTGAACTGCTTAACCAGCTGGAAATTTGAGCTAATTAGCTCTGGACTCTGGCAGTTTAGCCTGAGCTGTTTTATAATAGAACAAATTTTTAATTTACGGTGGAGATTTTCCATGGTGGACAAAAACGACCTGAAAAAGACNCTTAACCTTCCTCAAACCACTTTTGCCATGAAGGCTCAGTTAGCCCAGAAAGAGCCAGAAATNATCAAGAAATGGGAAAAAATGAACCTGTACCAGAAGATACAGGAACGCCGCCAGGGTCATCCAACTTTCGTGCTGCATGATGGCCCGCCTTATGCCAACGGCCATATTCATCTTGGCACGGCTTTGAATAAGATTCTCAAGGATTTTATCGTTAAATCCAGAACCATGAGGGGATATCTATCTCCTTATGTCCCAGGCTGGGACTGCCATGGTCTGCCGATTGAAATCAGGGTTGATCAGCTCCTCGGCGAGAAGAAAAAACAGATCTCAGTCATTGAGAAAAGAGAAGAATGCCGCAAATATGCCCTTAAATTCATAGACATTCAGCGAGAAGAGTTTGTCAGGTTAGGGGTTTTTGGCGAGTGGCAGAAGCCCTACCTGACCATGAACCCGGAATATGAAGCTGATATCTTAAGGTTCCTGGCCGCCTTTTTTGATTCCGGCAATGTCTACAAAGGGAAAAGGCCGGTCCACTGGTGCCTGCACTGCCAGACGGCTCTGGCTGAAGCTGAAATAGAGTACAAAGAAAAGAAATCTCCGTCCATCTACGTGAAGTTTCCGCTTCTCTCTGACCTCTCGGAGAAGTTTCCAGCTCTGAGAGGTAAAAAAGTTTCCGTAATCATCTGGACCACCACACCCTGGACCCTCCCGGCTAACCTGGCCATTGCTGTTCACCCCGATTATGAATACGTAGCCGCGGAAATGGGCCAGGAAGTTTTTATCATGGCCAGAAGGTTGCTGCCGGTGGTAGCTGAAGAACTGGGTTTTACCGAATACCGCGAACTGGCGGTCTTTTCTGGTAAAGAACTGGAAGGGCTTAAAGCGCGCCATCCGTTCATTGACCGAGAATCCGTTCTGGTGCTGGCTGAGTACGTAACGCTGGATGATGGTACTGGCTGCGTCCACACTGCGCCCGGTCATGGATATGATGACTATCTGACCGGTGTGGCTTATGGTCTTGATATTTATACTCCGGTTGATGAGGAAGGGAAGTTTCTGCCTCAGGTGGAGCGTTACGGTGGGATGAATGTTTTTGCCGCCAACCCGGTGATTATTGAGGATATGAAAAAGGATGGTACCCTGCTTAAAGCCAGTGAAATCAGCCATTCTTATCCACATTGCTGGAGATGTAAGCAGCCGGTCATCTTCCGGGCTACCGAGCAATGGTTCATTTCCATGGATAAGAACGACCTGAGAAAAAGAACGCTGGAAGAAATTAAGAAAATTCGCTGGATTCCCTACTGGGGTGAGGAAAGAATCTCCAACATGATGGCAGCCAGGCCGGACTGGTGTATCTCAAGACAGAGGTCCTGGGGAGTGCCCATACCGGCTTTTTACTGCGAAAACTGCGGTAATATTCTGGCGGACGGCCACATTACCAGGCACGTAGCCGGTATTTTTGAGAAAGAAGGTTCTAATGCCTGGTTTGAGAAGCCAGCGGCTGAACTTCTTCCACCAGGACAGAAGTGCCCGGTCTGTGGCAGTCAGAATTTTAAGAAGGAAAATAACATCCTGGATGTCTGGTTTGAATCAGGTGCCAGCCACAGCATTCTGGGAAAACGGGAAGACCTGCCCTGGCCGGCTGACATTTACGTGGAAGGTCATGACCAGTACCGGGGCTGGTTCAACAGCTCTCTGGTGATTGGCGTGGGAGCTAAAAATGGCAGCCCCTACAAAACCTGCCTGACTCATGGTTTTGTCCTGGACGAGCAGGGTCGGGCCATGTCCAAGTCTTTAGGCAATTACATAGAACCCAATGAAATCATCTCCCAGCACGGAGCGGAAATTCTGAGGCTCTGGGTGGCCATGCTCAACTACAAGGAAGATGCCAGGTTTGGCCAGGAAATCCTCCAGCGCCTGGTGGAAGCTTACCGCAAAATCAGAAATACCTGGCGTTTTCTGCTCGGCAATCTTTACGATTTTAACCCTGATCAGCATCTGGTTGAGCCAGAAAAAATGCTCTGGCTGGACCGCTGGATTCTGGAAAGAAACAGGCAGATAAGGAACCGGGTTGTTCAGGCCTATGATGATTATGAATTCCATGTGGTTTTCCATGCGCTTTATAATTTCTTTACCGTTGACCTGAGTGCTTTCTACCTGGATGTCATTAAAGACCGGATGTATTGCTCGGCCCCGGCTTCTCTGGAAAGAAGGTCAGGACAGACGGCCATGTTCCTGGTACTCAGAGATACGCTCAAAATGATGGCTCCCATACTGCCTTTCACCACTGATGAAGCCTGGGAAGCCATGCCGGGGTATCAGGGCAAAGAAGAGTCTGTTCATCTGACAGATTTTCCTGAGGAAACTGCTGGATGGCTTTCTGAAGAGATGATGAAAAAGGTTGACCGGCTCCTGGATATCAGGGAAAAAGTTCAAAAAGAGATGGAAAAAGCCCGGGAAAGCAAGCTGATTGGTAACTCGCTGGAAGCCAGGCTTTTGTTTAAGGCGCCGGACGAGGTCTATGACCTGTTGGCTGAATTTAAAGCTGACCTGCCGGCTCTTTTCATAGTCTCAGCCGTTCAGGTTGAGCCGCTGAGCGTGGCAGAATTACAGATTATGGTAGAGCAAGCTGAAGGTCAGAAGTGTGAAAGGTGCTGGAACTTCTCCACCACCGTTGGACAGGATGCCACCCATCCAGAGG